>Ga0334883_1000015_pt1 | contig 311884 bp, 258 predicted proteins | sample GraSluR1_MG_6_FD_207230 | JGI IMG/M metagenome (GOLD analysis project Ga0334883, IMG submission 207230) | Sludge microbial communities from methane-producing bioreactor in Wageningen University, Netherlands - Granular Sludge_09_05-R1 | ecosystem: Engineered > Bioreactor > Anaerobic >...
CACCTGATCAGCCTGAGATAAAAATTGAGTCTTCCAGGTCGAGATTTGACCAGGGTGAAGTTCATACTTCCGCGCGATCTCCTGGACTGTTTCTCTTTCTTGAAGGGCTTCTAAAACGATCTTTGTTGTAAAGCCGGCACTGTAAGTTTTCCTGTTCTTCATGACAACAAAATTAATATTATTTTTTAATGATAATTGTTGTCTAAGATTAGGGGGTAATTATACTCCAACGTACTCCGGGCAATTTTTTACAATTGCCAAGAACTCCTGGTTCCATCGAAACTGCAATTGTATGCGTACTTCGTTTGCAATCGAAATTTTCTCAACTTTCACAGTTAATTCGTTATTAAGGTTTTTTGACACGTCACCGCAGGTCAGTCCCATTTATCGCACTACAAATGCAGTTAAAATGTACTAACAAGCAGATAATCTTGCCAGCAAAAATACAAAATTTGTTGAATAATCGATGGCATCAAATTAATGTTATGCAACAGTTTTTTCAAAAAGATGGCATATTGTTCAGCATGAAAAACATCCAATTTACTCAGCATCAAAAAACAAAGTTCTTTGACCAAAAAAAGAATGCTGATCTAAGAGGATTAGCGTACTTTTGCATTGGTTTATTGTATTCACATGAAATTCATAATATCCTGAAATATATGGCTGTAGTTATTATTCTCCCCAAACAGGGTCAATCGGTTGAAAGTTGTATTATTACCGAAATCAAAAAGAAAAAGGGCGATACTGTAAGTGTTGGCGATGTGCTCTTCAGTTACGAAACCGATAAGGCTTCGTTTGAAGAAGTTTCGCCTTCGGCAGGTGTGGTTCTTGAAGTGTTTCACAACGAAGGCGACGAAGTGCCCGTACTGATGAACATGATGGTGATTGGCGAACCGGGTGAAACGGGCGATTGGAATGCTGCCGGCGAAACCGCACCGGTGCAGGAAAATACTCCCGAACCGGTTTCTTCTGCCGCAGGTTCAACTCCGGCTGCTCCGGTTAGTCCGGCCATTCCTGCTGTTGCATCTGTTACAGGCGTTTCGGCAAGTACAGGTGCTATCTCGCCCCGCGCCAAAAACCTGGCGGCTGCCGAGGCTGTTGCAACCAATGCCATCGCCGGCACAGGACCCAACGGCCGCATCATCGAACGCGATGTGAACGCAGCGCTCGAAAATCGTCCGCCGCTTACCCCTCTGGCCAAACGTATTGCTGCCGAAGAAGGTGTACAGGTTCAGGGCAATGGCTCCGGTCTCGCCGGAACTGTGACTTCTGCCGACATCAAAGCGCCTGTCAACACTACTTATGGAGTGGATTATGAAGATACGAAATTATCGAACATGCGAAAAATCATTGCTAAGGCCATGCATAACTCGCTCCAGAATTCGGCACAACTTACGCACCATCTCGGAGCCGATGCCCGCAACATTCTTGCCCTGCGTAAAAAAGCAAAAGCAGCTTACGAAGCAGGTGAAATGACTACCAACCTCACCATTAACGATTTTGTGTGCTATGCCGTAATCCAGGCGCTCAAAAAATTCCCGAACGTGAACTCGCATTTCTTAGGCGACTCGATGCGGCTTTTCAACAAGGTTCACCTTGGTCTGGCGGTAGATACCGAGCGCGGTCTCATGGTTCCGGCTATCCGCAATGCCGACGACCTGTCGATTACCGGCCTGGCTAATCAGTTGAAAGAAGCAGCCAATGCTTGTAAAAAAGGGGCCATCGCTCCCGAACTGCTGGCAGCCGAGGCAGCCACATTCACGGTATCGAACCTCGGCAATTACGGTGTGGAGATGTTCACGCCGGTCATCAACCTCCCCCAATCGGCCATACTGGGCGTAAATACCATCGTTCCCCGTCCGAAAGAGCTGGGAGATGGAGTATATGGCTTCGTTCCGTATATCGGGCTGAGCCTTACGTACGATCACCGGGCATTGGATGGAGGCGAAGCAACCCGGTTTTTAAAACAGATAGCTATCGAACTAGAGAATCTAAAATTATGACTCACCAACCAGGCATCAAGATAACCGGGAACAGCCTTCGCTGCGAGCTCCGACTCTTGATGCTTGATATAAAAAAATAAACTATGTACGATCTGATCATACTAGGCGGCGGTCCGGCCGGATATGTAGCTGCCGAACGGGCAGGACACAAAGGATTAAAGGTTCTGCTTTTTGAAAAAAACAAAATGGGTGGTGTATGCCTCAACGAAGGATGCATCCCTACGAAAACCATCCTCTATAGTGCAAAAACCTACGAGAATGCACTCCATGGCGATAAATACGGCGTGTTTGGCGAAAACATCTGGTTCGATTTCGGTAAAATTATGGCTCGCAAGAATAAGGTGGTACGTAAACTGGTAGCCGGCGTTGAGTCGAAAATGAAGATGAATAAGGTTACCGTGGTAAAAGGCGATGCCTATATCAACGGCCGCTCCCAACAAGGCATAGAAGTGAGTTGCAACGGCGAGGTGTATTGGGGAGTTAATCTGCTCGTCTGCACGGGATCCGAGGCTTTTGTACCTCCCATCCCCGGAATTGCCGAAGCAGGCGACGTGATACTCACCAACCGCGAGATTCTGGATCTGAAAGAACAACCTCAATCGCTGGTTATAATCGGCGGCGGGGTGATCGGGATGGAATTTGCCAGTTTCTACAACAGCCTGGGAACGCAGGTAACGGTGGTGGAAATGCTGCCCGAAATTCTGGGCAACAACGATGTTGAGATTTCAGCCATGCTGCGCGAACATTATGCTAAAAAAGGAATCGTATTCCACCTTCAGTCAAAAGTCGTAAGAATTGACGGAACTACTGTTTATTTCGAGAAAGAAGGGGAAACCCACAGTATCGGCGGCGAAAAAATACTGGTGAGTGTGGGTCGCCGGCCGGTAACCGGCGGATTCGGTCTCGAAAACCTCAACGTGGAGCTGTTCCGCGGAGGTATTAAAACCGACGAGAAGATGCGCACCAATGTTCCCGGCGTATTTGCTGCCGGCGATGTAACCGGATTCTCGCTGCTGGCCCATACCGCCAGCCGCGAAGGCGAAGTGGTGGTAAACAACCTCACCGGCCGCCCCGACCGGATGCGCTACAATGCTATTCCCGGTGTAGTTTATACCAACCCCGAAGTTTCGGGTGTGGGCGAAACCGAAGAATCGGCCAAAGCCAAAGGAATTGATTATAAAGTAGCCAAACTGCCCATGGCCTATGCCGGACGTTTTGTAGCCGAGAACGAAGGCGGCAGCGGCTTGTGCAAAGTACTTGTGGGCGCCCGCTACAACGAAGTAATCGGCGTACACATGATCGGGAATCCGTCGAGCGAAATGATTTATGGCGCCTGCATGGCGATCGAGCAGGAACTTACTCTGGCTCAGCTCGAAGAAGTGGTATTCCCCCATCCCACCGTTAGCGAAATTTTCAAAGAAACCCTGTTCAGTTATTAACGACTAACGTTAATTAACACCTGAAGTTTCGCATAAAATAAGTAAAAAAGATACAATTAATAACCAATTGATTAACATTTCACCGATTATCGTTAACAGTTAATCACTAATCACTAAAAAAATGCCTAAAGTACAATTTATTGATCCGGCCGAATCGCGTAAGCCAGGAATGATTGAATTTCAGCCTATCGCTGTAAATCAGTACCAGAAATCGGTTGCCGACGAAAAAGGCAATTTTACCGACGAGGAATTTAAAGCTATTTATCACGACATGGTGCTCATCCGTGAGTTCGAAACCATGCTCAATCTTATAAAAACCAAAGGCGAATACAATGGAACCGCCTACAACCATCCGGGCCCGGCTCACCTTTCCATTGGTCAGGAATCGGCTGCAGTAGGAATGGCATGGACGCTTACCGTCGACGATTTTATTTTCGGCAGTCACCGTTCGCATGGCGAAATCCTGGCCAAAGGCATGTCGGCCATTCATCAACTCGACGATGCCCGGTTGCAGAACATCATGGAAAACTTTTTCGAAGGTTCGGTGCTGAAAGTGGTAAAAGAAGGATTCAAGGGTACCACTAAAGAGCTGGCCCGCCGGTTTTTGGTATACGGAACGCTCGCCGAAATTTTTGCCCGCGAAACAGGTTTCAACAAAGGCTTAGGCGGATCGATGCATGCCTTTTTCACTCCGTTCGGGGTGTATCCCAACAATGCCATTGTAGGCGGATCGGGCGATATTGCAGTAGGTGCCGCACTGTACAAGAAAGTAAACCGCAAACCCGGTTTAGTGATAGCCAATATAGGCGATGCTTCCATGGCCTGCGGACCGGTGTGGGAAGGCATCAACTTTGCTGCCATGGATCAGTTCAACGAGCTGTGGGAAGGCGATATGAAAGGCGGTTTACCTGTGATTATCAACATCATGAACAACCAGTACGGGATGGGCGGACAAACCTGCGGCGAAACCATGGGTTATGGCATTGCGGCCCGCATCGGCGCCGGAGTGAATGCCGACCAGATGCATGCCGAGCGCGTGGACGGCTATAATCCGCTGGCAGTAATCGACGCCTATAAACGCAAACGCCGGCTCATTGAAGAAAAACGGGGTCCGGTGTTGCTCGACGTACTCACCTACCGCTATAGCGGCCACTCTCCGTCCGATGCATCGTCGTATCGTTCGAAAGAAGAAGTGGAAGCCTGGGAAAAGCAGGATTGTATCGCCGGTTACGGCAACCAGCTGATAGCAGCCGGCGTGGCCACTCAGGCCGATCTCGACGCTACCTGGGCCGATGTAAAATCGCTTGTATACGATATGTTCCTTAAATCGATCGACGACACTATTTCTCCCCGGATGAAAAATCCGGAGGTAATCGGTTCGATGATGTTCTCCAATACTTCGGCGGACAGGTTATCGGATGCTACTCCCGATGTATTGATGCCCTTGGCCGAAAATTCACGGGTAAAGAAGATTGCTGCCAAGGAGCGTTTTGCTTTTGATGCCGAAGGAAAGCCTTTCAGCAAGATGAAGCAATACCAGCTGCGCGATGGCATTTTCGAAGCCATGATGGATCGTTTTTACAAAGATGCATCGCTGATCGCGTACGGCGAAGAAAACCGCGACTGGGGCGGAGCGTTTGCCGTGTATGGCGGTATGACCGAAGCCCTACCCTACCACCGCCTGTTCAACTCGCCCATTGCCGAAGCTTCGATTGTAGGTACTGCCATCGGTTATGCCATGTGCGGCGGACGGGTAGTTCCCGAAATCATGTATTGCGACTTCCTGGGCCGTTGTGGCGATGAGGTTTTCAATCAGTTGCCCAAATGGCAGGCTATGAGCGGTAATGTATTGAAGATGCCGGTGGTACTCCGTGTATCGGTAGGTTCGAAATACGGCGCCCAGCACTCACAGGACTGGACTTCGCTGGTAGCTCAAATCCCGGGCTTAAAGGTTTGTTTCCCCGTAACTCCTTACGATGCCAAAGGATTGATGAATTCGGCCCTGCAGGGAACCGATCCGGTTATCTATTTTGAAAGTCAGCGTATTTACGACATCGGCGAACAATTCCATGCAGGAGGTGTTCCCGAAGGTTATTACGAAATACCGTTTGGTGAGCCCGATGTAAAGAAATCAGGCAGCGACCTTACGATTCTGACGGTTGGTTACACCCTCTACCCAGCTCTCGAAGCAGCAAAAATTCTGGAAGCTCAGTACGGCATGTCGGTAGAAGTGATCGATGCCCGTTGCCTGGTACCGTTCAATTACGAAAAGGTCGTCGAATCGGTGAAGAAAACCGGCAAATGCATTGTGGCCAGCGACGCCAACACCCGCGGTTCGTTCCTCAACGATCTGGCCTCCAACATTTCCCAGCTGTGTTTCGACCACCTCGATGCTCCGGTATCGGTACTCGGATCGCGCAACTGGATTACTCCGGCTTTTGAGCTCGAAGAATCGTTTTTCCCGCAGATCAGCTGGTTCCTCGATATGATTCACGAACGTATCCAGCCGCTGGCAGGCTATGTACCCGGACAGAATTTTACGGATGGAGAGATCATCCGCAGAGCAAAAATGGGGGTGTAAGCTATGATTAAAATAAACGCACACCTGCACTCTCCGTATTCTTTCAGTGCTTTTAGCAGTATCGATCAGGCGCTGGACATGGCCCTAGCAGAGGGAGTAAAAGTAGTAGGAATCAACGATTTTTACACCACGGCCGGCTATGATGCCTGGGCCGAAGGATGCAAAGCTCGCGGTTTGTTTCCGCTGTTCAATATCGAGCTCATCAGCCTGAACGAAGCCGATCAGAAGGCGGGCAGGCGGGTGAACGATCCCGGAAATCCCGGACGTACCTACATCAGCGGGAAGGGTCTTCGTCAGCCTTTCCGGCTCGACGAACCCTATGCCGGCTTGCTGGCCGGAGTGTTGAAGGAATCGAACGATCAGGTAGTGGCCATGCTGAACCGGCTCAATGCGCTGCCGGCGATACAGGAGGCTGGTATCCGGCTCGATTTGCAATGGATACTCGGCACCCTTACCCGGGGCATGTTCCGCGAGCGTCACCTGGCCAAGGCAGTACGGTTGAAAGTAGCCGAAGCAACAGGTTTCGGGGACTCGCAACCACCATCCGGCGAACGACGTCCGGCAGCTACCAACGCCATTGCTTTCAAAAATCTCCTGGAGAAAATCTTCGGCGGGAAAGAACTCAAATCGGACCCTGCGGATGCAGCCGGTGTTGAAAACGAAATCAGGGGTAATCTGCTGAAAGCGGGAGGCGCTGCTTTTGTGCCCGAAACACCCGAAGCATTTCTGCCCGTCGAAACGGTTCAGGCCATCATTCTCGCCGGAGGCGGAATCCCCACCTACCCCTTTCTGGCCGATGATGCCAAAGGGGCTTATACCGATTTTGAAAGCAAGCTGGAAGAAGTAGCGGAAGAGCTCACCGAACGCGGATTTCATTCGGTAGAATTTATAACCACCCGCAACGGGGTGGAATTGCTCGAAAAATATGCGGTATACCTGCACGAACAGGGTTTTGTGGTGACTTTCGGAAGCGAGCACAACACGCCGGCCATGGAGCCTATCGAACTCTTTGCCCGCAACAGCACGCCGCTAACCGAGAAATTACAGCAAATCAATTTTGAAGGAGCGTGTGTCGTTGCAGCCCATCAGCACCTGGTGGCTCAGGGGCTCAGGGGCTATGTAGATGCCGACGGCAAAGCCGATCGCTCGAAACGGGCTGAATTCGTGGCCCTTGGAAAAGAGTTGATCGAACGTACTATTAACTGAGATTACATTATGACAGGACTTGAACAACTAATCGATATTTCGCGTAAATACGGCTCCGACAGCCGGTTCGTGATTGCCGGCGGCGGCAACACTTCGTTTAAAACCGAAGATAAAATCTGGGTAAAAGCCAGTGGCTCGTCGCTCGCTACCATCACCGAAGAGGGCTTTGCCGTGCTCGACCGCGCCAAGCTCAACCGGATGTCGGAAAAAATTTATAGCGAAGTGGCTGCCGAACGCGAGGAGCAGGTAAAAAACGATCTTGCCGATGCAACGCTCACCAAAGGTAAGCGGCCGTCGGTGGAAACTTCCATGCACAATGCCATCCTCTATCCCTTCGTTATCCACCTGCATCCTACCCTGGTCAACGGTCTGATGTGTGCCAACGATGCCGAACGACGACTATTTGAGCTCTTTGGCGAGAAAAACGTATACATCCCATATACCGATCCGGGCTATGTATTGTTCAAAAAGGTAGAAGATGCCATTAAAGACTACCGCGCCCGTTTCAGCGAAGAACCGAAAGTAATCTGGTTGCAAAACCATGGAATTTTCGTAGCTGCCGATACGACGGCCGAGGTGGAAGCCCTTTACAGCTCCATCATCTCCACGCTGGAAGATGCCGTTACGGTTCCGGTTCCGCTGGGCGACCGTCCGTTCTGCAGCTGTACCGAGTTACTACTTCCCGGACTGCGGATGATGCTTTCCGGCGAAGGTCTGAAAACGCTGAAGGTGCGCAAGAACATGCTGATTAAAACCCTTTACGATAGTCTGGAAGAGCAGCAATCGGTGATTCGTCCGTTTACGCCCGATGCTATTGTCTATTGCAAATCGAATTATCTTTTCTTCAACGACGAAGAGCCGGAAGCCGTGCTGGCTGAAGCCGAAAAAGCGATACCCGCCTTTCGCGAGAAATTCGGTTATCTGCCGAAGGTGCTGCTTATCAAAGGAATCGGGCTGATAGCGGTAGGCGACAATGCCCGTCAGTGCGACATCATTCTCGATGTATTCGAAGATGCGATGCAGATCGCCTGGTTGTCGAAATCCTTTGGCGGGGCTCACCCGATGACGCAGGAGCAAATCGACTTCATCGACAACTGGGAAGTAGAAAACTACCGTCGTTCGGTAGCTGCCGGAGCCACAGCCGGGAGGGCCGAAAACAAAACCATCGTGGTAACCGGTGCGGCACAAGGATTTGGTGAAGGCATAGCCCGTTGTTTGTTGCAGGAAGGCGCCAATATCGTGGTTGCCGATCTCAACGAGACCATCGGTTTAGCCACTGTGGAACGTTTCAATGCCCTTGCAAAAAGCAACCGTGCCATTTTTGTAAAAACCAATGTGGCCGATATCCCGAGTATCGAAAACCTGGTACATACGACCATTGCCAATTTCGGAGCCATCGACGCTTTTATCAGCAATGCGGGTGTGTTGCGGGCAGGCGGTCTGGAAGATATGACTCCCGAGGATTTTGAGTTTGTAACCAGAATCAATTACAACGCCTTCTTTTACTGCACGAAAGTAGTAAGCCGCGTGATGAAGTTACAAAACCGCTATGCACCGGAATACTATTCCGACATCATCCAGATCAATTCCAAGTCGGGATTACGCGGAAGCAAGGCCAATTTCGCTTATGCCGGCGGAAAATTCGGAGGCATCGGATTGGTACAGTCCTTCGCACTGGAGCTGGCGCCTTTCAACATCAAAGTGAATGCAATTTGTCCGGGTAATTTTTACGAAGGTCCGCTCTGGAGCGATCCCGACAACGGCCTGTTCGTACAATACCTCCGGGCCGGGAAAGTGCCCGGTGCTCAAACCATCGACGATGTGAAAGCGTTCTACCTGGCACAGGTTCCGATGCGCAAAGGCTGCTCGCCCGAAGATGTAACCAAAGGAGCCCTTTACCTGATGGAGCAATGCGGCGAAACAGGACAAGCGCTTCCGATTACCGGGGGGCAGGTAATGTTAAATTAAATTCAAACAAAATGAAAACAAAAGCAGTAAGATTATACGGAAAAAAAGATCTTCGACTTGAAGAATTTGAATTGCCCGTGATTCAAGAAAATGAGATATTGGCGAAGGTAGTATCCGATTCGCTGTGTATGTCGTCGTACAAAGCATCGACACAGGCCACCGACCACAAACGCATCCCGAAGGATGTGGCCGATAATCCGATTATTATCGGGCATGAATTTGCAGGCGAACTGGTGGAAGTGGGTGCCAAGTGGGCGCATAAATTTAAGGCCGGAGATAAATTCTCGATTCAACCGGCGCTTTATTACGAAGATGGTCCGGTGGGTATTCTCAGTGCACCGGGTTACAGCTACCGGTACATCGGGGGCGATGCTACGTATGTAATCATCCCCAACGAGGTGATGGAAAAGGATTGCCTGCTTGCTTACACGGGCGAAGGGTATTATCCGGCATCGCTGGCCGAACCGCTCTCGTGTGTGATTGGCGCCATGCATGCCAATTACCACACCACTCCGGGGAGCTATGTACACAAAATGGAGATTGTGCAGGGCGGCAAAATGGCTATTCTTGCCGGTGTGGGTCCCATGGGCCTTGCCGCCATCAATTACGTTATTCACCGGGAAGATCGCAAACCTTCGTTGCTGGTAGTTACCGATGTCGACCAGGCCCGTCTCGACCGTGCAGCAAGCATATATCCGGTAGCCCTGGCCGCTTCGAAAGGAATTGATTTACGCTACATCAACACCGGCAAACTCGACAATCCGGTAGAAGAATTAAAAGCCATCAGCGGCGGAACCGGTTACGACGATGTATTTGTATTTGCACCCGTGAAACCGGTGGTGGAACAGGGCGATGCCATTTTGGCTTTCGACGGCTGTTTAAACTTCTTTGCCGGCCCCGACAACCCTCAGTTCAGCGCGATGTTCAATTTCTACAATGTACATTATGCCTATACCCACGTGGTAGGAACCAGCGGCGGTAATACCGGCGATATGGTAGAAGCCCTGGCCATGATGAGCAAAGGGCTCGATCCCGCCGGATTAGTAACCCATATCGGAGGTCTGGACGCCGTGATTGAAGCCACCAACCATCTTCCCGAGATCCCGGGAGGTAAAAAACTGATTTACACTCACATTACGATGCCGCTGACTCCAATTACCGAATTTCGCAGGTTAGGCGAAACCAATCCGGTATTTGCTACTCTGGCCGATATTTGCGACCGGCACAACGGACTGTGGAGTGTGGAAGCCGAAGCATATTTATTGAAGGCCCTGGCCTGAAAAAGGAAATTACGGCCTACTGCATTAAAAATCATTAAAAGAGAAAGTTTAAACTTTCTCTTTTTTTTATATCCAGCCTTTTTGTTTACATTTACCAGCCAACAAATCCCCCATTGAACATGAAAAAATTGAAGGTTATTTACATTTGCGCTGCAATTGTGTTAAATTGTACGGTTAACCTGACCACAGCTCAGGTAGCTTACGATCTGAATAAGTATTACACACCCGACATCATCCGGAATCAGTTAGACCTGAACCTCAATTTCAACTCCCGGCTGGACCAAAACACGCAAGAATACAGCGTTAACAATTCGCTCCGCGATTATTCGGCATACAATCATCAGGGAAGACTGGGCGCTTCTCTTTACAACTATATTCATACCCGAAAACTCCTCTCCACGCTCGGAGTGACGATGACGACCCATAATGTTTTCACCGGTTCGCAATCGGATCTATTGGCCGGCAAGGATCAACCCACATTTCAATACATTCACAAATCCCGTTCTTCGACCAATTCGGTTGAAGCGGATTGGAATAACAACCGTTACTTATCATCACGACTATTTATTCAGTACAAAGTGAAGGGCGCTCTCAGTCTCAACTCCTCATCAACCACCGAACTCGACGATGAAGCAAGCATTACAAAGAATGAAACAATCCGTAACTCACAACGTAATGGAATAATAGGCCCGCAAGCGGGTGTAGGATACGGACGAATCGAACGCGTGGAGGATGCCCGCCAGGCGCTCTACATATTCGAAAAACTGAAAAAGAACGGCCGGCTGCTCAGGGATCCGGAACAGGATGAAATCTTTCGTTTTGCACAAGTAATATCCTCCGTTAAAAACAAACGATTTCTGGACTCCCGGTTGCATTGGATCGACGAGATGCATACGGTGGACGAATTTTTGGCAAAAAACCAACTGATTGATGAAACCGATATGGTTTATTTCACAACCCTGAACGATATGTGGATGTACGGCGGTTTACACGAACGCAAAGCAGGATATAAGATCACACTCAGCTATGGCGGTCAATACAACTATTCTCGCCAGGCTTCAACAAAAACAATTGTACTGAACCCCGGTGCCGGTTATTCAACCTCCGACCTTGCTTCTTCACTGGCGCACGGAGTACAGTTGTCGGGTGAATATGAAAAACCCGCGGGCCTCAACTGGCAACATTCGTTTCATACGCTGGGACATATACAGACCGTGAACGGGAAATTTAATTCTGTTCTAGCCCAGCAGCAAACCAATCTTTATCTTCAGGCAGGCTACAAACTGGGCTATTACCCAACCACCCGCACCTATTTAAATGCATCGCTCACCCATCATTACCGAAGAATCAACGAGGGCGCTTCATCCACTTCGAACGAGACCCGTGTTTCAGGAAATATCTACTATTATCTTTCGCCACAGGTAAAGATAGCAGGCGCGTTCCAGGTGATGCGGTTTTGGGACAATACGTACACAGGCTATTTAAAATCGCTGACGAATCAGCTCAATGTCTCGATTAGTTATTCCATCTTCTAACACCTGACTTAGATTGTTTTTCAGTACAATCTCCCCCGGAATACAAATTTTCTCCAGAATTATCGTTTATATTTGCTGCGGAAAATGCATCGATAAATGAAAATACTACTTGTAGAAGATCAACATGAGTTGCTGGCGGCACTGGAAGCAAGCTTATCGGCCCAGAACTTTACCTGCGAAACTGCAGGCGATTACCGGTCGGCTTCGGAGAAAATTGTTATTTACGACTACGATGTGATGGTGGTGGATATCAACCTGCCCGGAGGCGGAAGCGGATTGGATTTGATACGTGAATTAAAAACAACGAATCCGGAAACCGGAATAATTGTAATTTCGGCCCGCAATTCGACCCTCAATAAAATTGAAGGCCTCGAGCTGGGCGCCGACGATTACATGACCAAGCCTTTCGACCTGGCCGAGCTTACCGCGCGAGTGAAATCGCTGGTTCGCCGGAAAAAATTTGGCGGCAACACCCTCGTTCGCTTCGGGAACATCGATCTCGACCCGCAAACCAGGGAAGTGAAAATCGAAGGCAGACCCGTGACGCTCACCCGTAGTGAATTCGATTTGCTGAACTTCTTTTTTGCCAATCCCGATCGGGTAATCGCACGCGATAGTCTGGCCGAACACATCTGGGGCGATCATATGGACGTGGCCGATTCGTACGATTTTATTTATTCGCATATAAAAAACCTGCGAAAAAAGCTTGCAGCTGCCGGTGGTACCGATCTTATAAAAGCAATATACGGGGTAGGTTATAAACTAACCGGCGAACCTTCGTAAATCGTAATTCAAAGCGTTAACCACCATGAAATTACTCCATAAAAGTTATTTGCAGGCATCTGTTTTGCTGATCCCCGCCTTGCTGATCGGGGCCTTATTCTCCTTCCTGATCATCCGCTACATAGTATACGAAGAAACCGACGAATTTCTCACGTACGAAATGCAGCGTATACAGCGCTATCACGATAAATACAACGACCTGCCCGAAGATCATAAGGCTGTAAAAATAGTGGAAGATACGCCGCCTCACGAAAGTTATTTCCGCGACACCCTTATCCTGGAACCTGCCGATAACGAACGTGTACCCCATCGCGAACTGCGATTCGGACTACAACACAACAACCGTCACTTTACCGTTGTTCTTCGCAATCTTTTACCGGGCAGCGACGACCTCATCGAAGGTACGTTGCTGATCATGGCAGGCATGATGGCATTACTTATCATTATTTTCAGTATGATGGTGGGATGGATCTCCAAAAAAACCTGGCAGGCTTTTTACGGCACCTTGGCCCAACTAACCAATTACCAACTGGGACAGCACCTGCCCACATTCCCCTCTACAACAATCGACGAATTCAACACCCTGCAACAAAGTCTAACCGCATTACTTCTGAAATCGGACAACGATTACCGCCGCACCAAGGAATTCAACGAAAATGCATCGCACGAATTTCAAACGCACCTCTCGGTCATCAGAGCCGAAACCGAAGCACTTATGAATCATTCGCAACTGAACCGGAACGACGCCGCACATCTCTCCACCATCCACCGGAGCACGCTCACCTTGTCGCGCGTACAAAACGCCCTTTTGCTGCTGAGCAAAATCGGCAATCGCGAATACAACCGGCCTGTCCTTACCAACCTGCAGACCACACTTCAGCGTATTCTGGAGCTTTATCACGAAAGCATCGAGCTGCGGGACCTCCGGCTTACCGTCGATGACGAGCCAACCGAAGTACGTATCGATCCCGGCTTAGCCGATATCCTGCTCAGCAACCTGGTGAAAAATTCGATCCGGCATAATACGAGCAACGGCTTTATCCATATTGAATTGAAAGAAAACCGATTCCGGATCATCAACAGCGGTCCTTCTCTGAACACATCCACCAACGAGCTGATGGAACGATTCAGTAAAGGTGAAAACGGTAATATGGGAATCGGGCTGGCTATTGTGAAGCAGATTTGCGAACTGAACCGGTTTCAACTGAACTATACCGTAGAAAAAGAAAACCGTCACTGCCTTACCGTTGCTTTTTGATTGGCAGCTCCAGAATTTCTACAGAATTGCACCCTAACTTTGTATCCTGAACAATTAAAAACAAAATCATATGAATATGTTACAACGCGTACTGATTGCAGCACTCTTATTTACAGGGATCGGCGTAGTATACTCGCAGTACACCGGCCCGGGCAGCAAACAAAAAATCTATACGGTAAAGGAGATCAAGGATAATGCATTAAAGCTCGACCGGCAGGATATTGTAGTGGCTTTGCGAGGGACCATTATACAGCAGCTCGACAACAAAACCTATTTGTTCAAAGATGCGACGGGAACCCTTCATGTCGAAATCAAGAAGAAACACCTCCCCGCTTTCAAGTTCGATGACAAAACAATATTGATACTTTACGGCGAAGTTGATTACGATTTACTGGAAGGAACCGAGGTGGAAGTAGAAAGCATTGAACGGGCATCGAAACAGTAAGCCCCTCTAAAAACACTTCGTGCTGTTAAGCCTATGAAAAATCATAGCCAACAACACGAAGTGTATACTTAACGCAATGCGGAACACGCAGCGTACTATTCCTCTCCTTCGGCCTCCAGCTCGATCATCAGCGTATCCTTGGGCACCTTATCGCCGGGGCTTACATTGATTTTTTTGATACGAGCCGTGAAAGGCATCTGAATCCGGTTTTGCATTTTCATTGCCTCCAGGATCAACAGATGATCGCCTTCCTTTACCAAATCGCCCTCATTGACCGCAATCGAAATCACGGTTCCCGGGATCGACGATTGAATTTCGTAGGGATTGGGATTTACCCACACCTTACGATTCTTATATTTATTCGTGAGCTGAGTCTTGTATTTACGGGCAGTAACCGCAAAATCGACCATCTCGATCACTTCTTTTTTCTTCATATACTTTTCTCAATAAGATACTATCAAAATGGCGGCACTCCATGTTTTTTGTACGGACGGTGGTCGTCTTTGTTTTTCGAAACCTCAAGCGCGTGCAGTACCAGTTCGCGGGTTTCTTTCGGTTCGATCACCGCATCGATATATCCCTTGGACGCCGCTACAAACGGATTGGCAAACTTTTCGATGTATTCCTGCACCTTTTGCTGACGCATCGCATCCTGATCCTCAGCTTCCATAATTTCTTTACGGAAGATAATGTTAGCGGCACCTTCGGGGCCCATCACGGCAATTTCGGCACCCGGCCATGCAAACATGAAATCGGCACCCAGGTGGCGCGAATTCATGGCTATATACCCTCCTCCGTAGGCTTTGCGCAGAATTACCGTAATCTTGGGTACGGTGGCTTCAGAATAGGCATACAGCAATTTAGCTCCGTGGCGAATTACTCCCGCATGTTCCTGGTCGACCCCCGGCAGGTAACCCGGCATATCTTCCAGCGTCAAGATGGGGATATTAAACGCATCGCAGAAACGGATGAAACGTGCGGCCTTGTCGGACGCATCGCAATCGAGCACACCGGCCAGATACATGGGTTGGTTGGCTACAAAGCCGATGGTTTCACCATTCATACGGCCAAATCCGATCACGATATTGGGTGCCCAGAGCTCCTGAACTTCCAGAAATTTAGAATCGTCGCTCAAGGTGTAAATGATATCGCGGACATCGTAGGGCTGTTTGGGATCGGCCGGTATTATATTCTCAATGTTTTTGCGGATTTTGGGTTTTTTAGGCTCGATACGGGCCGCCTTTTCCTGATTGCTGTGCGGAATAAGGCTGATGAGTTCTTTAATCTGATCGAGACATTCCATCTCGGTTTGGGCATAGAAATGGGCGTTACCTGTGATCTCGGCATGTACACGCGCACCTCCCAGGTCTTCCTGCGAAATTTTCTCGCCCAGCACCGTTTCGATTACGTTCGGGCCGGTGATAAACATCTTCGAAATATTTTCAACAACAAACACAAAGTCGGTAAGCGCCGGCGAATATACTGCACCACCTGCACAAGGACCCAGAATGACCGAGATCTGAGGAATCACCCCCGAGGCCATGGTATTGCGGTAGAAAATCTCACCGTATCCGGCCAATGCACCGATACCTTCCTGAATACGGGCGCCTCCGGAATCGTTGATACCAATACACGGCATCTTCATCTTCAGCGCGTGATCCATAATTTTAGTGATCTTTCTGGCGTGTTTCAATCCTAAAGAGCCTCCCATCACCGTGAAGTCCTGGGCATAAATACAAACAGGTGCACCTTTAATGGTTCCGGTACCGGTAATTACACCATCGCCAGCCAGCTCTTTGCTGTCCATCCCGAAGTTACGCTCTTCGTGTTCCACAAACATGTCGTATTCGTGAAACGAGTTCGCATCCAACAAATTCAGAATACGATCACGGGCAGTCATTTTGCCCATGGCGACCTGCTTTTCGATGGCTTTCTCACCACCCCCCAGTTGAACCTGGGCCTTTTTTTGTCGCAATGCGAGAATGTTCTTCTTTAATGTCATAAAAACATCGAATTAAATTAAACGATAAAAAGTGTTTTTGTGTTTAAAAATCGTACAAAAATAACACATTTTTTCGAGAAATGAGCAAAATCACAGGGCTATCTCTTCCGTTTAAGTAAGTTTTTTCGGGCTGCCCTGAATGCGGGCGAATCGAAGTCGTCGGCTGCCTCGTCGAGGACGAGCCAAAACTCGTAAAGCAAATCGTTGTTATCCTTTACCAGTGCATACAGCAGACGCATTGCCTGCGCCTGAACTCCCGGAGGTGTGGATGCCTGCATCATTAAATCGTACAACCGATTGATCAGTTCAACATCGGGTTCGGCAGCTAAAGGCAGCGAATTTAATATCGAGATCCCCAACCGCAACATTCCGGTATGTGTGCTATGGAGCACCAGCTGCCGGATTTGCTCCCGTTGCTCACCGGTCCACCATCCGGGCCAGCGCTGGCTCACCTTTTCACAGGCCCACAAGGCTCTGAAAGCCGCTTTAGGGTCGTCGTTGCCAGCCACCTGCCCAAACACTTCGGGCCAATATTCAGGATGAAGCGACAAAAAAAGCAGCAGCTCTTCCAGTTGATACCGGCCCGGCAAGCGACGAAACACCTCTGCAATATTCATAATTCCCCTTTGAATTTCTGGAAGGTAGCCAAGGTATTACGCACATAGCGCAAGGTTTCGGCAGCACGGAACCGCCCGTATTTAACCACCTCATCTTTATAATAGGCAGGATCACTTTTCTTTTCAAGATAAGGCTCCACATGGCCGTGCCAGATGTATGGATTTTTGCCGTGCTTCTCGGCCAGAGCCATTGCATCCAACACGTGGGCCGGTCCCGAATTGTAGGACGCCAGTATAAAATGAAGGCGTTCGTTGGAATCCTCCACTTTTCGAAACAACAGGTTCAGGCTTTTGATATACTGCACACCCGCTTCTATATTCCTCTCAGGGTTGGTGATATTCTCGCGGCTGAGGCCAAAATTAGCTGCTGTACGGGGCATCAGCTGCATCAAACCCGAAGCGCCACGACGCGATATCTGTGCCGAATCGAATCCCGACTCGTGAAACGCAATGGCCGCCAGCAAGCGCCAGTCCCAGCCAATTTCGGAAGCGTATTTTTTAAACAAATGATCGAAGGGCGAAATGGCACCTTGCGGAATACGGAGGCGCGTAGCAGCAAAATACGGATTTCTGATAATATATTTGCCGTACAGCTGCGACCGGAACAGCTCGGTTTCGGGCAGGTTTTCCCATTGTTCGATGGCCTTGGCCAGTTCGTGTTCATCTTTCCTGATAACCCAGCCATTGCGCTGCGGAAAACCGACTTGCAACCGTATGTCCATCCGGCGGTTGTGGTCTTTGTACAACACTGCCTTATTGTGATAAGCCAGCGTATATTCAATTTTCTTCTTCAGAACCTGATCGATCAACTCGTCATTGCTCACAGTATCCGAAACCTCGACGATGTTGATAAAACCACCCAATTCGCGGTTTAAACTGCGAAGTCGCTGCAAGTGCGGCGAGTTTTCGGGAACATGGATGGTTTTCCCTCTTAATTCGGCAATCGATGTTACGGTATTGACGCCTATCAGTTGCACCAACACCAGATAGGAATCGGGCTGATAGGCCACGAAACGGTAGTTGGCTTTCAATTCCCTCGTTTCGTACATATCGTAGGCAATCAGGTCGACACGCTTCTCGTCGAGCCAATCGAGCATTTGCTTGCGGGTGCGGGCCAGGTGAATGCGAACCGGTTTACCCAGCCGGGCGGCCAGGTTAGTCGATAATTCGACATCGTAACCGACTATTTCGTTCCGAAAACGAAAATACGACGAAGAGCCGTACATTGTTGCTACATGCAAAGTGTCCAACGAAAGCTCCATCATGGCATTTTCGTCGGCCGACAATTCTTTAACCTCCTGTTTATCAACCGAACAGGAAATTAAGAAAAGGAACAACCCCAACAATATGCGAACGTTCATGTACTCTTGGCAGGATTTACAGTCCGCTAAAATAACCTAATTATTCCAATTACAAAAATTATCGGTTGTTTTTCGGCCGGCTCATGAAGCCCTTTATCGCCCTATAACCGGTCGTCGTACCTTACATCCGCTCGGGCACTTCAATTCCCAGCAAGGCCATTCCCGACTTCACCACCTGTGCCACCGAGGCCGACAACAACAGCCGGAATCCTTTCAAGGCACCGTTTTCTTCCTTCAGAATGGAGAAGTCGTGGTAGAACTGGTTGTATTCCTTCACCAACTCATAGATATAATTGGCAATCACTGCCGGACTGAATTCGTCGCCAGCCTGACGCACCACCGACGGATACGCACTCAGCAACTGAATCATATATTTTTCCTTATCAGAAACAGCCAGTCCGGTATCCACCGCATCCGGAATCCCGATCCCGGCATCCTGAGCTTTACGCAGCACCGATTTAATACGGGCGTGCGTATATTGAATAAACGGACCGGTATTGCCGTTAAAATCAATCGACTCCTTCGGATTGAAGGTCATATTTTTCTTCGGATCTACCTTCAGAATAAAGTATTTAAGAGCTCCCAGCCCTACCATTGCTGCTATTTGCTCCACTTCTTCGCCGGAAGAGGTATCGAGCTTACCCAGTTCGCGGGCGGTATCGCGGGCGGTATCCATCATTTCCGTCATCAGATCGTCGGCATCCACCACCGTACCCTCGCGGCTCTTCATCTTACCTTCGGGAAGCTCCACCATCCCGTAGGAAAAATGCACCAATTCGCGGCCCCATTCAAAACCCACTTTATCGAGCAACAGGGCCAGCACCTGGAAATGGTAGTTTTGCTCATTGCCCACGACATACACCATTTTGTTGATGGGATAATCTTCGTAACGCAGCTTGGCAGTTCCAATATCCTGGGTCATATATACCGAAGTGCCGTCGGCCCGGAGCAACAGCTTCTCATCGAGTCCTTCGGGACGCAGATCGGCCCAAACCGAACCATCCTCGCGGCGGTAGAAAACACCTTTTGCAAGTCCCTCTTCCACTTTCGATTTACCTTCGAGGTAGGTTTGCGATTCGTAATAGATCTTGTCGAAATCGACTCCCATCCGTTTGTAAGTAGCATCGAAACCTTCGTATACCCAACCGTTCATCGTTTCCCACAACCGGTACACCTCCGGATCGTGATTTTCCCAGGCCACCAGCATTTCCTGCGCCCGGCGCATCAGCGGGGCCGTACGCTTGGCTTCCTCTTCGGCCATCCCCTGCTCCATCAGCGCTTTCACCTCGGCTTTATAAGCCTTATCGAATTCCACGTAATACTTCCCCACCAGGTGATCGCCCTTCATGCCCGACGATTGCGGCGTTTCGCCATTGCCAAAAAGTTTCCAGGCCAGCATCGACTTGCAGATATGGATACCCCGGTCGTTCACTATATTGGTTTTCACTACCTCCCAGCCGTTGGCTTTCTGAATCTCGGAGATTGAAAAACCGAGCAGATTATTGCGCACATGCCCCAGGTGAAGCGGTTTGTTGGTATTGGGCGACGAATATTCGATCATCATCAACTTACCTTTACCCGTATCGTTCTGTCCGAAACCCGCATCGGACGACAGGGCGTTAAGCAATTTCAGCCAGTAAGCCGTATGGATGGTGAGGTTGAGAAAACCTTTGATCACATTGAACGCGCTCACCAGCGAATGCTGCGAAAGCAGGTAATTCCCGATCTCTTCACCGATCGTTTCGGGAGCTTTACGGGCCGCTTTCACAAAGGGAAAAATCACCACGGTGAGGTCGCCCTCGAATTCTTTTTTGGTTTTTTGTATCTGAAGTTGGGCCTCAGCGGCTTCCAGCTGATAAAGCTCGGCAACGGCAGTTTTTACCATAGCCTGGAGCGACGATTCGATATTCATTGGAAAAACAATTTTTAATTGAGGGTGCAAAGATACAAAAAAGGAGTGGAGCGGCAAACGGGGCTCGAACCCGCGACCTTCGGCTTGGGAAGCCAACGCTCTACCGACTGAGCTATTGCCGCATAAAAAAACAGTGCGAAATTACAAAAAAATCTGTAATTCCGCACCTTGACGGTAATTAATTTATAACAAATAGTGCATGATTTTGGGATGAAACCTGCAGGCCTTCAAAAACAGGGGAACAAGGCTTATTTTACAATCCCGGCAAACCCCATGAATGCCATCGCCAGTAAGCCGGCGGTGAGTAAGGCCGACGGAATTCCTTTCATGCCCTTCGGCAGGTTCAGCATGTTGAGTTGCTCGCGGATACCGGCAAAAAGCACCAATGCCAACCCGAACCCTATGGCCGTCGATATGGCAAATACCACGCTGCTCGCCAAATCGAAATCTTTCTGAATGACCATGATCGCCACACCCAGAACGGCACAGTTGGTGGTAATGAGCGGCAGGAATACTCCCAGGGCCTGATAAAGGGCCGGCGAAATCTTTTTAAGGATGATCTCCACCATTTGTACCAGGGCTGCAATAATCAGAATAAAACTGATGGTTTGCAGGTAAGTGATGTTGAGCGGCTCGAGTACCGATTTCTGAACAATAAAGGTGAAAATGGTGGCGATGGTTAATACGAACGCCACGGCGCCTGCCATTCCCAGTGCTGTTTCCACTTTCTTTGATACTCCCAGGAACGGACAAATTCCCAGAAACTGCGACAATACGATATTGTTTACGAATACGGCGCTGATAAATATAAGTACGTAGGTCATAATCTTAAGCTTTTTTCAGTTTATTGAAGATGGCAATGAGGTAGGCCAGCGCAATGAAAGCGCCCGGCGCAAGCACGAACAGCAACATGCCGTAGTTTTCGGGGAAGATGGTCATACTGAACACCTTTCCGGTCCCCAGCAATTCGCGAACCGTCCCCAGCAGCGTTAACGCCATGGTAAAACCAAGTCCCATTCCCAGTCCATCGAAAAACGATTTCCCGACGGTATTCTTTGCTGCAAAGGCTTCGGCCCGTCCGAGCACGATACAGTTCACCACAATGAGCGGGATAAACAAGCCCAGGCTATCGTAGAGAGCCGGCACATAGGCCTGCATCACCATTTCCACCAGGGTAACAAAGGTCGCAATTACCACGATAAAAGCCGGAATACGCACTTTATCGGGAATTATGTTTTTGAGCAACGATACCACCACATTGGCCGAGAGAAGCACGAAGGTGGTTGCAAGCCCCATCCCCAGCCCGTTGACGGCCGACGATGTGGTACCCAGCGTGGGGCACATCCCCAGCAGAAGAACAAATACGGGATTTTCTTTGATAATGCCATTCAGCATTGTTTTCATTCCGGAATTCTGGCTCATATAGTTGTCCTCCTTATTGATTTAGGGTTACTGAATCGGTTTTTTCGGTGGCTCCGCTCGCCGCATCGTAGTCCTGCCTGTAAGCGCTGTAGGCATACCGGATGGTTTCGAGGAAGGCGCGCGACGAGATGGTAGCTGCTGTAATAGCATCCACTTCTCCCCCGTCCTTACTCACGGTAAGATTATTGATTTCAGGATTTTTGCCACGGATATCCTGCTTGCCTTTTTCGGTTTTAAACCAGTCGGCCATTTTGGTACCCAGCCCCGGCGTTTCTTTTTGTTCCAGTACCGAATAGTTCACAATGGCGCCTTCGGGATCGAAGCCTACCATCACTTTGATCTCACCGCTGAAGCCGTTGCCCGAATACGACTGTACGGCAGCACCCACAAACTCGTCGCCTTTATACGCTTTGTACAGAACGAAAGGAGCTTCGAAGCCTTCCAGGGAGATTAATTCTTCCGCGTCGAGACGATCGAACTCGGGCAGCACTTCTTTGATTGCATTTTCCTGTTTTGCTTTTTTGGAGGCTGCAATGGGTTCTTTGGTGAGCGAATAAACCGAACCGAGGGCTACGGCAGCAAAAATGGTGATGCCCGTGAGCACCAGCACCATATTTTTAAATGTAGATTCTAACTTTGCCATGTCTTCAGTTTATGCTTTTTTCGGTTTTTCTCCAAACCGTTTGGGTTTAACATAGAAGTTGATGATAGGGGTAAAGCCGTTCATAATAAGAATGGCAAACGAAACTCCTTCGGGATAAGCACCCCAGGTACGGATGATGACGGTGAGCAGACCGATACCGACCCCATAAATCCACATGCCGCGGAACGTCATGGGTGAAGTTACATAATCGGTAGCCATGAAAATAGCGCCCAGCATCAGTCCGCCGGAGAACAGGTGTACCAGCGGCGAAGCATAGGTGGCAGGATCGGCAAGGTATAAGATCCCTGTGAATACCGTTACGGTGAGCAGGATACTAACCGGGATATGCCAGGTAATAATTTTACGGATCAGCATATACCCCAACCCGACAAGCAGAGCGATGGCCGAAACCTCGCCGAGGGAACCCGGGATATTTCCCACAATCATATCGGAGACGGCCGGAAGCGAGGCCGACCCTTCTTTCAGGATACCGAGTACGGTGGCACCGGTTTCGGCATCGAGGTAGGTAGTGGCGAGCGGATCCACAACGGGCCAGGTAGTCATTTCCACCGGGAACGAAATAAGCAGAAACACACGCCCCACCAATGCCGGGTTGAAAGGATTGTTGCCCAAACCGCCGAAGCTCATTTTTGCCACGCCGATAGCCACCAGCGCTCCGACGATAATCATCCAGAGCGGAAGGTTGGAGGGCAGGTTGAAGGCAAGCAGCAGGCCGGTTACAGCAGCCGAACCGTCCAATATGGTGACCGGACCTTTCAGGATGTACTTCTGGATCAGAAATTCGAAAAGCACCGAAGCTGCTACGGCTGTGAGGGTTACAATAAGTGCGCCCAGTCCGAAAAAGTAGAGCGATGCCAACAGGGCGGGAACCATGGCGATGACCACCCCGTACATATTTTTGGATACGGAGTCGCCGCTGTGAATATGCGGTGCGGGCGATATTATCAGTTTTTCCATTCTCTGTATTTATTTTGCGGTTCTACTTCTTATAATTCCACCAACCGTGGATTTGCCGAAACGGATATAATCGAGCAGCGGCCGGTTCGACGGGCAGGTATAGCTGCAACTTCCGCATTCGATACAATCCATGGTGCGGTTGGCTTCCATCTCGGTCCACATATTGCGTTCGCTCTGGGCCATGAGCAGATACGGCTCGAGGCCCATGGGGCAAACCGTAACGCATTTGGTACAACGGATGCAGTTTTGTACCGGTTTGCGGATGGCTTCGGCATCGCGGATAAACACTACACCGGAGCTTCCTTTTGCCATGGGGATATTGAGATTCATCAGCGAGCGGCCCATCATAGGTCCGCCACCGACGATTTTGCCGGTGCCTTCGGGGACACCGCCGGCTTCTTCTACCACATTGGAAAGATAAGTACCCAGCCTGACGCGGTAATTCCCCGGGTTGGGCGCATCTTTACCGGTGATGGTCATCACACGCTCCACCATCGGTTTGTTTTTCTGAACCGCTTCGTAGATCGCATAGGTAGTGGCTACATTCTGCACCACCGCACCCACTTCCACCGGAATTCTGCCACTGGGCACCTGGCGACGGATCAGCGCATCGATAAGCTGCTTTTCGCCCCCCTGGGGGTAACGCACTTTCAGCGCTTCCACTTCAATGCCTTTGTAATCAGCCGCAAGCTTTTTGAGGAGCTGGATAGCATCTTTCTTATTATTTTCGACACCGATAATCGCACGGTTCACTTCCAGCGCCTTCATCAGAATGGTAACCCCGATCAGAATTTCCTCGCCATGCTCCATCATCAGCTGGTGGTCGCAGGTAAGGTACGACTCACACTCTACCGCATTAATAATCAGCACCTCGGCTTTCTTACCCGGAGGAGGCATCAACTTCACATGGGCCGGGAAAGTAGCGCCACCCAGTCCGACTATACCTGCCGCCTTAATTTTTTCGATAATCTCCTGTTTCGAAAGCGTACATTCCCGTTTGATTTCCGGGTTGCGATCGATGGTTTCGAGCCATTCGTCGCCATCCACTTCGATAAAAACCGCCGGACGCTTATAGCCCGAAGCATCGAGCTGCACATCGAGTTTCACCACTTTTCCCGAAACCGACGAATGCACGTTAGCCGAAATAAAACCACTCGCCTGGCCGATGATCTGGCCTACTTTAACGATATCGCCCCGTTTTACGACCGGGTCGGCCGGAGTACCGATATAATGTGCCAGCGGAATCACCACCTGTCCGGGCAATGCGGCCGTGATAATTTTTTTTCCGGCTGCAAACTTATTCTCTGCCGGATGAATCCCTCCGATTCTGAAAGTCTTCATATAATTTTTAGTTGTTAATTATTTATTGTCGATTGTATGCCGGGAATGCCGGAGGATAACGCATTATTCAGCGGCAACAGCTTCCTCTACCTTCACTTTCCGGGGCGGGAAATTGATCTCTTTAATCGCATTGGTAGGACATACCTCCACGCACTTGCGGCACAGTTTACATGCTTCGTCGTTGATAAATGCCAGGTTGTTACCGACGGTAATGGCTTCGTGCGGGCAAACTTTAAAACATTTGGCACAGCCAATACAGCCTACATCACAGGCTTTTTTGGTAATATGCCCTTTGTCCTCGTTACGGCATCCTACATAAATACGCCTTCCTTTAGGACCTTTCTTACGCAGTTCGATAAGTAATTTCGGACAAGCGCGTACACAGGCGCCGCAAGCAGTACATTTATCATCATCCACTTCCGGTATCATCGTCACCGGATTCACCTTGATGGCGTCGAATTCGCACGACAATTCGCAATCGCCGAAACCAAGGCATCCCCACGAGCAATTGGTTTCGCCGCTGTAAAGGTTGTGGGCGATGAAACAATGCTTCACCCCATCGTACTCGTTGTAGCGCGGACGGTGTTCACAGGTACCGTCGCAACGAACCACCGCTACTTTCGGAGCTTGTGCTACCGCCGTCTTACCCAGAATAGCTGCTACCTTAGCCATGGTATCGTTGCCGCCCACAGGACAGAACAAATCGCCAAGCTCATCCGATTTCACACAGGCATCGGCAAACCCCCTGCACCCGGGAAATCCGCACCCCCCGCAGTTGGCAGCCGGCAATGCAGCTTCAACCTCATCGATGCGAGGATCCTCAAAAACATGAAACTTCTTGGCAACTACAAATAAAATAATTGCAGCAACGGCCCCGATTACTCCCAGGGTAATTAAAGATATGAGTACTACGTTCATGGTTGTTATAAAAAAACTTAAAATCAGATCAGTCAGCATTGAGCTTTTTCACCTGAAATTTCAGCTTGGATTTTAATTTACTATTGAATTGCGAAAGGATCAGAAAATACGGGACTAATGTACCGAGTGCAATACTCCCCGACAAGGCATCATTATCGACATACGATTTGAGTATCAGCAAAGTAACCAATATCAACACAAAGGGAATCACAAATGCGAGAAGCACGGCCAGCAAGCCCATCGAACTTTGCCCGTAGAGTAAAACCGGCTCACCGACCTTAAAACCGGTACCATCGGTTTCCACATCGATCAGCTTATCGTCGACGTCGGCAGCCGAGCAGGCCCCCTTGGCATGGCAGGAACTACAGGCCGACATTTGAACAATTTGGACCTGAATGTGTTTTCCATTTACATTCTGAATAATTCCGGAATGTTCGATAATTTGACTCATTTTGTAATGTAGAGATTGCAATTTGAGCGCAAATGTACTATAAATTTTGTTTTACTACAAGATTGTAGTGTATTTTTTATACACAAAAAACACAAAGATGAGCAGGCAGCATGGCTAACTCGCTATCTTTGTGTCTTTTGCAATAAGGGTGATTTCTCTTAATAAGAACCAATCCAAGTATTAACCGATCATTTCGAAACCAGTATACGGAACGAGTGCTGCAGGTATCCGTATCCCTTCGGCGGTCTGGTTGTTTTCGAGCAGGGCCGCTACGATACGGGGCAATGCCAGTGCGCTGCCGTTGAGGGTATGACAGAGTTGTGTTTTCTTATCATTGCCTTTGAAACGGCATTTCAGGCGGTTGGCCTGGTAATTCTCAAAATTGGATACCGAACTCACCTCCAGCCAGCGTTGTTGTGCAGCCGAATATACTTCGAAGTCGAAGGTCAGGGCCGAGGTAAAACTCATATCGCCTCCGCACAGGCGAAGAATCCTCCAGGGAAGTTCCAGTTTTTCAACCAGGGTTTGCACATAATTCACCATATCGGTAAGCGACTCGTACGATTTATCGGGATGTTGAATCTGCACAATTTCTACCTTATCGAACTGATGCAGGCGATTGAGGCCGCGCACATCTTTACCGTACGAACCGGCTTCACGGCGGAAACAAGCCGAATAGGCCGTATTCTTGATGGGCAATTCCGATTCGTTGAGGATTACATCGCGGTAGATATTGGTAACCGGAACTTCGGCGGTCGGAATCAGGTACAAATCGTCGGCAGTAGCATGGTACATCTGACCTTCCTTGTCGGGCAGCTGACCGGTACCATAGCCCGAAGCCGCATTCACCACATAAGGAGGCTGCACTTCGAGGTAACCGGCATCGCGGGCATTATCGAGAAAAAAATTGATCAGCGCACGTTGCAGACGGGCTCCCTTCCCTTTATAGACCGGAAATCCGGCACCGGTAATTTTCACCCCCAGTTCGAAATCGATGAGGTCGTATTTTTTTGCCAATTCCCAATGCGGCAAAGCACCGGCAGGAAGTTGCGGCAATTCCCCTCCCGTACGTTCCACTACATTGTGTTCGGCATGACGGCCTTCGGGCACCGAATGGTGCGGTAAGTTGGGAATTTGCACCAACAGGTCGGTAAGCTGCTGCTCGAGCGATGCCTGAAGGTCGGTGAGCTCTTGAATTCTTTTTTTCAATTCGGTGGTTTGCTCTTTAGCAGCAGTTGCCTCGTCGGTTTTACCTTGCTTCAACAGGATTCCGATCTCTTTCGACAGCGCATTGGACTGCGCCAGGGCCTGATCGGCCGATGTCTGGGTTTGTTTACGCTGTGTGTCGAGCTCGATTACCTGGGCGATAATAGCTTCCGCAGGGAAATGCTTTTTAGCCAGACGGGCTGTCACCTCCTGCGGATTTTCAGTTATATACTTTAATGTCAGCACTTTATTACAACTATAAGGGATTAACGGGTTTACTTCTAAAAAAAATACTCCCGTATTTTACACTACGGTAAAACCACAGGAGCACTTATAACGGTAAGAGAAACTACGATTAGTTAGCTTCTGCTACGGGACGTACCGAAACGTACGATTTATTGTCTTTGCGTTTTCTGAATTCAACTACTCCGTCGACCAGTGCAAACAAGGTGTGATCTTTTCCAAGACCCATGTTTTCGCCTGCATGGTGAACAGTACCGCGTTGACGTACGATGATGTTACCGGCTTTAGCAAACTGACCGCCGTAAATCTTTACTCCGAGTCGCTTACTTTCCGATTCGCGACCGTTCTTCGAGCTACCAACTCCTTTCTTATGTGCCATTTTCTTCTAAATTTTAATACCGGTTAATTACGCTACAATTTCTTTAATCTTCAATTCGGTGAAGTTCTGACGGTGACCATTGCGTTTGCGGTACCCTTTACGACGTTTTTTGTGGAAAACGATTACTTTCTCGCCACGTACGTGCGACAATACTTCACATACTACTTTAGCTCCTTCAACAACCGGCGCGCCTACTGTGATGGCCCCATTGTTATCTACGAGCAATACCTTGTCAAATGCTACTTCCGAGCCTTGTGCAGCCTCTTCCATACGGTGTACATACAGTCGTTTTCCGGCTTCCGCCTTGAACTGCTGACCCAAAATTTCTACAATTGCGTACATTATAACTATTTGATTTTTAATTACATCGGGAAGGTGAGATGCCTGATGGCAGCGCTGCTTCATATACCTTCTTCGAAACGGACTGCAAAGATAGAAAAAGTTTTTGGAAACCACAACATTTTGTGGCCGGTTAATTGGTAATTATCAACAACCCGGGGCCGGGCTACCTGTGGATACCCGGCCCGGGTTCACCAATTAGGTATTTCTTTTCGGGATGGTGATTTCATTCCCGTCGCGTTCGGCACGGTAATGCGGCGACATGATTTCGATACCTCTTTCGGCGAACACATCCTGAATATGCTGGTGCAATTCCGAATAAATGGGAGCTACTGCCTCTGCTGCAGCGGTATACACGTTCAGCTGGTAGGCCACATAAAAATCGTCGAGACTGGTTTGAAGTACAAAAGGCGCTTTACCGGCCAGCAGATTGCCGGTGCGGGAGGCCGATTCGAGCAATGCTGCCTGAACATCGCGCCAGGGAACATCGTAACCGATGGTGACGGTGGTATGTATAATCAACCCTTCCGATTTGGCAACTACCGAAAAATTGGTAGTATTGCCCGACAATACTGCTGAGTTGGGAATGGTGATCTCTTCATTTTTGACGGTCCGCAACCGCGTTACCAACAACGATTTCTCGACTACGACACCTGTAACCTCCCCGATTTGAATCCGGTCGCCATCCTTGAATGGCCGCATGTAGGTGATCACCAGCCCGGCCACGATATTCGAAATAGCCGACGATGAGCCTAACGACACCAGCAATCCGAGAAAAACCGATACTCCCTGAAACACACCCGAATCGGAACCGGGTAAATACGGGAAAATAATGATGAACATGAAGGCGTAAAGTAAGAATTTGACGATACTGAAGGTGGGCAAGGCCCAGTCTTCATGAAATCCGCTTATTTTCAACTTTCCGCTGTCGATTTCTTTAAAAATGTATTGAACAAACCGGATCAGATAATGGAATACCACGATAATTACGACAATGGTAAACAGATTGGGCATATACTCCCATACCGATTTCATGATACCGCTGAAAGGCTTCCAGATGAATCCGAATAAAGTATCGGCCCACCCGCGCGTAAAGGGGAAAATACTGAAAACCAGCGGCAATAACAGATAAACGAGTAATACGACGAAAAACCATTTCAGGATTTTCAGCAACCAGGAGATCACCACCAGTTCCTGGTCGGCCGTCAGAAAGGTATAATCCTTATAGGATAAGTTTTTAAGTAGTTTTTCCTTGTTGGAGGCTATTTTCAGTTCGATCCAGCCATGCGCTTTCATTATCAATCGTATCAACAGGAAAATGCCACCTAACACCAACAGTACCAATCCGGCCCTTAACAAGGTTTTCAGCCATCCGCGATCGGCTCTGGCTTCTGCAAAAGCCACCTTCATAGCTTCCATGTATTGTCCGGCCAACTCGACATTGGTAACGCCCGTACGTGCAGCATCCTGTTCCGTGACACTCATCACGATGAGTTCGCCGCATACGATATCCATGTACTGCCCGTTGGCCTGCAGGCTAAAATCCTCTGCTTTCGTATAATCGTTTTCGAATACTTTATGGAGCCGTGCCGAGATATTGGCAGCCCGTTCGGCAGCTCCCAGCGATGCCAGGCGATTGTAAACATAGAACAGCGTATCGGAAAACAAATGAACCGGATAACCGGTAGCCTGACTCACTTCGGCAGGCCGGGTTGGTTCTTGTTGCGCAGTCCTCTGAGCAAAAACACCTGCCGGCATCAGCCAGCCGATCAGTATCAAAAATACTATCTGTTTCATGCACGATGAATTTATGGTATCGTGATACAAAACTAAACAAAACTTTTTTAAAAAACGAATTTTTCAACTACGCAGTTGCTGTATGAGCGCTTGTACTGCCTCCGAAACGGAACAGCTGGACTGGAGTGATTTTATAAAAGCCGAGCCCACAATAGCACCCGACGAATAGCGGTTGACCATCTCAAAAGTGGCTTTATTGGAAACTCCGAATCCTATGAGGCGCGGATTTTTCAGTTTCATCGATTCAATACGCCTGAAATATTCCTCGCGGCTATCGAACGATTGCTGAGTTCCGGTAACCGCCGCCGATGAGACCATATAAATAAATCCATCGGTTTGTTGATCGATGATCCGTATGCGTTCGTCGGAGGTCTCCGGAGTAATTAAAAAGATAAACTTCAGGCCGAACGCTTCCGCAATGGCTTTGTATTCCGAAAGGTAATCGTCCATCGGAAGATCGGGGATAATCATTCCGTCGACTCCTACCCGCCGGCACTCACGGCAAAAATCGTGAAACCCGAATTGCAGGATGGGATTCAGATACCCCATCATCACCAACGGAATAGTGACGGACGATCGCATACCGGTCAACTGTTGAAACAACATCCGCAGATTCATGCCGTTTTGCAAGGCCTGGTGTCCCGACTCCTGAATTACAACGCCATCGGCCATCGGGTCGGAGAACGGGATTCCGATTTCGACCAGATCGACGCCATTGGCCTGTAACGCATCAAGAATGGGTAATGTATCGTCGAGCTGCGGATAGCCGGCGGTGAAATACACCGACATGATGCCGGAGGGTTTATTTTTAAAAAGTTGATTAATTCTGTTCATACCATTTTCGTTTGTTTTCTGACTTACTTAGAGCTTTCCTTTTCCCCGGCTTTCAGTCCGGCTAAAAAAGTTTCAATTTTTTTCACATCCTTACAGGCTGGCGCTATTTCAAACCTGCTGTTCAGGTCGAGTCCTGCCAGTTGAGGATGGTTGAGCGCCCGAATGATGGCCGCATCGTCGGCACCTATGCCTCCGCCGAGCAAGAAGGGGATGGGGGCTGTATAGTGATCGAGCAGGTCCCAATCGAATTTTTTCCCCGAGCCTCCGTGTCCCGCTGTTTTGGTATCGAGCACAATAAGGTCGACGCAGCCCTGGTAGCGCTCCGGCTGTTGCAAATCGCGGGAGCTAGCCACAGAAACCGCTTTCAACACTTCCAGTCCCTGTTGTTTATAAAACGCACATTCGGCGGCGCTCTCTTGTCCGTGCAACTGAACCCCTTTCAATCCGAATTGCTTTACCTTTTCAAGCACCAGCGCCGGCTGTTCGTCGACAAACACACCGATGGTACACAGTGCTGCTAATTCGTCAAGGGGGAAATCCTCGGCAGTGGCCACATACCGGGCCGATCCGGGATAAAAAATCAATCCCAGGTAGTCGGGTTTCAGGGCAGCCACGTCCAGGATATTATCCCGTTGACGCATACCACATATTTTAATCTTCAGCGACATAGTGTTCGGATAAAGAAATTCAGCGCGGCAGCCGGATCATTTTCTTTCATGAAATTCTCCCCCATTAAAAAGCCGCGATAGCCCTTTTCCATGAGCGTTCTTACAGTTTCAACCTCCGACAATCCGCTTTCGCTGATCTTCACAAAACGATCGGGAATGAGCGGAGCCAACTCCACCGACAAGTTGGTGGATACTTCAAATGTTTTCAGGTTCCGATTGTTAACTCCCACCAAATCCACCTCGTCGCAACAATAAATCAGCTCATCCTCCGAATGGATCTCGAGCAGTACTTCGAGCCCCAACTCCCTGGCTTTTGCCGCCAATTGCCTGCATTCGGCGGGTGTAAGCGCAGCAGCAATCAGCAACACCACGTCGGCGCCGATCGCTTTTGCCTCATAAAGCTGGTATTCGTCGATCATAAAATCTTTACGCAAAACGGGACAATGCACATGCGGCCGGGCAGCGGTAAGCTCCTGCTGAACACCTCCGAAATATTTCGAATCGGTAAGAATCGATACTCCGGCGGCACCGGCCGCGCTATATCCCGAAGTCACCTCCACCACGTCGGCCTCTTCATGAATCCATCCTTTCGAGGGCGATTTTCGTTTAAACTCAGCAATAATCCCTACCGATTCGCGCAAACGATCCTTCAACGACAAAGAGCTTCGCTGAAAATAAGGCGACGATTGCAGGTCGGCCAGGCTGATCAGCTTTTTGCCGGCTTCCACTTCCTTCCGTTTATCGGCTATTATTTGATCTAAAATTGTCATAAGTCGATTTTATTGATAACATTCCAAAAATTTGACAAAGGCCTTTTTTGCCGCACCCGATTCGAGCGAAGCTTGTGCTTCGGCCCTGCACGTCTCCAACGATCGGTCCGTATTTAAAGTTTGGATGGCCACCGCAGCATTGGCCAACACCACATCACGCTGTGCCGGAGTCGAGGTGGTATCGAGCACCTTTCTGAAAATAGCTGCAGCTTGTTCAATCGTCGCTCCGCCGTATAAATCCTGTTGATTGAGTGGCGAATAACCCAGTTGCTCAGGACTTACAATCTGTTCGCCCTTTCGGTTGACGACGAGGGTTGCGTCGGTGAGCGAGATTTCGTCGTAACCATCGAGACTATGCACAATGGAATACCCGATCCCCAGTTGCTGGTAAATATAGGTGTACAGACGCAACATTTTCAGGTTGTATACGCCGAGGCATTGCGATTGTGGCCGGGCCGGACTGATCAGCGGTCCCAATACATTAAAGAAGGTTCGTACTCCGAGACTTTTACGTACAGGCGCTACATTTTTCATGGCAGGATTGAAAATGGGAGCATGCAGATAAGCAAAGCCCGAAGCATCGAGCGATCGTTTCAGTACCGATTCGTTGGTCGTAAATTTCGCTCCGAAATATTCGAGTACATTCGACGATCCACTTACCGAAGTGGCAGCATAATTCCCGTGCTTTACCACCTGGTAACCGGCTCCAGCCACCACAAAGCAAGCAGCAGTCGATATATTAAAGGTATTTTTTTCGTCTCCGCCGGTACCAACGATATCCAGAATATTAAAATCCGAAAAATCGAGCTTCACGGCCATCGACAGTAAGGCTTCGCGAAACCCGAGAATCTCGTCGAGTTCGATACTCCGCATCAGGTATACCGAAATAAAAGCGGCAATTTGCGATTCGTTATAGTGTCCCTCGGCCATCTTTGTCATTACCTCGTGGGCCTCGTCGCGCGTTAGCGATTGATGGTCGAACAATCTGTTTAATATATGTTTCATGTATACTTGTCGGTTGTTTATCGTTAATTATACGACCGGGTTTCCTGCTCCAACCACTGTTTAATCATTTGTTCTCCCAGCGGTGTGAGCACCGACTCCGGATGAAACTGAACGCCTCTTACATCGTAGGTTTTGTGGGCCAGCGCCATGATCATGCCATTTTCATCCAGGGCAGTTACCGTCAGCTCGGCAGGCAAGGTATGTGCATCAACTACCCAGGAATGGTAGCGGCCTACTTCGAGCTCGGCAGGCAATCCATCGAACAGCACATCGGGCCGAACTACCCGGACCATCGAACTGATACCGTGAAAAACCTCCGGAAGATTAAGCAGGCTACCGCCAAATGCCTCGGCAATGGCCTGTTGTCCCAGGCAAACACCTAAAATACTTTTCGTGGGCGCATAGGTGCGGATCAGGTCGAGTAAGATACCCGACCCGGAGGGTACTCCCGGACCGGGCGACAATACTATTTTATCAAAACGTTCAATATCTTCCAACGCAATCTGATCGTTGCGGTGAACCTCCAGATCGGTAACACCCAGCTTTTTCAGGGCATGTACCAAATTATAGGTAAACGAATCGTAATTATCAAATACTAATACTTTCATATTTTTATAGAGTCAAAAAAGAAAGACTTGGGATTTATTTGCCATTTCGCCGGTAGTGGATCGGATGTACTTGTTTCTCACACCGGGCGAAGTTCAGTTGCCGGAACGAAGTGAAGCGCTTTCCATCGCCTTCTTCAACGCGGCCAATTTATTATTCACTTCCTGCAGTTCACTCTCTTCGTCCGATTTGGCCACAACGCCTGCACCGGCCTGGTAATACAGCGTGTTGTTTTTACTCACAAACGAACGGATGGTGATTGCCTGGTTAAAGGACCCGTCAAAACCGATGTAACCCAGGCAGCCTCCATAAGGTCCGCGGTCGTGCGGCTCGATTTCGTCGATCAGCTGCATCGCGCGTATTTTCGGAGCTCCCGACAAGGTGCCGGCCGGAAACGTATCGGCAAACAACTTGATTACTTTCGTATCGGGCCGGAGCCGCCCGCTCACCGACGATACCAGGTGCAATACATGCGAATAATATTGAACCTCACGGAAAACATCTACTTGCACTTCTTCGGTATTCCGGCTCAAATCGTTACGCGCCAGATCCACCAGCATCACATGCTCGGCATTTTCTTTTTTATCTTCGCTCAGCTTCGCGGCCAGCGCCAGGTCTTTTTCATCATCGCCTGTCCGGCGGAAAGTGCCTGCAATCGGCTTGATATATGCCTTTTGCCTGCGCCCGTCGACCACCAGGTGCGCCTCGGGCGACGAGCCAAAGATACGGAATTGACCGAAATTAAAATAAAACAGATAGGGCGACGGATTGACCGAGCGCAGCGTACGGTACAACATAAAATCGTCGCCTGTAAATGCCTGCGAAAAACGTCGCGAAAGCACAATCTGAAATACATTGCCCCGGTAACACTCTTCCTTTCCCCGCCGTACCATGGCCCGGTATTGCTCATCGTCGATATCCGACTGCTCCTCTCCGACCGTAAGAAAAGGATATAATGCAATATTATTGTTCAGTAAAATCTTTTCAATAGCGGGAATATTCGTATTTTCGCCTTCGAGCAGATTCTCGAGGATCGTCATCTCGTTGTTGAAATGGTTGATGGCAATAATGTATTTGAAAAGCACATAATGCAAACCCGGCATCGAGCCCGGAACGGTTTCGCGGGCCGACAACCGCACATCTTCAAAGTATTGTACCGCCTCGTACGAAGTATAACCCAGCAATCCATTGATGATCCCCGGCTTTTCGATCTTATTGTCGATTACAAACGACTTCAGAAAGGCATCGAACCGGTTGGCGACCGTCATTTTATCGGTCACGGGTATTTCCTGCTGGCGCCCGTCGGGATATTCCTCGGTAATTATAAACCGGTTGACAGAGATTCCGCCGATCGGATAAAAACCGATGTAGGAATAACTATTTTCTGTGCCGTGATAATCGGAACTTTCCAACAATACCGAATTGGTATATAAATCCCGTATCTTCAGATAGATGCCTACCGGAGTCTGCATATCGGCCAGCATCGATTTTGTATTGACTGTAATGCGCATATACTGATTATTCATGGTTAATAATTAATCAAGGTATCCATATCCTTATCGCCCCTCCCCGACACCGTGAGCACCACCAGATCGCCGGCTCCAAAGCTTTCCTTTTTAAGCACCGCCAGGGCATGCGCCGATTCGATGGCTGGAATTATTCCTTCCAGCCGTGTCAGTTCGAACGCCGCAGTCATGGCCTCGGCATCGGTAATAGCATGAACCGACGCCCGTCCGGTTTGATAAAAATGAGCATGTGCCGGTCCTACTCCCGGGTAGTCGAGCCCCGCCGAAATGGAATAAGGCTCGGTGATTTGTCCATCATGATCCTGCATCAGCAAGGTTTTAAAACCATGGATAATGCCCGGCGTTCCCACATGCATGGTGGCAGCTGTTTCGCCCGTATCCACCCCTTTACCCCCTGCTTCGGCCGAAATGATCTTAACCCTCGGATCGTCGATATAATGGTAATAGGTTCCCATGGCATTACTTCCCCCTCCGACGCAGGCAATCAGGATATCGGGATACGAACGGCCGGTTTGCTCTTCCAGCTGCCACTTGATCTCCTCACTGATTACCGACTGAAAATAGCCCACCATTTCGGGATAAGGATGCGGACCCACCGTAGAACCTATAATATAAAACGTATCGGGATTGGAACACCAGTAACGAATTGCTTCGTTGGTCGCATCTTTCAGGGTCATGTTGCCGCTGGTTACCGGCTCGACCCGCGCACCCAGCATTCGCATTTTCTGCACATTAAGGAACTGACGTTCCACATCGGTTTTACCCATGAAAACCACGCATTCGAGCCCCATCAGGGCGCAGGCTGTTGCCGTTGCCACCCCATGCTGCCCGGCTCCCGTTTCGGCAATAATACGGGTTTTCCCCATCCGTTTTGCCAACAGGATCTGCCCCAGCGCATTGTTGATTTTATGCGAACCTGTATGATTCAGATCTTCACGCTTCAGGTAAATACGGGCACCGTAGGTTTGCGACAAACGGCCGGCATAGTACAGGGGCGAAGGCCTGCCCACGTACTGCTTCAGCAAATAAGCGTATTCCTTTTTGAAAGATTCATCTTCACGAGCTGCATAAAATGCCTTTTTCAGGCTTTCGACGTTTCCGTGCAAAATTTCAGGGATGTAAGCGCCTCCAAATACGCCGTAAAACCCCTTCTCATCCGGTTGATTATTCATATTGTAACAATTTAAAAACTAAAAAAGGGCCTGTCGTGAGTTCCGACAAGCCCTTTTTTATCTTTTATAACCGCTCAGATAGACAATAGCTGCTTCACCCACAAAAATTACTTTGCAAGTGCCACCACCAATTGTTAGCTGTACGATTAACTTTCATATTCATTATTTTTCGGGGTCAAAGATAAGAATGTATTTTCAAACTCACAATATTTCTGCGAAATTATTTGCAAAAATAAATATAGAAGCATTCTTCATCCACCTGATCCACCCAGTGCCGGGCATTCAGACTGGCTGCTTTTTCGATGAGCGGAGCAGGCAGAAAAGGTGCAATCATCGAGTAAATCTCGCCTTCTTTCAATGCTTTCACATCGGCCAATACCTGGTTCACAGGATGTTCGCCCGCTTCCAGCATTTCACGCACATCGAAGGTACGTACCACTTTATCCTCACTGAACCACGAAGGTTGCACCGTTACAAATCCTGTATCCTGAATCGCTTCCATTTTTTCCTGTCCGACCGCTTTACGCAGTAAATTTATTAATTCTTCTGTTTTGATATTGCCGATGGGCGCTGCCTGCTGCAGGGTGGTAATTTTGGCTACCGTATTGCGAAGCACCGGATTTTTCAGCTTGTTGAAAGTCGGTATCGTGGCAATCAGCAACTCCTCGAGCTCTGGGTAAGCTGCCAACAGATCGTACACCTTTGTTTTCGGGGTGATAATCAATTTTGTTTCCATCTTATTTTGAATACGATAATATGCGTTGTTCTCCTTCCAATTCGCGGTATACAGTAACGTCGTGCGACATTTCAAGCGTTCCGAGGTATTCTCCTTTTTCGTTACGCAAAGCGAAATATTCAATGTGAATCATTTTGCCTTTCATCGTGATCCAGAACGGAGCACGCGAAGCTTTACCGGTCTTGAAATCGTCGATTATTTTATCCACAATATGAGCGCTGGCCGGCGGATGACACAAACGTACGTCGCGATTGAGGATGGCCCGGTTGCGCTGAAAAATACGTTCGCTGCTTTGCGAAAAATATTTCACTTTATCATCCTTGTCCACAAAGGTCATATCCACCGGCAACGTATTGAGAATAGCCATCAGCTCTTCGGCAGTAAAACCACCGCTGGGCAATTGAATATGATCGCCGCTTTTATTGAGCTCTTCGAGCACCGTACCGGTCACCCATCCGGGACGCCAGTCGGTGGGAGGATCGTACAGGCAGAAACCGATTTCGATCGATTGCCGGGCTATTTCGTACCACTCGGCCTCGGTAAGCTTATCCATCGACATCGGAAACAGGATTTCCGATTCCTTGGTGCCCATCTCCACCACCTGCCTGATTGCAGGCAGCAACACCATATCGGCCGCCGCCATCAATTCTTCACGACTCACCTCAGGCACCTGAAGCACTTCAATTGCACCCTTTATCAATCCGCGTATTTCGTCGTGCTTGCCCCACATCACTTTGGGAGGACCCGTGATCCCCTCTTTCTCCAGATAGGGAAAGATGAGGTATTCCTTACGCTGGTACAACTTGTCGACATCGTACAGGTTGTTGTACATAGCCCGTAATTGCAGCACTTTTTGAGCCATATCCACCTTCGGATCGTCGGCAATCTCGGAAATAAGATCGTAGATACGCGAACAAAGCACCTTCAGCTCTTTGTTTTCGTTGAGCATCACATCCACCGGATGACCCGGAGGAATATTCATGGCTGCCGACAAATCGACACGGCCTTCGAGCACCGCCGAGTGGGCATCGCATAAATCGAGCACTTCCTGCTCAGGCAAGCCCTCGCTTATCAGCTCCTGTTCTACTTCTACTACTTCACCATAGGGAATCTGGCTCAGACTCACCAGTAGTTCGTTGCGTACCGCCTCCTGACTTTCGCCGTGATGAAGCTTGAGAATCAGCTCTTTTAATTTCTTTTTTCGTTCAATCGAGTTATTAATCAGTTCACTCATGATAAAATTATATTTAATTGCTACAAAGGTATAGTATTTTAATTGATTTCCAACTACCTATTTATTAGCAAAAAATTTCACCTGCTTCACCGTAAAAATACCCAATTGTAGTTACCTCTCCCGATTAACCATCAGCTTCTTCACCAACAACTGCATCTCCTGCACCGGCAACTCTGCTTCGCGGAGCTTAGCAGCTTCGGGATCAACTGCTTTTATCATCGATGGTCCGTTGGTAATATGCGCCAGGGCTGCAGCCAGTAATTCCTCCCGCGTATCGCCCAGCTGATGGGCCAGATCGTCGTACACCTCAACGTTGGGCACGAATCCGGTACTGAAATCGCTTTTGCGTTCCTTGTTAAAATATTTCAGTACAATTGGCATGAAAGCGTACTTATTCTTTTTGTTTTCGTCGTCGTTAATCACTATCGAGCCCACATTCTTACCATAGGTTACGTCGCCGATCAACACACAGGGTAAATAAGGCTTCAGGCCATTGATGACCATCTCGCTGGCCGAAGCGGTCGATTTTCCGGTCAGGAAATAAATTCTTTTCAGTTTTGATCCGAGCGATTGCACCGGCACTTCCGTAGTACCCGTCTTGATCGAAGTGGTGAAATATTCTACAAAAGGGCTCTCGCTGTATTTTTTCTTATACTCGGCACTGTTAAAGTAATCGGTCAGGTTGTCGTTGTATTCGGTATACGAAAACACTTTCGAATTATCGGGCTCGGGCACCAGCATGCTGCCCAGGTGGATGGCCGTCGACATCATCCCTCCGCTGTTGTAACGAAGGTCGACCACCAGTTCGGCAATATCCTGAGCCGCAAAAGCGCCCATCAGGGAATTCAGTTCCAGGTCGTAAGCCATGCTGCCATCGCCGGCATCGGCGGTAAAGAAATTATACACCAGGTAACCCACTTTTTTATTTCCGACGGTGTATACCGTATCCAGATAAACAGGATTTTCTTTATAATTGGTAATTTTCGTGAGGTCTTTTTCTCCGGCGTTCACATAGCCGCCATCCGAATACACGGTAAAACCAATTTTGACCGAAGCGGTTGCATCGGTAAATGAAGCGAGTAGTTGCTGGTAATTGTTAACGGTAAGTTGCGTACCATTGATTCGGCTGATGATATCGCCTCGTTTGATGCCGGCGGCACGGGCCGGGGTATTGGGTTTGGTGAAGGTTACGATACAAATCACCTTTTCGCTGCCGGTGCTTTCCAGAAACAACTTGTATTCAAAACCTATTTCGGCCGGATTTACGCCGGTGAGACGTTTCATCAGCGCTTCGTAATCCTCAAAAATAGCAGAGAAACGATCTTCGTGATGCAATAAGGTTTCAAAATATTCGACGGGTTTGCCCGCATTTTTTTTGAACGCAGGCAAGTCGGCGTTCCAGTAATAAACTCCGGCCATATTGGAGTAAATCCACTCGTTCACATAGGTGTTGAAACTTTTTTCGTTACTGCTATCTTCATCACAGGAAAACAGCGACAAAACAACCAGAAGGTAAAACAACTTTTTCATCATACTTTTCATACTTTACTATTTTCAGTTCATTAAAATTTCAACAAAGATAGTTGAATAATCAAAACTGCGAATCGGATAGCTTGAAAAGTAGTCGATTTTTTTTCTCTTAATATTCCAGATGGCATACCGGAGCCGGAACGGGAATCCGCCGGCCTGTATCGGTGAGTGTTCCCTTTTTCCGGTTTCGTTCAAACACAACGATTTCGTTGCTCTGCTGATTGCCCACCAGGAGATAAGCACCGTCGCGGGTAATCATGAAATTACGGGGAGCAATGCCTTGTGTACTGTATTGCGCAACCAGTCTGAGCGTAACCGGAGTTTCGATTTCAAAAGCCGTAATATCGTTGTAATCGATACGATTGGTGGCATACAGGAACTTCCCGTCGGGCGACAGGTGGATATCGGCGGCACCCGGCTGCCCGGGCCTGGTAATCACTGTCGAGGCGCCTTTCAGCATCAGGCGTTCGTGTTCAAAATGCACGATACTGATGGTGCCGGTTAGTTCCTGAAGTACATACAAGGTCATACCGTCGTTGTGTAAAGCAAGATGGCGCGGACCACCTCCCCGCTCCATCAGCAAGCTATCCACCGGAGTCAGCGGGGTATCTTCCTGTTCGGCGTCGTAGCGGTACACATACAGCAAGTCGTTTCCCAGGTTGTTGCTGAACAGGTAATTACCCGATTGATCGAAAATCACCTGATGTGCGTGGGGTCCCTTTTGCCGGTCGGCATTTACACTTCCCCCCTGGTGCTGGATATTCTGAACCAGCTTTTCAAGCGAACCATCGGCATGTAACGAAAATACATTTATATTTCCACTGCTGTAGTTGGCGATAATCACATGGCGATCGGTAGCCGTCACCGAACAGGAGCCTCTGCCATCGGCCGGCAGAGCGTTGACCGGCTGCAATTCGCCCGTAGACGCCGCAAGCCGGAAAGCATGCACCGAACCGGCATCACTACCTTCACCCACCGAATAAAGGCGGAAATCGGCAGCTGTATGGCCAGTCGCCGGCAGCAGTGTCAGAAAACTGGGATTATCCACCCCTCCGGCAGTAGAACGCACAGTATATTTTCCCGATGCCGGATGTATTTTCACCGAATAAATACCCTCGCTACCTGTATTTTTTGTATAGGTACCCACCAGAATATTGTATTCCCCGGTAGTTGCGCAGCCGGTAAGCATAAGCAATGCAAAAAATAAGTTCGTTAATTTCATGACAGTATGTATTGAAGGTTAATCCGGTCCGGAATGAATTATTGCTCGAAGTAGTCGAGATGAAACTCCTTTCCGTCGAACGCTCCATAGGAAAACAAGCGTATGAAATCGCCGAGGATAATCATCTCCGCGTTGTATCTCAATTGCAGTTTCAGATCGATATGCCGGTGTCCGAACACCAGAAAATCGACTTTTTCTTTTTCGATAAATTCTTTTGCATATACAATAAGTCGTTCGTTCTCTTCACCTTTGAACTCCTCCGATTTCATGTGCAGGCGGTTGCTTCGCGACCAGGCAAATCCAAAATTCTGACCGATATAGGGAGGTAATAAGGCAAACAGCCGTTGTGCTACCCGGCTATGAAAAACTTTTCTCAGCACACTAAATCCGGCATCGCCGGTCGACAGGCCATCGCCATGCGCCAGATAAAACCGCTTACCATACAACTCGACCACCTCCGGACGATAATGCACCTTCATCCCCAGCTCCTTTTCAAAATAGCCAAAGGTCCATAAATCATGATTTCCTATAAAAAAATGAACTTCGATTCCGGCATCGGTTAACTCTGCAATTTTTCCAAACAACCGGGTGTGACCCTTGGGTACGACCGTAGTATACTCGAACCAGAAATCGAAAATATCGCCCAGCAAATAGATTGCTGTAGCATCTTTTTTCATCTGATCGAGTAAGCGTACTACTTTCCGTTCATGTTCCCGCTGATCGGGAATCAGCAACGAACCCAGGTGTACATCCGATAAAAAATAAATCATAGCTTCGTATCCGATTTTAAAGAAATCCCAGTTCCAGCTGTGCCTCTTCCGACATCATGGAACGATCCCATGCAGGTTCGAATACAATATTAACATCCACGCTCTCAACCCCCTCGACACTGCCGGTTTTCATCCGTACATCTTCCACAATAAAATCAACAGCCGGGCAATTAGGCGCAGTAAGCGTCATTTCAATTTCGAGGTGGCCCTTATCGTCGAGATCAATACCATAAATCAAGCCCAAATCGTAAATATTAACGGGGATTTCCGGATCATATACTGTTCGGAGCATTTTTACAATTTGCTCCTCCATACTTAAAAACTCATTATTTTCGCTCATTTCAATTCATTTTGATTACTTATTCTGAAACAAAAAAAGTTCAATATAGTTTACACCAATAGTGCGTCGAAGTCGGGTAAGGAGGCTGCCAGTTTGCCGTCAATCAGCACTACCGTATCCACTTTTCCTTTCAGGCTCAGCTTCATATCGCTTTTACGGAATATAGCCTGATGGAACACGTATTTGGGTCCATCCTTTTGCACTTTCAGCTTTACAATAAAGCTGTCGCCCGGTTTCAACGGAGTTTTGAAGGCCATCTCCACCCGCGCAACCACTGCGTCGATGCCCCGGTTATGCAGCCCGGCAAAACTTACATTATTGGCAATCAGGAACTCATGCCGTGCATGTTCCAGGTAATTCTGGTAGCAGGAGTTATTCACAATTCCTTGAATATCGCACTCGTAATCACGAACTTTCATCTCCAGTTCGTAAGTATAACCATCGTGTATCATCGTTTTCGTATCATTGTAAGGCCATCGCGCAGCGGCAACATTACTTTGTCGACCCGCTCATCGGCCGATAGCCGGTTATTAAATTCCATGATAGCTGCTGTTTGCGGATCCTTTGAACCCTGTCCAACCAGTACTTTTCCGTCCCACAAGGTATTATCGGCCAGTATAATACCACCCTTCCTTACCTTCGGGAGCACCAATTCGAGGTATTGCTGGTATTCGCGCTTATCACCATCGATGAACACCAGGTCGAACACCTCTTCAATACGGGGAATCAGTTGTTTGGCGTCGCCAATATGCACCACCACCTGGCCGGCAAAGGGCGAAAGCTGCAGATTGGCGGCAATCAACTCTTCCAGTTCGTCGTCGGCTTCAATGGTATGAATTCGTCCGCCGGCGGCGAGTCCCTCGGCCAGGCACAAGGCCGAATAGCCCGTAAACGTACCTATTTCGAGGATGCTGCGAGGCTGCATCATCTGCGAGAGCATGGCCAGCACCCGCCCCTGCAAATGTCCCGACAGCATGCGCGGGTTCAGCACCTTCAGATGAGTGGTGCGATTAATGGCGGCCAGATAAGCGGGTTCCGGATCGGTATGCGCGATCAGGTATTCTTCCAATTCCAACATCTCAATAATATTTCAGCGACGACAGCTCGTCTTCATTAAACACAACCTGAGCCAGAGCCTGCAAATGATCGGCAGTCACCGCCATCAGATGCTCTTTCACTGTTTCAATCGAATCGGCTTTACCATACCGTAAAACACTTTTCCCCAGTCCGGTAGCCGCATTTTCTTTTTGCTCCATGCCTATGGCCATCTGCCCCAGCAGTTGCAATTTGTACTTATTCAGCACATAGGGCGAAATCGCCTCTTCCCTGAGCCTGCGCAGTTCCAGCCGCACCAGTCGTTCGCACTTCCTGAAATTTGCCGCATCCGTCCCAAAATACACCGTCCACATGCCCGTATCGGTCAGGGGCTGAAAAACAGAATCGACGGTATATACCAGCCCATGTTTCTCGCGCAGCGAAAGGTTCAGCCGGCTGTTCATGCCCGGACCTCCCAAAATATTATTGAGCAGATACATGGCCATACGATTCGGATCCTGCAGGCTCACCGCCCGGTTACCCAGCATGTAATGCACCTGGAATGTATCCCGTTTTTTTTCCTCGTGACGGACCCGATAGCCTTCCGGTACTTTCCGCGACGGCTGTTGGCTTCCGGCATACGAAGGCAGCAGGTATTTTCCCGCCATTCGCAGCACTTTTTTCTCGTCCAGCTGCCCGACCACATAAAACACCATCCGCTGCGGATCGTAATTACGATGCACAAAGCGCGCCAGATCGGCGCTGGTGTACGACTGAAGCAATTCGGGAGTTCCCAGAATATTATGTCCGAGCGGAGCATCGAAAATCAGTTCTTCGAACTCATCATAAATCAGCTCCGACGGACTATCGTTGTACGATTGAATTTCGTCGAGAATAATCACACGTTCCTTCTCCAGTTCTTTTTCAGGGAATGCCGAATGAAACACGATATCGCCGATGAGGTCGATCGCTTTTTCGAGATGCTCGCTGAGCACGGCAGCGTACACCACCGTTTCTTCTTTCGAAGTATAGGCATTCAGCTCACCGCCAACATTTTCGAGACGGTTGATGATATGTCCGGAACGACGTTTCTGAGTACCTTTAAACAAGAGGTGTTCCACGAAATGGGCCATTCCGTGTTCATCCGGAGTCTCGTCGCGGGAACCCGTATCGATCACCATACCGCAATAACAAACCGGGATGGGCTCTTTTTTCAGTACGATGCGAAGTCCTCCGGGAAGGGTGTAGAGTTGATATTCCATGTAGTTGATTCCGTAGAATGGCCGCAAAAGTACAAAAAATAAGGTTAAGATTAAAACGATTATAAACTAAGGAATAAATTTATGAAAATCGAGGGTTTGAATTTGTTTATAGCCATTTTTTAATATCTTTGCAAAAAAAACAAATAATTAAAATATATGGAAGAATTAAATGCAATAGTTCAGCAGGTGGTGCAGGTTTCGCCCATCATGAAAGTGTTTCGAATTGCTCCCCTGGGTTGGGAACTACCTGATTTTAAGCCCGGTCAGTTTGTCGGTATCGGTTTGCCTCCCACAGCCAGCAAATGTGCGGAAGCTACGGAAGAACCCGTTGAACCGGCCCCCGATAAGCTTATCAAACGCGCCTATTCAATTGCTTCTTCTAATATTTCGAAAGATTATGTTGAGTTTTACATCACGCTGGTGCACTCGGGCGCACTTACCCCTCGTTTATTCGACCTGAAAATAGGAGATAAAATATGGCTGGGTCAGAAATTCGTAGGCATGTTCACTCTCGATCAGGTGGATAAAAACCAGAATATCGTGCTCATCGGAACCGGTACCGGCGTTGCTCCTTACATGAGTATGCTCCGGTCGGATGCCTTGCGCCGGAAAGGTCGTATTCTGGTGATCCACGGAGCTTCCAACTCCTGGGATCTCGGTTATTCGTCGGAGTTGAACCTGTTGCAGAGCATTGCCCCTCACTTCGATTATATTCCCACCATCACGATGCCCGAAAAAGAGCATGTTGCCTGGAACGGCCGTACTCAGTTTATTGAGGACATCTGGAAAGAAGGGGCCATCGAACAGCTGTGGGGCTTCAAACCTACTGCCGAAAACACGCATATCTTCCTGTGCGGCAATCCCCGCATGGTAAACGGCATGATTGAAATGCTGGAAGGCGAAGGTTTCGTGGAACATACCCGTAAGCAAGCGGGGCAGGTACACGCCGAGAAATTCAATTAAAAGTTGCCTCTCCAACCGTTTTAAACGACTCAAAGAATCCCCGCTCTTTGAGTCGTTTCCGTTTGTAAAACGACGGATTTTGATTCTGTTGAAGTTTGATGATGGCAGTTGGGTGCAACTTCGTAAAAAAACACTAATTTTGCAGGTGCAATAATTCAATAGTGACATGGAAGAATTAACCCTTATCACCCCCACCTTTCTGTTTTCGGCCGTTTCGCTGATCCTGCTGGCCTACACGAACCGGTTTCTGTCGTATGCCCAACTGGTGCGTAATCTGAAGGATCAATACATGAAAGACCGGTCGGCCATTACCAAAGCGCAGATATTAAATCTGAAAAAACGGCTGGCCCTCACCAAATACATGCAGCTTTGTGGTGTGATGAGTCTGCTTTTGTGCGTAGCTACCATGTTCCTTATTTACCTGGGATCGCAGCTCATTTCTGCCTATATTTTCGGATTTGCCCTGCTATTGCTGATCACCTCACTGGGCTTATCGGTGTGGGAAATTCAGATTTCGGTAAAATCATTGAAGATTCACCTGAGCGACATGGAGAAATAAGCTATGAAACAAGGATATATACGGGTAGCCGCTGCCATTCCCGAAGTAAAAGTAGCGCATTGCGAATGGAACGCCGTGCAGATAACCGACCTGATGCAGCAGGCCGAGCAGCAGCAGGTGGAAGTGCTGGCGTTTCCGGAGTTATCGGTGACTGCTTACACCTGTGCCGATTTATTTTTTCAGAACGATCTATTGGAGCAAGCTACGACCGCTCTGCAGCAAATACTGCTGAGCAGCTGCGATCTGAATGTGATTGTTCTGGTGGGTATGCCGCTGCGCATCGGGCAGCAGCTTTTCAATACAGCGGTGGTGCTGCAGCGCGGACAAATGCTGGCGATTGTTCCGAAAACCCATCTTCCGAATCACAACGAATTTTACGAAAAACGCTGGTTTGCCCCGGCATCGGCAAGCTCCGTCAAAACGGTAGAAATCCTGGGACAAACTGTACCTTTCGGCACCGATCTCCTGGTGGACTACGGCCCGGTTACCCTGGGTGTGGAAATCTGCGAGGATCTGTGGGTCCCTGCCCCCCCCTCGGTACAGGCGGCTCTGCAGGGCGCCGGACTGCTGGTCAACCTTTCGGCCACCAACGAGTTGGCCGGCAAAAACGCGTACCTGCGGCAACTCATCGCGCAACAATCGGCACGCATCAACGCGGCTTACCTGTATGCTTCGGCTGGTTTTGGCGAATCGTCGACCGATGTGGTATATACCGGAAACGCCCTGATAGCCGAAAACGGACAATTGGTAGCAGAGTCGGAACGGTTTAGTTTCAGTGCGCAACTGGTAATTACGGAGGTGGATTACGATAAGCTGATGGCGGAGCGTATGCGGAATACCAATTTTTTCAACGACCGGCATCCTGTAGCCTACCGGAGAGTGAATGCCATTTTCGGCTCTGTTGAATTTCAGGGATTCCACCGCACGGTCGATCCTCATCCGTTTGTGCCGGCCCAAGATAAAATGGACGAAGCTTGTGAAGAAATTTTCTCGATTCAGGCTGCCGGATTAGCCCGGCGATGGGCGCATACGAAGGCACAAAGCCTCGTGCTGGGTATTTCGGGCGGACTCGATTCCACGCTCGCACTCTTGGTCTGCGTTCGCGCTGCCGACCGTCTGGGTTACGACCGCAAGCGAATCATCGGCATTACCATGCCCGGATTCGGCACCACCGACCGCACCTATACGAATGCAGTGGCCCTGATCCGGAGCCTGGGCGTCGGGTTCCGGGAAATCAGCATTCGCGAAGCTGCTTTGCAACATTTCAGCGATATCGGTCACGACGCTTCGGTGCACGATGTTACCTACGAAAACACGCAGGCCCGGGAGCGGACGCAGATTTTGATGAACGTGGCCAACCAGACCGGAGGATTGGTGGTAGGTACCGGCGATTTGTCGGAACTGGCCCTGGGCTGGGCTACCTACAACGGCGATCATATGTCGATGTACGGGGTGAACAGCGGAGTTCCTAAAACCCTGGTGCGCTACCTGGTGGACTGGGCATCGCAGCAAGAAGCCTCAGCCATTTTACAGGACATCCTGTCGACCCCGGTGAGTCCCGAACTCCTCCCGGCCGGCCACGACGGTACCATCAGTCAGAAAACAGAAGATATTGTAGGTCCTTACGAGCTGCACGATTTCTTCCTGTACTACACCATCCGCTTCGGATTCAGTCCGGCTAAAATTCTGTTTTTAGCCTTGCAGGCTTTTCAGGAGGTCTACGACGAAGCCACCATCCGGAAATGGCAGGATACCTTCCGCCGCCGCTTTTACAGCCAGCAATTCAAGCGCTCGTGTATGCCCGACGGCCCCAAGGTGGGATCCATCAACCTATCGCCCCGTGGCGATTGGCGGATGCCGAGCGACGCAAGCATCGGTTAGTCGTAGGGCCGGGATTACCAATTAACCACGCCCTTCCCCTGCCTGATTACCTCTGCCTCTTCGCCTGTGCAATCCACTATCGTGGAAGGTTCCAGGCCACCATAACCGCCATCGATGACCAGGTCGACCATATGTCCGAATTTCTCCTCGATCAGTTCCGGATCGGTGAGGTACTCGAGCGTATCGTCGTCGGTAAAAATGGAACTTACCATGAGCGGGTTCCCCAATTCGCGAACCAGTTGGAGAGCTATAGTATTGGCCGGCATCCGGATTCCCACGATCTTCCGGTTTTTAAACAGCTTGGGCAGCCGGCTGCTTCCCTGCAACAAAAAGGTAAACGGACCCGGCAGGTTCTTTCGCATCAACTTAAACGATGCGTCGCTCATACGGGCGTATTCGCTGATCTGGCTCAACTCATGACAAATAAACGACATCTCCGAGCGGCGCGGATCCTTCTCCTTGAAGCGAGCAATTTTCTCGACTGCCGAGGGTTTGAAAATATCGCATCCGAAAGCATATACCGTGTCGGTGGGAAAAATAATGATCCCTCCGTCGCGCAGCACCTCCACTACTTTTTGCAGATCGCGCGGATTCGTATTCGTTTCGTACAATTTCAGTATCATAACTCTTTTTTTTGCCAGTTTCCTTTCAGTAAATACAGGTAACCAATAAGCCCGATAAGCGTCCAGTATACAAATTCCGACATCCATACCACGGCCACCGGTTGCGGATTCAGAATAGCGGTGTAGTACACATAGGAAAGATAAAAAAACAAGGTGCCGAATTCAATTAAAAAAGCCGTTTTGGTATTTCCCGTTCCCGACACCCCGTTGAAAACTATATTGCCCAGCGCACAGAAAATCATGGCCACCGAAACCACCTTCATCACCGGAACCGAAGCTTCGATGAGCCCGGTATCGTTGGTGTAAATACGGGCAAAAGCTTCCGGAAAAAGAAAAGTAATAAGCATCAACGGCACCACCATCAACAACACATAGCCCATCATCCGGGTGATAAAGGGTACCACTTCCGCCTTTCGGCCGGCACCAATCAGGTTACTCACCAAAGTATTGACCGTGGTGGCCAAAGCCGAACCCGGCACCATCAGCAGTACGTATAAGCTCCGCCCTATATTCGTAGCCGCCAACGGCCGTTCACCCATCCGTTCGATAAAAATAAAAAACAAAAACCAGGTGGAAACCGAAATGAAATACTGAAACATAATAAACACCGACAATTCCAACATCTGTACGATAAGTTTAAAATTGAGCGCCTTGAGTTTGTATAATTCGTATTTCTGAAAATCGTGATGGCGGAAGGAATAATAAAACAGATACGCCGTTGTAACTCCCTCGGCAATGACAGAGGCCAGTGCAGCACCGGCTATGCCCATTTCAGGGAAACCCCATTTACCGAATATCAACACATAATCGAGCGCCACATTGGTTAGTGCGGTCAGCAAAGCCGAAGTGGTCAGTACCGAAGTATTGGTAACCCCTACAAACAAGCCCCGGAACATCACGTTCATAAATGCAAACACAAAACCCCACATCCGCCAGTCGAGGTACTCGAGCGAGGCCTCGAAAATATCGGGCGAACTCACCAGGTAACGCATGATGGCTTCGTTCCACACCAGCGATAAGGCTAAAAACAGGAACGCCAATGCGATAATAAACAGCATCCCGTTGATAAACACCGAACCGATCTGGGTATAATTCTTTTCGCCGTTGCGCCGGCCGATAATAATCTGGGCCCCCTGACTAAAGCCGAAGCCCAGCATATAGATAGCCAGAAAATACACCCCGCCGATGGCCGAAGCGCCCAGGGCCACCTCGCCTACCCGCCCGAGAAAGGCTGTATCGGTAACATTAATGATATTCTGAACAACTAAAGTTAAGACAACCGGATAAGTTATGTTAAAAATATTCTTTGCAGACAACATACGGTGATTTTTTTACATCAGCCTGCAAAGATATTCATTTTAATGTTAATTTTGCCGGAACAATTCCGCCACTCCTCAAAAATATACGATATGAAACGTTTATGCTGGCTGCTTTTTGCAGTCTTTTTTCTGAACACAACCCTGAGTTCACAATCGAATTCGTACGCCGATTCCTGGAAACTCGTCGACGAAGCATTGGAACAAAATCTTCCGGAAACCGCGCTCAGGCACCTTCGGGAACTGAACCTGCTGGTTGTGAAAAATCAAAATCTAACTCAACAAGTTAAAGTACGGCTCTACGAACTCCGGATTAAAGCCGAAAAAGATCCTTCACAAGTGGGATATTTATTGGCAGAAGCCGAAAAATCGGCCTCACTCCTACCCGTTTCGGCCGAAAAACAACTCATGTACCTGATGCTGGCCGACGCCTACCATCAGTATTTACGCAATAACAACTATCAGCTTTCGCAACGAACTACCATCGCTCCCGTGTCCGGCGCAGGAAAGCCGACTCCACTACCCGACAATCTGAACGAATGGTCGAAAGGGGATGTATTGCAAAAACTGACTGGATTGATTCAACTTACCCTTGCCGACTCGCTTCTGCTGCAGCAACGTGCAATCGTGCAAGGCGACGAATTTATCACTACCGACACACTGGCCTTGCAAAGTGCTACCACCTGGTACGACCTCGTGCTGCAAAAAATGCAGGATATGGACATGCTGGAGCCAGGCCAGGGCGATAAGAATTATTGGCTCAAGCGGCAGCTTGCCTTCCGACGTTCGCAACCCGAAATATTCCCGTTGGTGATTGCCGAATTACGCCTGGTCCACCAACAGTATCAAAACTCGAACCAGTCCGGAGCATACCGGCGTTATATCGACCGGCTCGACAGCCTGCAAACGCTGTACAACCGGCACCCCGAAGTGGTGGAAATATTGTCGGAACTGGCATCGGCCTATATGAACCAAGAAGGCAACAAAGGCGGTAAACAAATTGCTTTTCGTCTGTGCGAAGAGGGAATCCGGCGCTTTCCCCATTATCCGCGTATCCACCTGTTGAAAAACATTCAACTGCATCTGGCCACCCCGTCGATCCAACTGGCCACCAGCCGGTATTTCAGTTCGCCGGAACCGATTGTAACCACCTTGACAACCACTAATGTGAAGCGACTGAAAGTCGAGCTGCACCGGATTATGGCCAGTGTGCAGGACTATCGCAAAACCTACCGGCGATCGTTCGGTGATTATGGATACAAACCCTATCCACATACTCAGGTAGTCGACAGTCAGTGGATCGATATCGCGCAAAACCCCGGCTTCCTTCCGGTACACGACACGGTGCGGTTTGCAGCTCAGGGATACGGAATGTATGAAGTGCGGGTGATACCGGCCGATCCGGCGGTTAGCTACGACGAAAACAATCCGCTTCCCCACAGTGTAAGCATCGTGACCGACCTTACGGCCATCCGTCGTATGGAAGGCAAACAACGACAGGTACTATACGTGCTCGACCGCACCACCGGAGCTCCCGTAAAAGATGTTGAAGTGGGCTTATTCAGGAATGAATGGATCGACGGCGAATACAGGCTGCTCAAAGAACAGCAACTGACAAGCGGTAAGGATGGTGCAGTACAACTGGCCAGCAAACAACTGCTGCCCACACTTACACTCGCGAAAGGCAAGGATGCCTGGTGCTATCTCGATATTTATCCGCTGTATCATCCGTTCGAAAATGCCGATCGGTTAAATACCCATATCGGCATTTTTACCGACCGGAGCATTTATCGTCCCGGACAGGTGGTGTATTACAAGACTATAGCCTATAAAAGCGGAATGGGGATCGAAGAGGTACTCTCCGATACTACGCTCGAGGTACAGTTGCAACGCAGCTGGTCCACGACTATTGGCACACAAAAAGTCACCACCAATACATACGGATCGGCTAGCGGCAGTTTCGTATTGCCCGATGACGCCCCCACCGGATATTATTCCCTGAAAATCGGCAATCAGCAAGTCAGTTTCCAGGTAGAGGAATACAAACGCCCTACCTTCGAAGTAGAACTTACCAGCCAGAACGATGAAGTGGTATTCGGCCGGAAAGTCAGGCTCAACGGGCAGGCCCGTTCGCTGGCAGGATTTCCGGTACAACAGGCACGGGTAAAGTACAGCATTGAACGCCGGATGATGGATATTTTCAGGTATTTCCCGTGGTTCCGTCACGAACTGGCGATTATTGCCGACGGTGAGCTCACCACCGACAGCAACGGTAACTTCAGCCTGAGTTTTACCCCGGCGCCAGATCCCGACGAGAGTTTCAAAGGCACCAATTATTATCATTTTTCGGTCAAGGTGGAAGTAACTTCGCTCAACGGGGAAACTCAAAAAGGCCAAACCGGTATCAGGGTGGGTGAACGGAGTATGCTGCTAACGGCATCGGCCGATCCTGTCTGGGAACAAAAAACACCGGGATGGGTAAAGGTGGAAGCCCGCAGCTTGAACGATTCGTTGCTGACGCGCACGGTGCAGTACGAATTATATTATCTTGCCGACAACGGGAAATACAGAGAAGACCAAAATACCGAATACCGGAACCGGAAATTGGTGAAATCGGGTAGCTTTGTAAGCAGCGACAGTTTACAACTGAATCTGAGGAATGCACCTACGGGACATTACCGGATTAAATTCTCGTCGCTCGACCACCGCAACGACACCGTAGTTGCCGAAAAAGACTTCATAGTTTATGCAGCCGGTCACCGGCGCCCCCCTGTCACCACCTACCTTTGGAATCCTGCTCCCGAGATGGAAGCACAACCCGGAAGCAAGGTGAAACTCACCATCGGGACCTCGGTCAAAAAAGCATGGATTTTATATGAAGTCGTACAGGGCACCAACACCCTGTCGCGCCAGTGGATAAAACTGAATGCCCGGAACCGGCAAATCGACCTGCAACTACCCGATACACTGAAAGATGGTGTTGTTGCAAAATTCGCGATAATGCGCGACGGCAATCTCCACAGTACCCACATTACGGTTCGAATCCCCATCGACGAGAAAGTATTGAAACCCGTACTTTCGACCTTCAGAGATAAATTACACCCCGGATCGAAGGAACACTGGACGGTGACATTGCCGGGATACCGGGGAACCGGCGCCGAGCTGCTGGCCGGGATGTACGATGCATCGCTCGATCAGCTGCGGCAACACAACTGGGTAGTGTACTCCGGCAATAATGCGCGGTTCAGCGACAACTATCCATGGTATGTCACCTACCAGACCAAGTCGGCATCCGGATGGTCGGGGAATCCCCGTTTCGCCGAGGTACAAGGCTATACATTTGCCAGCCTCAATTTTTACGGCAGTCCCGAGGCCCTGGCCGGTTCGGGCCGGGAAGCATACTATTCGCAACCGATACGAATTAGAGGAGGGAGTCAAATGAAAGCTATGACCGATGAGGAAGTCGAAACTGCAGAGGCTGTTTTTATGCACGTTAGCGACGAGAATCGAACGGTAGTTACCGGTAGCGGCTCGCTGCAAGCAGAAAAGCCGATGGCAGTGCGGGAGAATTTTGCAGAGACAGCCTTCTTTTATCCGCATTTACGGGCCGATTCTTTAGGAAATTTCCACCTTGATTTCACCCTTCCCGAAAGCCTGACCCGTTGGAGGTTAAAATTGCTGGCCCATACGCCCGATTTTTACAAAGGCCAGTCGGAATATACGTTTGAAAGCCGGAAAGACCTGATGGTCCAGCTGAATCTTCCCCGGTTCGTACGGCAATCCGACCGCTGGGAAGTAAAAGCCACCGTGGTGAACAGGACTGCAACAGCACAAACAGCCGTGGTAAAACTCACCCTGAGCGATTATGCGCAACCCACACATGCGCTGTCGGGGATAGAAAAAACGATAGAACTGGCTGCCGGACACAGTGGTGTGGTTAGCTGGGAAGTACCTTCACTGACGAATCGTGAGCTTGTAATCGCCCGTGCAGAAGCCCGCGCAGGTTCGTTCAGCGATGGCGAACAACGCTACCTGCCGGTATTGAGCGATAATATCCTCGTTACCGAAAGTGTTCCATTCATGATGCGTGAAGGAGAACGTAAAGAGATCGGGTTTTCAACAACAGTCGATCCTGCGGATATACGCCGGCAGGTGGTCGAATTCACGGCTCATCCGGCATGGGCTGCAGTTCAGGCCTTGCCGGTATTAGCAGTACCCGAAACCGAAAATGCCATCGATCTGCTCGGCGCATTGTATTCGAGTGTTACTGCACGTACCTTGCTGAACCGGCATCCGGAAATCAAGCAACAACTGCGCAGGATACAATTGCAGGGAGTAAGTGGCGAGAGTTTGATTTCGCAACTGGAAAAGAACCAGGACCTGAAAATGATGGTTTTAAAAGCAACACCCTGGCTGACGGAAGCAAACGACCAGACCGAACAACAGCGTCAGTTACTGCGTCTGTTCGACGAGCAACAACAACTGAACAACGAAGAAACGATGCTCCGGAAGCTCAGCAATTTGCAGTTGCCATCGGGCGCCTTCGGCTGGATGAGCGGAATGCCTGCCAATCGCTACATCACCCAGTTGATGGTAGAGAAACTGCAGCGGATGTATTCCGACGAATCGTACGACCGACGAGACCATCTTAAACCACTCATCGAGAAGGCTATCCTCTATCTCGACTCGCAACTGGCCAACGATCTGGCTCAATTGAAAGGCTACGACACTAAATTCGAATCGCGAAAAACCGTTACAGTGCTGCAATTACATTACCTGGCCATCAGGGCCTTAATTCCGGCCAGTCCGGACACGAAGGCTGCGCTCGATGCAATTAACTATTACCGTCGCCAGATCGACACCTATCGCCATGGATTCGGGATCTACGAAAAAACGCTTGCAGCGCAGTTTTTCCATCGCACGGGCAGTCATAAGCAGGCGGCCGAAATGCTCAAATCGCTGCGTGAGCAAGCCGTTAGTCATCCCGACAAAGGAATGTACTGGGCAAAATTGCGCAGCAGTTGGTTATGGAACGAGCGCCCGTTGGGCATTCATGTCCGGGCGTTGGAGGCATTTCAGGAAGCAGGCGGCACACCGGGCGATATTGGAAGGATGCAGCTTTGGCTTCTCAACCAAAAACGCACCAACCAGTGGGATAGCCGGCTCACGACGCTGGAAGCCGTCGTGGCGCTGCTGGCCGGTGACACGAACTGGCTTTCGTCCGATCAGCAATTCAGTTTCAAAGCGGCTTCGCCTGCCGGACTCACCGAACTGAAACCGGAAAAGGTGTTGCCGGGTAGTGGCTATTTCAAGCTGAACCTGGCGCCTGAACACACGAAACTAGTGGTGGAATCGCAGGCGCTTACCGCCCCAGGCGGTTCAAAAAGCGCTCCGGCATCGGGCAGTTCGCCTGCCTGGGGAGCCCTCTACCGCCAGTCGATGCAACCGATCGGACGGATTCAGGCCTCGGGCAGCGAGTTGCAGCTGGAGCGAAGTTATTATCAGCTGATCACCACCGAGAAGCAACGAAAACTGATTGCCATCACCGGTGTGAGTCAGTTGCAAGCAGGGGATAAAATCATCAGCCGGCTGGTCATTCGTGCGCAACATGATTATGAGTTTGTGGTGCTGCGCGATTCGAAAGCTGCAACGCTCGAGATTACCGATCAGCTATCGCAGCTCCAGTACCGCGACGGGCTCCTGTATTTCCGTAGTCCGGGCGATCTTTCGACCCAATACTTTATCCAACATCTGCCCAAAGGCACCTATGTACTGGAAGAAGAGTACTACCTCACACACAGCGGTGAATTCAGTGGCGGGATCGCCCAGATTCAGTGTCTTTATGCCCCCGAATTCGTTGCGACAAGCAAGGGAATCAGGCTCAAAACCGGCTCGAAAGCAAATTTTTAAATTGTTGAAAGCTTTTTACTTTATGCTTCATCAGTTCGGGAAAAAGTATGTATCTTTGTGAGCAGTTGACCGAAAACGGTCGGCAACATACACTTAACTCAGTTACTTATCGCTTGTTTACAGCTAGTTATTGAACAAAAAACGGAAGAACAAAAACATGGAAGAAGTTAAAAAACCCTCGGCCGAGAAACTGAAAGCACTTCAGCTGGCCATGGACAAAATTGAAAAAGATCACGGTCGTGGTACCATTATGAAAATGGGCGACAATAAGGTAGAAGAAGTAGCCGTAATTTCAACCGGATCGATCGGATTGAACGCAGCCCTGGGAGTTGGAGGGTATCCGCGCGGACGGGTGATCGAAATTTACGGTCCCGAATCGTCGGGTAAAACCACCCTGGCGATCCATGCCATTGCCGAAGCTCAAAAAGCAGGCGGCATTGCGGCCATTATCGATGCCGAGCATGCCTTCGATCGTTTTTATGCCGAGAAACTGGGGGTCAATACCGACGATTTGCTGATTTCTCAGCCCGACAATGGTGAACAGGCCCTGGAGATTGCCGATCAGCTGATCCGCTCGTCGGCAGTCGATATTGTTGTGATCGACTCGGTAGCAGCGCTTACCCCCAAAGCCGAACTGGAAGGAGATATGGGCGATTCGAAGATGGGTCTGCAGGCCCGGTTGATGTCGCAGGCTTTACGTAAACTTACTGCCAACATCAATAAAACCAACACCACCTGTATTTTTATCAATCAGTTGCGCGAAAAAATCGGGGTGATGTTCGGAAACCCCGAAACTACTACCGGCGGTAATGCATTGAAGTTCTATGCTTCGGTACGGTTGGATATTCGCCGCGTTTCGCAATTGAAGGAAGGCGACGAAGCTATCGGGAATCAAACCCGGGTGAAAGTGGTTAAAAACAAAGTCGCCCCGCCTTTCCGCAAAGCCGAATTCGACATCATGTTTGGAGAAGGAATCTCGAAGACGGGCGAAATCCTCGACCTGGGAGTTGAGTACGGTATCGTGAAGAAAAGCGGCTCCTGGTTCAGCTATGGCGATACGAAACTGGCACAGGGACGTGATGCATCAAAAGCCGTAATTCGCGACAATCCGGAACTGGCAGCCGAACTGGAAACCAAAATAATGGAAGCGATCAGGAACAAATAAAAATAACTTCGCTTCGCTACCCAATCAGAATCCTGTTGAAGGTAGCGAAGCGAAATTATTTTATCATACGAACTGCAGGCCGCAGTACACCTCTTCTTATCCCAAAAAGCTTTTCAGCAATTTACTTCTTGAATGAGGTTTTAATTTACGGATAGCTTTTTCTTTAATCTGGCGAACACGTTCGCGGGTCAGGCCAAACTCATCGCCAATTTCTTCCAGGGTCATTTCGGGAACACCCAGACCGAAAAATTTCTTTACAATATCACGCTCCCGATCCGATAAGGCATTCTCGAGCACCCGTTCAATTTCTTTCGACAGCGATTCGTTCATCAGCGAACGGTCGGCATTCGGCGAATCGTCGTTGATCATTACGTCGAGCAGACTATTATCTTCACCTTCCACAAAAGGAGCATCTACCGATATGTGGCGACCCGACACCTTCATTGTATCGGCAATCTTATCCACCGGAATATCCAGCTGTTCGGCTAATTCTTCAGCCGAAGGACGACGCTCGTTCTCCTGTTCGAACTTTGAAAACGCTTTGTTGATTTTGTTGAGCGAACCCACCTGATTCAAGGGCAAACGAACAATACGCGACTGCTCGGCCAGAGCCTGCAGAATCGACTGACGAATCCACCACACGGCATACGAAATAAATTTAAAACCACGGGTTTCGTCAAACTTTTCCGCCGCTTTAATTAATCCTAAATTCCCTTCGTTGATAAGGTCGGGCAGACTGAGGCCCTGGTTTTGGTATTGTTTGGCAACAGAAACAACGAATCTGAGATTGGCTCTGGTCAATTTCTCCAAGGCGATACGATCACCATTACGGATTCGCTGCGCCAGTTCCACTTCCTCTTCAACAGTGATAAGATCTTCACGTCCAATTTCTTGCAAATACTTATCCAGCGAAGCACTTTCCCTGTTGGTAATCGACTTTGTAATTTTAAGTTGTCTCATTTCTCTTCTGAAAATTAGCGTGCAAAATTAGTAAAAATTATCGACATAGCCAAACCGATATTGAAATGTCGTTGAGCATCATCTCCCCTGATAACGAATTCGAGGCAGTTTTAGTGCACCTTACAAACACAAACGTTTGATAAGATAAAAAGTTTTATCGTGTTGATAAGAATTTTACACGAAAAACAGTCTTCCTGTTTGTTAACGAGAAGACTGTTTTTCACGCATTTAGAGCCGCACCGGCAACCAACTCATCAATTCAACGGAATTGCATAATAGGCTGTCTGTCCGTTCGGATAGAATCCACTTACCCAAAGCACCTTATTCGCATCTTCATTGTCCTTTACCGACTCCAGGGCAGTTTTGATATCCTCTTCGCTCGTCATCCGTAAATTATTTATCTTCAACACGATATAACCTGCCTTAATGCCGGCTTCAGCAAATTTACCCTTACGGACTTCTTTTACCTCCACTCCATAGTCAATTCCAAAACGAGACTTGATTTTCGAATCGACAGGTTTGAAGCTGGCTCCCAGCACATCCATAGTAACATCGGCAGTAACGGCCGAAGTGGTACCCTGCCGGTTTTTCAGCTCGGCCTTGAAATTCAATTTCTTATTATCGCGAACTACTTCAATTGTCACCTTATCGCCCGGGCTATACCGGCCAATCTGCTCCTGAAGCTGCGCTACCGTCTTTACTTCCACCTCGTTAACAGCGGTAATCACGTCACCTTCCTTGATTCCCGCTTTTTCGGCCGCACTTTGCGGCGAGACCTGAGCAACATAAGCACCAGCCAGCACCTTAATATTCTTTTCCTTGGCCAGCTTCGATGTCACTTCATCCAAACCTACTCCCAACACGGCCCGCTGCACCACCCCATATTTACGGAAGTCGGAAACTACTTTCTGAACAATCGAGGCAGGAACCGCAAACGAGTAACCGGCATAGCTACCTGTTTGCGAAGCAATAGCGGTATTAATACCGATCAATTCGCCCCGGGTATTCACCAAAGCGCCACCGCTATTCCCCGGATTCACCGCCGCATCGGTCTGGATAAACGATTCGATGGGCATAGCCGAATTCAAAATATTAATATTCCGGGCCTTGGCACTCACAATTCCGGCAGTAACTGTCGAAGTTAAATTAAACGGATTACCTACTGCCAATACCCACTCTCCCACCTTTAACGAGTCGGAATTCCCAAAAATAATGTAAGGAAGATTCTTCTCATCGATCTTCAGCAGAGCAATATCGGTATTCGGATCGGCACCAACAACAGTGGCCGAATAGGTGCGCTTATCGTTAAGCACCACCTCTATTTCCTTCGATTTATCGATAACATGATTGTTGGTAACTATATAGCCGTCTTCCGAAATAATCACCCCCGATCCGGCACCCTCACGAATCTGAGGCTGCTGCTGACGAAATTGCGGACCAAAGAAATACTCAAACAACTGATCACGACCTCCAAATTGCGATACCTGTACTTCCGATTTCACTTTCACGTGAACCACTGCATTCACGGTCAACTCGGCTGCAACCGTAAAATCGGTTTCACCTGCAGCCCCAACATTCCGGAAATTAGCATAGCTGGCCGGAATTTTATCGTTCGCAAACGAATTTCCATCCACCGGCGAAGACCCGCTAATACGATCCACCACATAGTTGGTAGCCACGGTAACCCCCACCACCAAAAGAATCAGTCCTGTAAGATTTAAAAATTTACTCGTTCTCATATCCAAATATTTAAGTTGATACCTTGATGTAACAAAAAAACCGGAATCCTTACGAATTCCGGTGCGAAAATATACAAAAGCTATTCTCGTTACACCCTTTGTCAGTCTTATTTATTCGATTTTAACAGTTTAATTTTAACATTTAAAACCGATTAACGAATCGACTGCGATTAATTATTAATGGTTAATTGTTAAATATTGAAGCTCGCACGAAAAACATCCGCACAAATCACCACAATTTAACACTTATCTTCAATTAAACTACTATTAACACCTAAAAATTAACATTTGATCAAAGGACTCCCTGAGCCATCATGGCTTTTGCCACTTTCAGAAAACCTGCCACATTGGCACCTTTCATATAATTTATATACCCATCCTGCTGCCGGCCATACCTGACACATTGTTCGTGAATATCCGACATGATTTGCTGCAATTTGGCATCCACTTCGGCAGCCGACCACGAAATATGCATGGCATTTTGAGTCATTTCCAATCCCGAGGTGGCAACACCCCCTGCATTGACAGCCTTACCGGGGCCATACATCACCTTATGGTCGAGTAACAAATCGATGGCCTCAGGAGTACAGCCCATATTGGAAAGCTCCCCTACGCACAACACACCATTGGCAATCAGCTGACGTGCATCGTTACCATTCAACTCATTCTGAGTGGCACACGGCAATGCAATATCCACCTTCACTTCCCACGGACGCCTGCCCGCAAAGAACGGAACTCCATACTTTTCGGCATAAGGTTGTACGATATCGTTACAACTCAACCGCAAATCGACCATGTATTCAATTTTTTCGCCCGAAATTCCGTTTTCGTCGTATACATACCCATCGGGGCCTGAAATAGTAACCACCTTGGCTCCCAACTCGGTAGCTTTCAATGCAGCCCCCCATGCCACGTTTCCAAAGCCGGAAATAGCAACCGTTTTACCCTGAAGCGAATGACCGGCCGTTTCGAGCATTTGCTTCACAAAATACAGCCCCCCGAAACCCGTAGCTTCCGGACGAATCAACGATCCTCCGAATTCCAACCCTTTACCGGTAAACACACCGGTATTCTCGCGAGCCAGTTTACGGTACATTCCATACAGGTAACCCACCTCGCGGGCGCCTACTCCAATGTCGCCGGCAGGCACATCGGTTTCGGGACCTATATGGCGCCACAATTCCACCATAAAGGCCTGACAGAACCGCATTACCTCAGCATCCGACTTCCCGCGCGGATTGAAATCGGATCCCCCTTTGGCTCCACCCATCGGCAAAGTGGTAAGCGCATTTTTAAAGATTTGCTCAAAACCTAAGAACTTCAGAATCGAAAGGGTTACCGAAGAGTGAAAACGAATCCCTCCCTTGTAAGGACCGATGGCATTGTTGAACTGAACACGATAACCCAGATTCACCTGCACCTCACCCTTATCGTCGACCCAAGGCACTTTGAACGTGAAAATCCGGTCGGGCTCCACCAGTCGCTCGGCAATCTTGGCCTTCTCAAATTCGGGATGCTCGTTGTAAACTTCGGTGATGGTGCTTAACACTTCTCTCACGGCTTGCAGGTACTCCATTTCACCCGGATGTTTGGCTTCAAGCCCCTGCATGATTTTTTCGATATTCATAAATATTAGTTTTAAAAGTATGGTAGATTGAAAGTAGATTGTTAGTTTTGTGGTCGGTTTAAACAAAGAAGACTGATAAAAGTATGAAATACCAACAGAATCTGCCATTTTGTAAGCAAAAGTTGCCAAAAACGACCATTCACCCTCTGTTCAATCCTAAATACAACTATCAGTCCGTTAAAAAAGTTACCATTTTATTTTCAGCAAATATAGAAGTTTTTTTCCGAATCCAAAACATATCCGAAAGAAAATTTTCATCAAAATGAATACTATCTACCGCAACATAAAACAGCTCTATTTCAAGGATACTTCCTTTGCCGACCTGATGAAGCACCGGATCTATAATATCCTGTTGTATGCCAGTAAATACGACTCGTTTATGCTCGAAGAAGACGGCCGGATCGACGAACAGATCTTCAACGAATACACGGCGCTCAACCTTCGTTATCCTCCCCGTTTCACCCTGGTATCCAGCGAAGAGGAAGCCTATGCCCAATTACGCGACCGCGCCTACGACCTTATTATCTCGATGCCCAGCGGCGACAGCATCAATCCATTCGAATGGGCCAAGGGAGTGAAATCGGTATACCCCGACATTCCGATCGTGGTACTGACGCCTTTCTCGAAATCGGTTTCAAAACGCATCGCCAACGAAGACCTCAGCGCCATCGATTACGTATTCAGCTGGCTGGGCAACCCCGACATCCTGCTCGCGATCACCAAGATGCTGGAAGATAAGATGAATGTGGAGGAAGACGTCAGTTCGGTAGGGGTTCAGGTCATTCTTTTTGTGGAAGACTCGATTCACTTTTATTCCTCCATCCTGCCTCATCTGTACAAATGCGTATTTCAGCAATCGAAGTCGTTCATGACCGAGGCGCTGAACGAGCACGAACAAATGCTCAGGATGCGCGGCCGGCCGAAAATTCTGTTCGCACGCACCTACGAAGAAGCCATGACCTTGTACCTGAAATACAAGGATAATATGCTGGGCGTGATTTCCGACGTTAGCTTTCTTCGCAACGGAGAGCGCAACCGGCAAGCCGGAATCGACCTCTGCCGCGAAATCCGGAGGATGGATAAATACATTCCGCTTATTGTTCAATCGTCGGACAACGGCAACAAAGAGGCTACCGAAGCGTTTAAAGGCACATTCCTGAGCAAGAATTCGAAAACCCTGTTGAAGGAATTAAAAGATACGATTAACAATAACTTCGGCTTCACCGACTTCAACTTCATTAACCCTGCTACCGGAGAGGTAGAGGCACGGGTACGAAACCTACGGGGGCTGCAGGATGTGGTTTTCTCGCTGAGCGACGAAAGCTTGCTTTACCACGTGGGACGGTACGATATTTCGCGCTGGCTGTATTCGAGGGCCATGTTTCCATTGGCCGAATTTCTCAAAAACACGAACATTTACGACCCCGGCATTGAAGATCTGAACAAGCTCCGGCAGGTTATTTTCGGCGCTATCGTAAAATACCGGAAGATCAAAAACCGCGGGGTGGTTGCCGTTTTTCAGCGCGACCGGTTCGACCAGTACTCCAACTTTGCCCGTATTGGTGAAGGTTCGATGGGAGGCAAAGGGCGTGGCCTGGCTTTTATCGATTCAATGATTAAGCGTAACGAACAATTGCAGCAGTATGAAAATGCGCAGATTATGATTCCGAAAACGGTGGTGATCTGCACCGATATCTTCACCGAATTTATGGAGACCAATCAGCTGTATCCCATAGCTCTTTCCGATTTGCCCGACGAAGATATTCTGAAACATTTTCTGAATGCCCGTATTCCCAAATCGCTCATCGCCGATTTATTTTCGTTTTTGGGCGTTGTGAACACTCCTATTGCCGTACGCTCGTCCAGCCTACTCGAAGACTCGCACTATCAGCCTTTTGCCGGCGTATACTCTACCTACATGGTGCCTTACAACCACGAAAGCCGCACGCAAACGCTGTCGCTGCTCACCGAAGCCATTAAGGCCGTATACGCCTCGGTATTTTTCAGGCAAAGTAAGATGTACATGACGGCTACCAAAAACGTGATCGACGAAGAAAAAATGGCCATCGTACTTCAGGAAACGGTAGGTAATGCGCACGACAACCGCTTCTATCCTTCCTTTTCGGGAGTGGCCCGGTCGCTGAACTATTATCCTATAGGCTCGGAAAAGCCCGAAGACGGCATAGCCAATATAGCCATGGGGCTGGGAAAATACATCGTCGACGGTGGGGTCACCCTTCGCTTCTCACCCGCTTACCCCCACAACATCCTGCAAACCTCGAGTTTGGAATACGCGCTCCGTGAAACCCAGACTCATTTTAACGCACTCGACCTGAACAACATTCACTTTGTACCGCAGGTAGATGACGGATTTAACTTATTGAAAATAAATGTACAGGATGCGTTAAAAGACGGCACCCTGAAGTACCTTGCTTCCACTTTCGATCCGCGCGAACAGATGATTTACGACAGCCTGTACGAAGGAGGCCGGAAACTAATCACTTTTGCCAATATCCTGCAACACAATGTATTTCCGCTGGCCGAAACCTTAAAAGAAATCCTTAAAATATCGTCTCAGGAAATGGGGCGTCCTATCGAAATTGAGTTTGCAGTCAACCTGGATTATTCTGAAAACAAACAACATAGCTTTTACCTTTTGCAAATCAGGCCCATTGTCGACAGCAAAGAAACCATCAATGAAGACATTGGAAAAATCCCGGGCGAAAACACGATTATCAGCAGCAACAGCGTACTGGGGCACGGCATCACCAAAGATCTGTTCGATATTATCTATATTAAACCCGAAGCATTCAATCCGTCCAAAAACCAACTGATCATGTACGATATTGAAAAACTGAATAAGCAAATGGCCGATGCCGACCGGCATTACATACTCGTAGGCCCGGGACGCTGGGGCTCCAGCGATCCCTGGCTGGGAATCCCCGTCAAATGGCCTCATATCAGCAATGCGATGGTAATCGTGGAGTCGGGACTTTCGAGTTACCGGATAGAACCGAGCCAGGGAACGCATTTTTTCCAGAACCTTACATCGTTCGGAGTCTCGTACTTCACCATTAACCCGTTTCAGAACGACGGAAGCTACGATCTGGAATTTTTAAACAGCCAGCCGGCAGTATTTGAAAACCAATACCTGCGGCACATCCGTTTCAATAGCCCCATGATCGTAAAAGCCGATGGACGAAAAAACATCGGAGTGATCATGAAACCGATTTTATGTGTCGATTAATGTAAATAAAACATGCAATCAGCTCACCCCAAAGGACTTTATCTTATTTTTTTCACCGGCATGTGGGAACGCTTCAGTTACTACGGCATGCGGGCGTTATTTGTGCTCTACATGACAAAAGCCTTGTTTTTCGACAAAGCGCTAAGTTCGCAAATTTACGGAAGTTACACCGGACTGGTATACCTTACCCCTCTTATTGGCGGATATATTGCCGATAAGTACTGGGGCAACCGGCGGTCGATCGTCATTGGCGGGCTGCTGATGGCCTTAGGACAGCTGCTGATGTTCTTTTCCGGAATGTATTACCGGCAGGTTGAGCCGGCTACATGGCTGATGATGGGCGGTTTGGCGTTTTTGATTTTCGGAAACGGTTTTTTCAAGCCCAATATCTCGAGCATGGTAGGACAGCTGTATCCACCGGGCGACAAGCGGCTCGATTCGGCATTTACGATATTTTACATGGGAGTAAATGTAGGAGCATTTATAGCTCCGCTGGCCTGTGGTTTTGTAGGCGACACCGGTAATCCGGCCGATTTCAGGTGGGGATTTCTACTGGCGGCAATAGGGATGCTGATCAGCGTCGTGCTTTTTCTGGCATTAAAGAATAAACTGATCGTGACCGAGAAGGGCACTCCGGTTGGATTGAAACCGGCAAAACAGACAACGGCACACGACGCAGGAAACCTGGCGGCGCCGGGCTTTACCAAGAAGCACTTATTCGTTTGGGCGGGTATCGGCACCCTGATACTGATAGCCTTTTACTTTTTACTGGGCCGCGACCTTATCGGAGCTTTTGTATTTGCTCTTACGATTGCAGCACCGGGATTGGTGATCACCGATCCGAGTCTTACCAAGATTGAACGGCAGCGGATTTGGGTGATTTTTATCGTAGCCTTTTTTGTGATTTTTTTCTGGGCTGCTTTTGAACAGGCCGGAGCGTCGCTCACGTATTTTGCCGAAGAGCAAACCAATCGCGAATTACTGGGTACTGTAATTCCCACTTCGTATTTTCAGTCGGTTAACGCTGTGGCCATCGTGATATTCGCTCCCGTTTTTGTTTGGGTCTGGGGATGGTTGGGTAAGCGAAAAATGGAGCCGGCTTCGCCTTACAAACAATCCATCGGTTTGTTCCTGCTGGCTATCGGCTATTTAGTGATTGCCTTTGGAGTAAAAGACATTGAACCGGGCACTAAAGTAAGCATGATGTGGCTTATCAGCCTGTATACGATCCATACATTTGGAGAACTGGCCCTCTCGCCCATCGGCTTATCGATGGTAAATAAACTGTCGCCGGTAAAATTTGCTTCACTGCTCATGGGAGTCTGGTACCTGAGCATGGCTTCGTCCAACATCTTTGCCGGCACACTGAGCGCGCTCTATCCCGAACCTGTCGAACCAGGATCCGGCCTCACCCATGTTAAATATTTTATCGGTTTTGAAATCGCATCTTTATACGATTTCTTTATGCTTTTTGTAGTATTGGCAGGAGTGGCCTCGGTGATATTATTCTTTTTAAGCCGAAAACTGGTAAAAATGATGAATGGGGTACGGTAAGGGTAAACAATTTCGCCTCGCGGCTGTTGAATAAGGAAATATTTCTTCATTCATGAATTTCAAATCCATCAAAAAAGGAGAGCGCATCGTCATCATCGGAGGCGGATTCGCCGGCCTGCAGCTCGCAAAATCCTTACGCAACACCGGAGTAAAAGTAGTGCTGGTCGACCGGCAAAACCATCATATGTTTCAACCGCTGTTCTACCAGGTAGCCAGCGGCCGGCTCGAACCGTCCAGTATTTCGTTTCCTTTCCGGAAAGTATTTCAGAATAATAAAAATATCGATTTCAGAATGTCGGACATCAGCCGCATCATTCCGGAGGAGAACAAACTCATCACCACTTTCGACCGTGAAATAAAATACGATCACCTGGTCATTGCCACAGGCTGTAAAACCAATTTCTTCGGCAACGAGCAGATAAAGGCCAATGCCTTTTCGATGAAAACCACCCAGGAATCGATCGATATCCGCAATAAAATCCTGTTCAGTTTTGAAAAGGAGATTTTTGCCCGTCCGGAAGACAAACAGGCCTGGATGAACCTCATCATCGTGGGAGCAGGCCCTACCGGAGTGGAATTGTCGGGCGCTTTTGCCGAATTGAAAAACGACGTATTGCCAAAGGATTACCACAACATAGACTTCTCCAAGTTTAATATTATCTTGCTGGAAGGCAGCAAAAACACCCTCAACAACATGAGCGAGGCCTCACGGACCGCATCGCGCAGCTATCTCGAAAAACTGGGGGTGATTGTAAAAACCGAAACCTTCCTTAAGAGTTACGACGGCACGACGGCCGTACTGAGTAACGGCGAAGAGTTACAATCGAAAAACGTGATCTGGGCGGCGGGTGTCACTGGAAATGTGATCGAAGGTATCAGCGAAAACGACATCGTACGGAATCGCTATGTAGTGGACCGTTTCAACCGGCTGGTGAATTACGACAACATTTATGCATTGGGCGATGTAGCCTATATGCAGACGCCTTTGTATCCGCAGGGACATCCGCAGGTAGCCAACGTAGCCATTAATCAGGCGAAAAACTTAGGAAAAAACATCCGCGGCAGTCTGAAAAGCAAATCGTTTCGGGCCGTACCGTACGAGTATAAGGACCTGGGCATGATGGCCACCATCGGGCATCACATGGCGGTAGTGGAATTACCCTTTCTAAAATTCAAAGGTCCCCTGGCCTGGTATGTATGGATGTTTCTCCACCTGATGCTGATTTTGAGTGTACGCAACAAGCTGGTGATTTTTATCAACTGGGCCTGGAGCTATTTTACGAAAGATACCTCTTTGCGCATCATCACAACAGTAGATTATAAGAAGGAGAAAATTGTGGTATAACGTACAACTTATCCGGACTTAAAAAATATAAGGCCGCAAATGAACATAATTCGAAATTATTTTAATTAAAAAGGGTATATTTGCAAACACAACAACATATATCTCCCTGGAAAAATAAAATAAGAATATATATTCATTTGCAGCCTTGTATTTTTAATTACCATGCAAAACATTACAACACTTTGCCTTTGTTTTCTCCTCAGCTGCTCCTTGCTTTCACCAGCACAGCAAACAACAACCCAGTGTAACGGCAGCAGCAGTCATTATCAGCAAGCCGATCAGCCGGCTCCCTCCCGATCGCCTAAACCTCCGCTGATGGGTCTTTCGACCTGGAATGCCTATCGCGCCCACATCAACGACAGTATTATCAGGGCCCAGGCCGATGCCATGGTAGCCAAAGGTTTAGTGGAAGCCGGATATAAATACCTGAATATCGACGATGGATTTTTTGCAGGACGAGATGCTGCCGGCCGGATGCTGATTAATTCAACAAAATTCCCGTACGGTATGAAAGCATTGGCCGACTACCTGCATTCCAAAGGGCTCAAAGCCGGAATGTATGGCGATGCAGGACCGAACACCTGTGCCTCCATCTGGGAAAATCCTCCCGAAACAGGCGGAAGAGGCGCGGGTTTTTACAATCATGAACAACAAGATATGAACTTGTACTTCAAGGAATGGGGATACGATTACCTGAAAGTGGACTATTGCGGTGCTTCGCAACAAGCGCTGAAGCTCGACGAAGAAACGCATTACACCCGGATCAAAAATGCAATCGATGCCACCGGAGTCGACGATTATGTGTACAATGTATGCCGATGGACCTTCCCAGGAACCTGGGTAACCCGGCTGGCCGACTCCTGGCGCATATCGCCCGATATCAATGCTACCTATGGACGTATGGTCGAAATTCTCGACATGAACACTTTTCTGGCGCCTTACATGAGCCCCGGCCATTACAACGACATGGACATGCTTGAAATCGGGAACGGTACGACAATGACCTACGAAGAAAACAAAGCACAAATGAGCCTTTGGTGCGTGCTGAGTTCCCCATTGGTATTGGGAACCGACTTGAACCGGATCACCCAGCAAACCCTCGACATCATCAAAAACCACGAAGTAATTGCCGTCAATCAGGACATGACCGAACAAGGCAGGCTGATTTCCGATTTTCGGCATCCGCTGCAAGTATGGTCAAAAAAATTAAACGGAAAACAAAGCGGCGAACGGGCTGTCGTGTTGTTTAACCGCACCAGTGCAGCAGCAACCATAACCCTCAACTTTGCCGATATCGATTTAGCACCTGCGGTAAATATACGCGACCTCTGGGCACACCGCGACCTGGGAGAATTTACAGGCAGTTATACAGCCACTGTACCTTCGCATGGAGTCGTAATGCTTCGGATAAGCGGTCAGAACATTCCTCCATCAGTGTACGAGGCTGAATATGCTTACCTTCACAACTATAACCACTTAGTTAATTGCGTGGTCATCCCCAATCAGGCAAGAGCCGGATATCATGCCGCCGCTTCAGGAAAAGCTGCTGTTTCACACATCGGAGGAAACAAAGATAACCACCTGGAATTCAATGATATTTATTGCAAAGAAGAAGGAACCTATCCGCTTACCATCTCGTATTTCTGTGAAAACACACGAACCGCCATCCTGAAAGTAAACGAAGAAACAGTTCCTACAGCACCCTTCCATTCGGGGAACGCTTCAACTGTTGCCATACAATCGGTATATGTACATCTGAAAGCCGGTAACAACCGGATAAGAATTGAGAATCCGGCCGGTTATGCACCCGACATCGATAAAATAAGTATTGGAAAAAAAGACGGTCCGCTGCCCGGGACCCCTCATCTGGAAGCCGGAAACGGTCAACTCCCGGAAGGGCTTCGATAGGCGTTTAATGGATACTTTGCAGCAACTCTTCTATGGTTTGGAAAGTATCTTCACCTATCCGCCAGCAACCATTCTCGATCACAATACACCTGTCGGCTTTTTCGACCACCGCATAGCCGGCACGGGCCAACGCCCGGAGGGTCCAGTAAAGGCGGGTTTTTTCGCCCACCAGTTCAATTTCTTTATCCAAATGGTAATTCATCGAAAAGTTGCCGTTGGCCGGATTAAAAAAGAAGTTGGAGCTCAAAAATGCATCACTGAAACTGCCCTGCAGTACCAGGTCTTCAGGAACTCCCACCTCAATACCTTTTTCGGTCATCAGCCAGATGCGGTCGGCTGCCTGCAACGCCATATCGAGTTCGTGGGTCGACAACAGAATAGCTTTGCCCGAACGATGGGCCAAGCGATGAAGCAAGAGCATGATTTCCACCCGGTTCGGCAAATCGAGGTGGGCGGTCGGTTCGTCGAGCATGATTACCGGAGTATCCTGCACGAAAGCTTTCGCTATCATCACCCGTTGTTTTTCGCCGTCCGAAAGTTCGGCAAATAACTGGCCGGCTTTTTTCTGAAGATGAACCATCCGTATGGCATCGTCGACTTTTGCCACTTCCGCCTCCGAAAGCGTGCCCCACCAATTACTGTAAGGATGTCGCCCCATGGCTACAATGGAACGCACCGTGGCATTCTCGATTTCCACCCGATCGGTAAGTACCAGCGAAATAAGCTGGGCCCGTTCGGCCGCCGAAACCTTCTGAATGGTTTGCCCGCTGATTTTCACTTGCCCGCCGAGCGGAGGCTGTAAACCGGCCAGGGTACGCAGCAAGGTCGACTTGCCGCAACCATTCGGACCAATCAGACATACCATTTCACCCCGACGAACCTCGAGCTGCAAACCGGTTTGAACGGTGTTTTTTTCCTTCCGATGAATGTAGCCGATAGATAAATCGGTAGTAGTGAGTAACGACATGCCTTAAAAGTAGAATTAGATCACAAAAATAACAGAATTCTGGCGTATTAAAAAACCCGCCTGCCGATCACATCCGAACAACTTTATCCACTTCGTTTTCCATTTCTTTCAAATGGGTAGCCATCAACACCGTAATACCCGGGTAATGGCGTTTAATTTTCCGGAAAACAGCAATCGCATTTTCGGTGCTGATACCCGCAGTGGGCTCATCCACCACCAGCAGCTGAGGCTGTTTCAGCAAAGCCTGAGCCAGCAGGAGTTTCTTACGCTGGCCGCCGCTCAGGGTCTCACCATTCTCGCCCAGCCAGGTTTCCAAACCATCGGGCAAGGTTGAAAACCAGCTAAACAGATCGACGATTTCCAATACGTTCAGAATCGGGTCGTCGGCATACCCTTCGAAATTCTCGCGCAGGGTACCGGTGAGCAAATACGCTTTTTGGGTGACGTAAATACATTCGGGTACGGGCAAACTGTTGAGTTGAGTACCATTATTCCAAGTCATGCTGCCGCTGCGGCGGTATTCAGGATAAAACAAACTGTTGAGCAGCGTGGTTTTACCTCGTCCGGTTTCACCATACAGGGCAATCCATTCTCCCTTATGAATGTTCAACGACAAAGGCTCCGTTGTCACCTGAGTTTCGGGAATCCGGGCGCTATAACCGGTTAAACTGATGGTTGCCAGGCCAGCATCGATACGAATGGGATCTGGAGCCGGCGCTTCATTGCCGATCAATGCGTCGATATCCTTTTCCTGATGAGCTACTGAACTGCGCTCCGATTTTCCGGCAAACAACATCTCGGCCAACTCGGCTTGAGCCATAATCCCGAAAAACATACCGATAGCCAGGGGAGCGCCGACTTCGTAATTGCCTGTATTCCAAAACACGAAAGCAGCAATAACGCTGAATCCCATACCCGCGACAAGTTGGAGCGTAAAGGAGTTTCGCTGCAGCTTAGCCTCCAGCTGTTCGAGCCTTTTGCGCGATCGCTCCTGCTGACCGATCGCTTTCTCTTCCAGCTGATACTTCGAAATCTCGATCCGGCCGCGGAAACTCTGAATCAGCGCCTGATTGTTTTCGTCACGGAGCACTTTGAGCTCGGCATATAGTTTTCGGTTTCTCAGGAAGATAAACTGAGGAATCACAAATAGCAAAACGGCCGAAGAAACCAGAAACTCGAAAGCGATGGTCTGCGAAAACACCAGTAAAAATCCGGCATAGAGAACAATGGAGATACCAAGTGCAACAAAAGGTAAAATCCACAACAAAATATGGTTCAAAATGAGGTCGATCCCAAAGGTACTATTTTCCAGTATCGCCGCATTATTGTTCACCTGTTTCTTGAAATACGGCAAACGGGCCACCGCACCGAATATTTTCAGCTGCAGCCGGCTTTGTGCCTCCAGGGTGGTTTTATGATTCTCGAGGCGTTCGAAATAGCGCGTAGCCGTACGCATAATGGTAAGCAACCTCACGATGGCCGAAGGAACCAGGTAGGAAAAGCCAATGCTGGCAGTGAGAAACACCACACTGCTCATGGCCAGGAACCAACCCGAAATGGCCGGAAGCGCGATAAAAGCGACCGTCCAGAACAACAATAAAACGGCTCCGCGAAACCACCGGCGCGCGAGCGGTCGTACAATATTTGCAGTTATAAATCTACTTATCATCCACTTGCTCTCCCCAATTTAAATTCAACGTGGTGGTGGCTATTGCATCGAACCGGTCTTCATGCGAAGCAACGATCACCAGCCGGTCGGACGCCAGTTGTTCAATCTGTTCCAGAATAATCGCTACCGTTGCAGCATCCAAATTGGCCGTAGGCTCGTCGAGTATAGCCACCGGCCGGGGATGCAGCAGCATACGCGCCAGCGTAACCAGCTGTTTTTCGCCCCCCGACAGCTGTTTGCCATTGTGACTCAACATCGTATCCCAGCCTTTTTCTTTCTTCAACAACAGTTTATCTAAAAATGCGGGATACACCTCCGTTTCCTTTTCCAAAAACACATTGTACCGCAAACTTCCATCAAAAATAAACGGAAACTGATTCATGTACGACGAATTCACGCTCAGCCATTGTTCCGACCAGGCCGTATCGCGACCGTTCACCGAAACACTCCCCTCCCCGACCCGCAGATTACCCGCCAGGATCTTCAGCAAGGTCGATTTACCCGATCCTGAAATCCCTTTTACCAGTACTAATCCTTTGGCAGGAAGCTTCAACCGGATAGCATGCAACACTTTCACCATCGTTCCGGGATACGAGAAATTCAGGTCCTTAATTTCAACCGACCGGACGGCTTCTCCGGCATTCAACGGAGTGGAATTCATTTCTTCGTTCAGCACAGGCATCAGCAGCTTGGCCGAAGCAAGAGCCTTATTGCGATCGTGATAGGCACTCACAAACTTGCGCAGGTAGAAAAAGAAATAGGGCGCCAGCGTGAGCAGAAATAATGCGGTCTGAAAATCGTAACCCTTGCCGTAATTGGGCCCGGCCATAAAACCGAGCAGACTCATGCCGGTATACACGGCAATAGCAGCAATACTGATACTTACAAACAATTCGAGCACGGCCGACGACAAAATGGCCACCTGCATCACATGGGTAGTCGCCTTGTTGAGCGCTTTACTTTTCTCTTCTAAAAATCGATATTGAGGCTTCAGGTTGTTTAAGTTGACAATTTCGGCAATCGTATTGAGACGATTAAAAAAAACTTCCGAATAGCGTACAAATAAATCGATATGCTTTTTGTGCAGATGCTCGGCACCGATCCCGATGATAATCATCTGCACCGGAATAATAAGTAAAGCAATCAACAGCACCAATCCCACCCACATTTCGAACCAGAAACTCACAGCCAGCAACAGCACACTTACCAGCACCGAAGCAATGGCATAAGGCATAAAAAACGAATAAAAGGGTTTCAGATCGTCACTCACGCGGGTAACCAGCAAGGTAGCGGCAACCGAATCGATGCGGTTGTTGTGGAGCAGTCGCGGGTAAAGCTGGGTTTTAATCCGGGCAACCACCTGGTTACCTGCATTATAATTGATGACCGATGCGTAATAGGCCAGGATATACCTGCCGGCAAGACAAACGAGCGCTATCAGTAATTGCTGAGGCAGAAGCCGGCCGTCGACCAACCACCGGGCAGCAAAATCGGCCACATACCATCCAAAAAACACGAAACACACGGCACTCAACACGGTCAACACCGATGCAGCGAGATAAGCATTTTTAGCTTCCGCCAATCGCTTACCCAGCCACCGGGAGGCACTTTCCTGATTCGAACTCATTAATTCCTTTCTGTCGTCGTTAGTTTCAGAGGGTAACAGTTCCGGAAGCTAATTTGTTCTGACAGCACAGCATTCCAACCTTTTTTAATGCCCTTGCCCGCCTCTCCCGGGAAACGCCGGAGGTTGTTACATTTCGTCCCCTACCGCAACAAAACTAGTATTTTTTTTGTAATTTTGCACCTCGTTCATTTACGAAGCGCTTAGCACCTGAATTGCAGGTTGGCCGGCCCCTAACAAATTGTTATATAAAACAATGCGCGGTATACTAGTTACATTATTACTCAGCCTGAGCATACTGTCCTATGCTCAGGATAAGATGCGCGACAGCTTGCTGGCCGTGCTCGACGATCAGACCGGGACCGAACGTATCAATACGCTGATTTTACTTTCCGACCGTTTACTGTATCAAAACCCCGATACGGCCATTGTGTATGCCAATGAGGCCTACACGCTTGCGCAAAGCCTCAAAGAACCCACACTCCGATATAAAGCGCTCAAAATAAGGGCCTATGCCAACAATTTCGCGGGCAACATCACCCGGTCCATTTCCGATATTCAGGAGGGACTCGATTTTTACAGCCGCATACGCGATACCACTCTGCTGGCCGAGGCCATGAGCGACCTGGGCCAGTTGTACCTATCGCAGGGTATTTTCGACAAGGCCCTGGAACATTTCGAACAGGCTTACTCGATTCGGGAACAGAAAAAAGATATCCCGGGGATGGCCTATTCGCTGAATAGCATCGGAGCGATGTACTGGCGCTCGGGAAAGTATGAAGAAGCGCTCGACTTTTTTAAAAAAGCGATTAAATTGTTCGAAAGTACCGGGCTCACCGAAGAAACGGCTCAAACAACCGCCAATATGGGGGAAATTTATTTTCAAACCAATAATCCGGAAATGGCGCTGGAATATTTCAACAGAGCGATGAAGCTCAATCATTCCAACGGCCAATCGGGCTTCCGCTCGCGCAACCTTATCAATATTGGAAAAGTTTACCTTCAACGCGCTCAGCCGAAACGCGCCATCAGTTATTTCAGGCAGGCGCTGAATATCCAGCAAAAAACCGGCGACAGGGAGGGTATAGCTCAGTCGCACTACCACCTCGGGCTGGCGCTGCTTGAAAGCAACGAGCCGGTGGAAGCGCTCGAACATTTCAACATCAGCATCTCCACTTCGAAACGTATCCGCACCAGCGACATGCAGATCAAGGCACTCGAACAATCGGCCCGCATCTATTATCAGCTCGAACAATACCAGGTGGCCAGCGATTTGCTTTTCAGAGCCCGGTCGCTCAGTGACTCGATTTTCAATATCCAGCAAACCAAGCTGCGCGAAGAGCTGAAAACAAGGTACGAAACCGAAAAATACATGCTCGAAAACCGCAACCTGAAACTGTCCAATCAAAACAACGAAACCATTATCAGTCAGCAGCGCACCATGATTATCCTCACCCTGGTTCTCAGCGCCCTGGTCGTGGTTACCGTGCTGCTCCTCATGCAACGCCGTCGTTCGACCGACCGGATGACCTCCATCGAAATGGAACAAAAACTACTGCGCAGCCAGATGAATCCGCATTTCGTATATAATTCGCTCACGGTAATTCAAAGCAGCGTGATGAAAAAAACCGCCAAGGAAGCTGTCAATCTTATCTCCTCGATGGCATCGCTCATGCGGCTGATCCTCGATAATTCGACGCATGAATTTATTCCTTTTGAAAAAGAAATTCAAACGCTCCGTTATTACCTCGAACTGCAGCAGCAGCGCTTTGCCGGACAGTTCGACTACGCCCTCGAAATCGATCCCGACCTGGAAGAACGCGAATTCCACATCCCGCCGATGCTCGCCCAGCCCTTTATCGAAAATGCAATCGAACATGGCTTTGCAGGCGTTGGCTACCCGGGTACCATCTCTATTCGTTTTAAAGCTACCGGCAACTCGCACATCACGTGCGAAATTGAAGATAACGGCATCGGATTTTCGCAGGGATTGAAAAAAGAAAAAGAGCCCCAACACCGCTCGTATGGAATTGAAATTACCCGTCAGCGGATCCGCATCCTGCAAAAGCGCTACAACATGCACGCCGAACTCGAAATAATCGATCTGAACCACGATAATAAAAACGGAACCCTGGTACGCATCCAGATTCCCACTAAAAAAGATTTTTAAAGATGAATAAAATACGCACGCTCATTATCGACGATGAGGCTCCTATACGGGAACTGATCAGCGGTATTTTAGAATCGTACAGCGAACACACCGAAGTGTGCGGCACTGCCGACGGAGTAACTACCGGACTCGAAGCCATACGGCAGCTCAATCCGGAACTGGTGCTGCTCGATGTCAATCTGACCGACGGCACCGGCTTCGATCTCCTGCGTCAGCTCGACGACATCCGATTTTCGGTCATATTTATCACTGCCTACGAGAAATATGCTGTGAAAGCATTCCGGTTTTCGGCCGTGGATTACATCATGAAACCGGTCAATATCGACGAGTTGCTTACTGCCATCGACAAAGCGATTGAACTCATGGAGCGCAAAACGCTCAATCAGCAGCTTAAAAATTTCTTCGATAATATGAACAGCAAACCCGAAGATAAGAAAATAGTGCTGAAAGACAGCAAAAGCATCTATATCGTGAAAGTGGCCGATATCGTACGGTGCGAAGCCGATCACAATTACACCACCTTTTATCTGCACAACGGAAAGCAGGTGATTGTATCGAAAACATTAAAAGAATACGAAGAGCTGCTCAGCGACTTCATGTTCCTGCGCACCCACCAATCGCACCTTATTAATATTAACCACATCATCAGTTTCGAAAAAAACGAAGGGGGGTATCTGCGGATGGCCGATGGCAGTTCGGTCCCCGTTTCGAAACGTAAACGTGACGAATTGATGGATTTTTTCGACAATATTTGATAAAAACGATCCGAATAGACAATCAAACTGCCCGAATATTCATTCCGAAGATTTGTTTTTGATAAATGAATTACTTTTACTGCACCTAAAGAAATTATCAGATCACTTTCGCATTATAACAGTCAACATTGTTGAGCATTTTTTAACCGTGATGATCTGTTTGCAATTCAAAATCAAAATCGCATTTACGGCCGCTGAAATCTCAGCGGCCGTTCGTGTTTTATCGCCCTCCCCCCACAAAAGCCGACCGATGGATGAACTTTTAACCGAATTGACATGCCATTGTATCGCATCTGACTTAATTTGATTAATTTTGCAGTCCGACAGCGCTCCGAATCCTATTCTATCTTTAAATTTAAGTTTGCGAGATTACCATGCTACGAATCATTACACGTGTGCCTCTTTTTTTCTTCAGTATTATCGGTATTTTTCTGGTAGGGAAAATCGTCTTCATGGCGTATTATCACGATTTATTTTCTGTTTTTTCACTTCGCAATTACCTGCAGGTACTGGTCAACGGCCTCCTTCACGATGCTTCGATTGCCGGTTATCTCACGGCAATCCCTACATTGTATCTGATCGCCGCTACCTGGACTCAGCACCGGGCGATCAGGTTTTTTATAAAAGGTTATTTATGGGGTATTTCGGCCCTCATGGCCATTATATTGGTAGTTGATATTATTTTATACGAATACTGGGGATTCCGTCTGGACGCATCTCCCCTATTTTATTTACTTTCACCCCAAGAAGCATTGGCAAGCACAAGCTGGTGGCTCAACATCGGGGGTATACTGAGCGCCATCGTACTCGCTTTGGTAATATTCCGGATCAACAACCGGCTGCTCGTGCCGGTTTCGTCCTCCGTCTTAGGGCTGAACAAACGAATGATGGCGAGCGGCATATTGCTCGTAGAGCTTGCCTTGCTCTTCATTCCCGTCCGGGGTGGATTTAAAGAATCGACCATGAATGTCGGCAAGGTTTATTTCAGCAACGAGATTCTCCTCAATCATGCTGCGGTCAATCCTGCTTTCAGTCTGTTCGAGTCGCTCAGCACACTCCAGCAATTCGACAAGCAGTACCGTTTTCTCCCGGACGACGAAGCTACGGCGATTTTCGACGGGCTCACCCAATCGGCAGCTTCCGATTCGATTCCTCAATTATTTACCCTGGAAAAACCGAATGTCGTTTTCGTGATTCTCGAAAGCTTCATGTCGTTGAATCTTACTTCATTAGGCGGCATGCCCGGCATTGCCGTGCACCTCGACAGCCTGGCACGAGAAGGAATTCTATTTACCAATATGTATGCAAACAGTTTCCGCACCGACCGGGCGCTGGTTTCGCTGCTCAGCGCCTTCCCGGCCCAGCCCACCACCTCGTTGATGAAATACCCCCGCAAACTCCAGAAACTACCCACCTTTCCGGGTGAGTTAAAAAAAGCAGGCTATCATTTACAATACCTGTACGGAGGAGATGCTGATTTCACCAGCATGCGCTCGTACCTGAAGGTATGTGGTTTCGAGAATATTATTGAAGATGTGAGTTTTCCCAGAGCGTATAATACTACAAAATGGGGCGTACCCGATCAGCACGTTTTCAATGCTTTACGTAGTGAGATTGAAAATCAACACGAATTTCCGTTCTTAAAGGTTATCCAGACTCAAAGCAGTCATCATCCCTTCGATGTGCCCTATAAGAGCCGTCACACCGACCCCTACCTTAATTCGGTGGCCTATACCGACAGTTGCCTGGGCGAGTTCATCCGGCAGTTTCGACAACTGCCCGCCTGGGAAAACACGATCGTGGTACTGGTTCCCGATCATGCCATGCGTTATCCGTACGATTTGGACAACCGGTCGGTGGAACGCTACAAAATCCCCCTGGTCATTGCCGGCGGTGCGATCAGGAATCCACAAAGAATAGAGCGTTATGCGTCGCAAACCGACATAGCCGCCACTCTGCTGCATCAATTCCGACTCGATGCTTCGGGTTTCACCTTCAGTCGCGACATACTGAATCCGTCCAATCAACATTTTGGATTTTTCACTTTCAAGGATGGATTTGGGATGGTGAGCAGCGAAAACGCCTACGTATTTGACAACGAAGCCGGAAAAGTCAGCACCAACACAGGCCTGGCCGGTTTTAACGAAAAACGGGCTCAGGCCTGGATTCAAAAACTGTACGATGTTCTGGATGCTTTGTAAAGCTGTCCGTTAAGGCCGGCCGGGTTTCAACCGCTCGAACTCCAGACTGGCCATGATGAATGGTCCGAGTACTTTACCCTCGGTATCGTTGTGAATAGCCACATCCGATCCGCAGAGATAATAATCGGCATCGCCTTTGCGGCTCCCACTCAATCCGGCCGATTCGCAACTCCCGATCAGTTTGATCGTGCCGGATGGTTCTTCCACTACGAAGGTATCAATAAAACCCAGGTAGGAGTTAACCGCCATTTTTTTATATTTCGATGCTTTCAACACACCGAGACGCACTCCTTTCAGGTACGAATAGATAAACATAGCCGATGCCGACGATTCGAGGTAATTGGGGATATTGCAGGGCCGGCCTGTATAGCGGTTGTCGTACTGCAGTAATTGATACCAGCATCCCGACTTTTTATCGCGCCGGGCTTTTAACCCATCGGCTACCTTTTCGGTATACATCATCAACCGGGGGCGGGCAGGATGGTGCTCCGGCATGTATTCGAGCACATCCACCAGGGCGGCAAAAAACCATCCCACACCTCTTCCCCAAAACTCCATCGAACGCCCTGTTGCGGGATCGGCCCAAAACGACGAAGCTTTGTTGAGCGGTTCGGCAGCCCAGGCATGATAATTCAGCTTTTTCGCCGGATCCCAGGTATAGTGAAAAATCGTATCGAATTGCTTCGCGATATCGTCCCACGACTCCACATCGCCGGGAGCACCGAAATTGCCCTGCCATTCGGCATACAAGGCCGGCCCCATGTACAGGCCGTCGAGCCACATCTGATTCACATACTGCAATTTATGCCAGAAACCGCCTGCTCCCGGAAGGGGCGCCTCGATACGCCGGTGCTGGTATTTGAGTAAATCGCGGGTATAAGTCACATCTTTTTTGTAACGTGCGGCCTTTTCGGTCTGTCCTTTGGCGGTGGCTCCCCGGTACAATTCGAAAAAAATCTTGGCGGCATTCAGATCGTCGATATTACTTTCTCCCAAATGCATTTTCACATGATCGGCATAATCCTGAATACCGGCGAAATACACCTCGCTCCAGGGCTTATCGCTGTATTGCTCCCAGGCCTTTACAATCGCCTTAGCCACCAGTCCGGGCACATAGTCCCATCCGGCAGTACGCGATGCGGCAGGGGTTAAAAACGAAACCGTTTCGGTTTTATTACGGAAATCGCCCATGCGCGAATCGATAATCCATTTCGAATACAACGAATCGGCACGAAAGGGAGCCGCAACAGCCGAAATTACGTACAAGCTTCCAAACAAAGAAATCCAGAAAAGACGCATCATATAAATTTAATGATTAGTGGTTAGTGTTATTTCAAAGCTGCTCGCCGGCAATCCTTCTTCATTGATCAAATTGCCTTCGCTGTACGGCTGCCAGCCATAATATACTTTTACGGGACGATGGGCAACAGGTAGTACCACCTTGTTTTTCTCGATCCTGGCTTCCACCTCCGTTTTACCATCCAGCGAAAAACCTTTCAACGGTGCAGAACCGGCTGTAGCCAAACCTTTTGCATGCTTAAAACAGACTACTACCCGGCCCTTTTTGTACTCGGCCCTCTGCACCTCCGGACCGTATGCCCCTACTTTCCGGCCATACGCTTCTTTCAGCGCAAGACGGGCCAGGCGCTCGCCTATTACTTTTTTATTGGAGGGATGCACATCGTGACGGGCCCCGTGATCGCTGCTCACAACCATTCCCGTAAAAGGAACTTCCAGGGCCAGCAACCGCTGCTCGTTGCGAAACCAGGGCCACAACTGCGAACGGTAGCGCAGCGAGTCGATCGACGAAAGCTGTACCCAGTAAAAAGGCATCTCCGGGTTGTTCCAGGCATCGCGGTACGACGCAATCATAAGAGCTTGCAGGGCGCGAAACTCGGCCACCCGCTCCGGTTCCTGGGCATTACTTTCGCCCTGGTACAACAATATACCCTTTACCGCCAGCGGCAACAAAGGCTTAATACCCGATTCGTAGGCAAAACCCGGTTTATAGGCGTGATTCTTACCCCGCTCGTCGGCCGGCACCTGCTTTACATCGCCTATATTCTGCCGTCCCCGTTCGCGTACCCATACCGGCAACGACTCGTTTTCCAACCAATCGCCCGGTTGCACCTTTGACCGGAATACCGGATGGGCTTGCAAGGCTTCGGCCGGAATAAATGTCTCGAGCGGAGCCCCTCCGATCGCCAGATTGATAATTCCGACCGGGACGCCGGTTGAAGCAATAATCTGCTTTGCAAAATAATATCCGACCGCCGAAGTTTCGGAGACCTGCTCCAACCGGCTTTCCTGCCAACCTTCCCATAAATAAAAATCACGGGTATTCAGACGGGCAACCAGCGAATCAGGGTAGCTTACTCCGTACACATACCTTCCGGCAGGGATCGGATTGTTGATACGTAACAGGGCATTTCCGGCATGCTGTTGTTCGTCCTTGAAATGCATTTCTCGCTTCAGCGGCCATTCCATGTTCGACTGGCCGGTACAAATCCACACATCGCCCAGTAAGATATTCGTCAGTGTAAGGCTTTCATCCCCCGAACTCACCCGCAGTTCGCGAGGATACGCACTGGCTTTCAAGGCCCGGAAAACGACTTTCCAACTTCCCCGTTCGTCGGCAAGCGTGTGCTGCTGTTTCCCGGCAAAAGCCACCTTTACTGTCGAACCGGCAGTGGCCGTACCGAAAAAAGCCAGAGGGACATCGCGCTGCAACACCATATTATTGCTGAACATCCTGTCGAGCGTAAGACCGGCCGACGCTCCCTGCACGACCAGCAGGAGCAGTAATATTATCCAACTTTTTTGCATATAACCGTTTTTTAAATCCGGTGTAAAGATACTGATTTCTGGTAAAATGAACATTATTTATCGGTATCTTACCATTTTTTCCTCTTCTCGTCGAGCCGGAAATTGTATTTTTGCAGCCGGAAGTTGTGAAAAGCACGGTACCCTCTAACGAAAAATACATTATGCGCAAAATTAAATCGTTTTTCATCGTATTACTTGCCGGTTGCACCCTATCGGCTCAGGAACTGAGTATCGCCAGTCCCGACGGTAACACCATCGTGACGCTTACCGTCAACGACGGCCGGCCCTGCTACAGCGTTCGGCATCATTCGGCGGTATTTCTTCGCTCTTCGCCCCTCGGTATGCAAACCAATCTGGGCGATTTCACTCAGGCGATGGCGATGGAAACCACAGGCGAGCTGCTAAACATTGATGAAACTTACGAACTGTCGTCGATCAAAAAAAGCAAGGTTCATTACCGGGCACACGAACGCACCGTGCGTTTCACACAAGGGGGCCGGCCGGCTTTCGATGTTCAGTTCCGGGTAAGCAACAACGACATTGCATTCCGGTACCAGCTCCTCCCCTGGAACAACAACCTGGCTTGCAGGGTATTGTCCGAAGCCACCGGCTTCAGTCTGCCCGAAGGCACCAGCACCTTCCTGAGTCCGCAAAGCAAGGCCATGGTGGGATTTGCCCGCACCATGCCCAGTTACGAGATGCCTTACCGGCTCGACGACGCAATGGGTAAAAACGGTTCCGAGAATAACGGTTATACTTTTCCGGCCTTGTTCAAGGTTGGAAAAGCCGGTTGGGTTCTTGTTTCGGAAACGGGAGTCGACAGCCGCTATTGTGGAAGCCGGTTGATGGGACAGAGTGGCGGCCTATATACCATTGGTTATCCGATGCCCGATGAGAACAATGGGAATGGCACTGCCGAACCGGGGCTTGCTTTACCGGGGTATACGCCCTGGCGTACGCTCACACTGGGCGCTACGCTACAACCGATTGTAGAAACGACCATAGCGTTTGATGTGGTGAAACCGCTGTACGGGGCATCACGCGATTACGCGGGTACGAAAGGGAGCTGGAGCTGGATTATGAAGATGGATGGCGGGACGCGCTACGACGTGCAAAAAGAATACATCGATTTCAGTGCGGCTATGGGTTACGAAACGGTGTTGGTGGATGCATTGTGGGATACCCAGATCGGGAAAGAGAAGATCGCGGAGCTGGCCCGCTATGGCGCCGGCAAAGGGGTAGGCCTGTACCTCTGGTACAATTCCAACGGTTACTGGAACGATGCGCCCCAGGGGCCACGTGGCATCATGGACAATACGATTGCCCGCCGCGCCGAAATGGCATGGATGCGAAGTATTGGGGTGAAGGGAATTAAGGTTGATTTTTTCGGAGGCGATAAACAGGCAACCATGCAGCTGTACGAAGATATTCTGGTGGATGCCAACGAATACGGTATTGCCGTCGTTTTTCACGGTTGCACCTTACCCCGGGGCTGGGAGCGCATGTATCCCAATTTCGTGTCGGCCGAAGCTGTGCTGGCCAGCGAAAACCTTCATTTTAATCAGCACCATTGCGACCGGGAGGCCTGGAATGCCACCATTCATCCTTTTATTCGCAACACGGTAGGATCGATGGATTTCGGCGGGAGCGCACTGAATAAGTTTTATAATGCCCATAATACCCCGGGCAGAGGCTCGAAACGGATCACTTCAGAGGTGTTTGCCCTGGCTACCGCTGTACTGTTTCAAAGCAGTGTCCAGCATTTCGCCCTGGCTCCCGGCAACCTCACCGATGCACCTTCCTGGGCCATCGATTTCATGAAACAAGTACCTGCTACCTGGGACGATGTACAGTTGATCGACGGCTATCCCGGCAAATACGTGATCCTGGCCCGCCGCAAGGGCGACACATGGTACATAGCCGGCATCAATGCACAGCAGGAAACCCTGAAAACCACGATCAGCCTGCCGATGCTCAGTGCCGGAACTCCGCTTACAATGTACCACGATGATGCCCAATTGAACGGGGCGGTGAAAACAACCCGATTGCCGAAAAAACAGCATATCCAGATTGAAATACCGCAAAACGGAGGAGTAGTGCTGGTAAACGACCGGCGGTAAGGCGCTATGAAACTCCAATTCCGAAGAGCGTAACAGCAGGTACTAATGACGATATGGCGTGCGGATAAACTAACTGCGGATATTCAACTGCCTCACTCCCGGCCCTTTCAGCGTACTCCGCCCCATCACTCCTTTCTCCACGATAATCTGGGTGTTAATACTTTCTTTCAACCCGGCCACGTGCGAGATAATACCGATGAGACGTCCTTCCTGATGAAGGGAGTTCAGCGCATCGAGCGCTATTTCGAGGGTATCCTCGTCGAGCGTACCAAATCCCTCGTCGAGAAACAAGGTTTCAATTTTGATATTCCGGCTGGAGATCTGGGCAAGGCCCAAGGCCAGCGCCAGACTAAACAGAAACGACTCGCCGCCACTCAGGTTGTCGGTGGAGCGAACACGGTTGTTCTGGTAAGTATCCACCACCTGAATGGCGAGTGCTTCGTTGGGATCGCGACGCATTATATAGCGGTCGGTAAGCTTTTGCAACTGGATATTGGCATAATTCAAAACAATTTCGAACGTGAGTCCCTGAGCATACTTATTGAAAACACTGCCGTCGGCCGAACCAATAAGCTGATTCAGCTTCGCCCAGCGGGTCGAAATAAGTCGCTGCTTTTCAATACGATGCAACAAATCACCCAGTTGCCGGCGATTTTGCTCGTCCTGATCCAGCCGCGATCGCACCTGCACCATCGCCTCGGTAGCCGCTTCCACCTCCTGCTTCAACAACAACTCTCGTTCGCTCAGGCTCTCCAGCGTTTCCTCCGTCAGGCGTTTCGCCTTTTCCGCGTCGAGTCGCTTCCGGGTTTCCGTCAGCAAAGTTTCCAACCGATCCAGCTCCGTTTGCAATTGCCTTCGCTGCGCTTGCAGTTGCTGCATCTCTACCCTGTCTATCCGCGAATGCACCAAATCGTCGATATCCACAAATTGCGACTGTCGTAACTTCTGCAACAAATCGCCCGTGGCAGCACTTAATTCCTTGTCCACCTCACTGTACCGGACACTCGCATCCTTCAACCGCTGCACCGCCTGCCGATACAAGCGTTCGGCCTCCGTGGCAGCCTGCTGCGCCTTCTCCCACCGCTGCTCGGCCTGCTGAACTTCGTTCTGGATGCGGGCCTCTTCATCATCTACCCGCTTATCGCCAAACAATTCGCTCCGCTCGGCCTTCAAGCCCGAGAACTTCGAAAGTTTCATCTGCAATGCCTCCTGCAACTCTGTCTGCTGATGCTGCCGGAGCTCCAGCGCCGACTGCCTCGAAGCCAAGCCGTTACGAACCTGATTCAATTGTAACTCCGATTCCGAAATCCGGGCGATGGCCTTCTCCCATAATGCACCACGAGCAATCAACGCATTCACCACTTCGCCACTGGTTTCGGGTATCCATTCCGGAAAACCGAAAGGCGAGATCAAGGCCGTAATCTTCTTCTTCAGTCCTTCGTATTCGGTTTGAAGCGCTGTCTGCGAAGTGTCGAGTTCGTGCAATCGTTTCTGCAGCTCGAGACTATTCAGCGCATGTAATTCAAGTGCCTTTTCAGCCGATGCCACCTCCGCTCCGGCCTGCAACTGCTCCTGCTGCAACCTCCGGATTTCGCTGTTAAATTCCGAGATCCTGTTCAGCAAAGTATGCAGCGCGTCGATGCGCAGTACCTCTTCGTCGTCGGTAGGCAGATTACCTTCGGCATAAGGATGATGCTCCGACCCGCAAAGCGGACAAGGCTGTCCGTCGTGCAAACGGGTCCGTTCTGCTTCCAGGCTCCTGATCTTGGACACCAACAGCCGCTTTTCCTGAAGCAATTGCAACTCGCGGCGAATCTCCGCCTCTTCCCTTCCGCCGGTGGTGGCGGTCAACGCTGCGGTTCGGCCGGCCACTTGCTGCTGCAACTCCCCGAGTCGCCGTTGCGCAGCCCGAAGCTGCCCTGTCAGCACGGGCTCGGTTTGCCGCAGTTGGGAGTGTTGCTGCATCAGCCGCTGGTGCAATTGCTCCTGGCGTGCGCGCTCCTCATTCATCTTGATCGATTGCTGGTAATACAGCTCAACAGCTCCGAGCGTATTCTGAATCTGCTTATCCCCGGCATGCTCTGCGAGGTATTTCTGTGCCGATGCCTGCCGGGTCTGCAGCACATCCGATTCCTGCTGCAACGCCGCGATTTCCTGCCGCAATATTCCGATCGAGCCGGCAAATTCCTCTTCTTTCTTCCTTTCTTCTTCAATACGTGCATACTGCGAAGTCAATTCGGCATCCAGCAACCTGACCTGCCGAAAACGGGATTGGGATTCGGCAAAGGTGAGCTTCGACGCGTTCAACCAGCTTCTGGCCAGTTCCAGCGCTTCGGAACGCTCATTAAAGACCGCATGCAGTTCAGGAATCAGGCTTTCGAGCTCCTCGATCTGCTTCGTAAGCGTCTGCTTGTGAGCCGATTTCAATGTAAAGATAGTATATTCCGCATCGAGTTGCGCCGCCAGCTCGGCCCGCTCCAGCCGGAGCAACTGGGGCCGAAAATGAGCTTGTTGCTGTGCCGCAGCGGCAGTGGATTGCTCCAGCTGCTCCAACTGCTGTTGCAGTTGCTCCACTAAAAGGAGCCAGTTTTTAAACAAACTTAACTGCTGCAACACCTCATTCCGGGCAGCTAGCTGAGCGTATTGAAAAGCCAGCGTTTGCTCGAGCTCCTGCTTTTCATCTTCCTTCAGGCGGGGAATAGCTGCCGATTGATCGGTAAGGCTTTTCAACTCCCGAAACTCCTGCGACGACCGTTCGTGTGCCTTAACCGATAGTTCGGTATAAATTTGCTTGCCGGTAATTTCCTCCAGAATAGGCGACCGCTCCTTAGGCGTAGCTTTCAGAAATTGTGCAAAAGCCCCCTGGGCCAGCATCATCGACTGCACAAACCGATCGTAATCCATACCGGTAACTTCTTCAATTTTCAGCAGGGAATCCCCTATTTTTTCGGTCAGAATCTTTTCCTCTCCGGCGCCGATGCCGGCTACTTCCATCTGCTGGGGCTGCAAATTACCATCGGCCTTTTCACGCGAACGGCGCTGGCTCCAGGTGGATCTGAAAATGCCTTTCTGGGTCGAAAATTCAACTTCCGAATAACAAACCCCTGTATTGGTGGTCATGATCTCATTGCCCGAGGCATTGATCGATTTTAACCGCGGCGTACGTCCGTACAAAGCCAGGCAAATGGCATCCATCAACGTCGACTTCCCCGCACCGGTGGAACCCACGATGGCAAAAATACCATCGTTTACATACCGTGGATTGGTAAAATCAATTTCCCATTTTCCCGCCAGAGAGTTCAGATTCTGAAAACGAACTTTTAATATTCTCATCGTATTACTTGTAATTCACAAACACCACTCATTAAAGTACCAGCTGCTGCAGTATTTCACGAAATGCCCGGCGCAGTTCTTCCCGTTCCTCTTCGGCCACTTTATGATCGTTCATGCAGTTTTCGAATACCTCTTCTTCGGTAAGATCGTCGAGCGAACGAATTTCGCTCCCGGTTTGAAGCGCATGTGCAGCAAAATTCCGGTTTTTGATTTTCAGTGCCTGCAGTCCCGACCCTGCCAGTAATTCCTGAATTTCTTCAGTGAGCTGGGGCTTTAATTCGTCGGAAGTAAGCTCAATTTCGAGCCAGGCCGTACTTCCTCCGGCCTTCAGCTGAAGGATGCGTTCGGATATGCCGGCAAAGTCGCCTTCGAGTCTTAACAACGATTGAAAAACAGGAACTTCGAGTTCACGAGGCAACACTCGATTATCCTGCGTATCGGCTATAATCACTTTTTTAGCATACAATGCCTCACGAAAACCCATGGGCAGCGGCGATCCCGAATAACGAAGGGTATCGCGGCCTCCCACGCGTTGCGAACGGTGGATATGTCCGAGCGCCACATAATCGAAAGTCGGCGGAAACAGCGAAGCATCGACATAGGCCAGCGAACCCACGTATAAATCGCGGACCCCCTCCCCTTCAAACTCTTCGCTACGCTCCGACTGGGTAAACAAATGCCCCGTGGCAATCACCGGAATGGCTCTTCCCGCCGCCCGCCGCAGCTCCTCCGCCTTTTCGGCCACCAACCGGTAATGTCCGACGATGCCCCTTATCAATTGCTCCTGTCGCGACGACACCTCATCGCCCACCTGCACCGAACGCACATCACGGTCGCGCAAAAAAGGTACGGCACAAACAATGGCCTCTGCATGGCCCTGCCGGTCGCGAAGGATTATCAACTCCTCCTCCGGATCGCCGGTCATTTCACCCACCACGTGCACATTCAGCACTTTCAGCACCTGCGCAGGCGCGTTGAGCACCGAAGGCGAATCGTGATTACCACCCACCACCACTACGTTCGTGCAACAGCCCAGCGAAACACGGTACAGAAAATCGTAGTACATATTCAGCACACGACTGGCCGGCGTAGCCGTATCGAACACGTCGCCCGCCACAATCAGCAGTTCAACCTGCTGCTCTTCAATGGTATGGAGCAACCAGTCGAGAAATGCTTCAAATTCGCGCAACCGGCTTTGAGCATAGAGCATCCGTCCCAGGTGCCAGTCGGAAGTATGTAAAAATCGCATAAAAAATTGATTACAGTTAGAAACCGGAGGGCAAAATTATCAAATAAATCACTACTTTTGCATGCTTCGATCAATTAAAAAAAATAAATCATGAAAAGTGGCTCGCTGTTTTTAACTATCGCCCTCGCAGGATTACTCAGTAGTTGCATCACCCTTAATTCGGGCTCGTTTTCTAATTCCGGGATTCTCAATTCCACAGGTTTCGAGTATATTCAACAATCGGCAGTGGGCTCCTCATCGACGTCCTATTTCCTGATGCTGTTCGGCGGTAACTCGCGCAATGCCTTAGTGGCCGATGCCAAGGCCGACTTAAGCCTGCGCTATCCGTTGAAAGCCAATCAGGCCTATGTGAACACAACCGTCAATTTCAAAAACACAGCCATTTTGTTCGGCCTTTACACCAAGGTCGAATGTGTGGTTTCGGCCGACATTGTCGAATTTACCCGGCCGGCAACACCCGTACCGGTGATTGTACATACAACGCCGCAAGCCTCCACAGCAACGGCTTCCACCGCCACACCCGAAGCGGTCGCACCGGCTGCTCAGAACAACAACTATAAACCAGGCGATTTTGTTATTTTCACCACCCAACATCTTATTGGCGGAGTGAACAAAAAAGTACAGATCAACGAGGCTATGGTAGATAAAATTGTAGGCGACAAACTGGTGATTTCGTATAAATACAACGGGAAATGGTACCAGATTGAGAAAAATCAATCGGAGGTGATCAGGAAAATTGTGAACAAATAATCCCATTGCAGCCTTTGCCTGAAAAGAGTTATCTTTGCAGGCAAAATGTTTCCCATAATGATTAAAGCACTTTTTCTGGATATCGACGGAACCCTGGTAAGTTTCGACACCCATACCATAACCCCTTCCACCATCGACGCCCTGAGCCGGGCGAAAACACGGGGCGTGCGCATTTTTATTGCCACGGGGCGACCGCTGGCCATTATCAACAACCTGCAGCCCATAGAGCACCTTATCGACGGATACATCACCGCCAACGGAGCCTATTGTTTTACCGGCAACGAAGAAGTGTTGTGTAAACCCATCCCGCGGAAGGATGTGGAACGGGTGATTCAGTTATCCGACGAGCTGGCCTTTTCGTGCATCGTGGTGAGCAAAACCGAAATCATGGTGCACAATGCCGATGAACGCTTCGATAGCATCTTCAGGAAAATGCTGAATGTAAATACCATACAGGACGACGTTCCGGTAGCCGGCTTTTTAAACCAACCCATTTTGCAGCTCACACCGCTTATTACGCCCGGACAGGAATCGAGCATCATGCCGCAACTCCCCGGTTGTATGTCGACCCGCTGGCATCCCGCCTTCACCGACATCACCCTCACGGGCATCGACAAAGCCGCCGGCATCGAAGCAATAGCAGAACGCCTGGATATAACGCTTTCCGAAACCATGGCCATCGGCGACGGCGGCAATGATATAGCCATGTTAGGTCGCGCCGGCACCGGAGTAGCCATGGGCAACGCCAGTGCCGAAGTGCAGGCTGCCGCCGATTACGTCACCGCAAGTGTCGACGACGATGGAGTACGAAAAGCGCTGGAGAAATTTGGGGTGGTGGGATAAACCCCGCTATGGGGTTTGCAGGATCGTCAGAAGCGGAGCTGCAGGCTAGCGGACAAAGCGCGCGTTACCAAACAGCATGGTAGCGCTCCGACCGATCAAAGTTCTTAAGCTCATCACCAATTTTCCGAACGCATACTTAAAAGGACGGAACACATATACAAAACGGCCATATTCCACAAGCTCCCCTCCGAACCGAAGCTTAAAATCTCGTACACCATAGGGCAATCCCGGCTTACCCGCCCCCATCATATCGAACAACTCAAAATTGTTTAATGAGGCGTACTCAATCCCCGCCCATGTAGCCAATACAGAGGGGTAACAACGAGGGAACTCAGAGTCCAGACCGCATACATACCATTCGTACATGATGCGATTATTATAACTGACACATACACTTCCCCCGATCACTTTATCCTGAACAAGAACTACAAAAAAGTGGCATGAATCCAGTTGTAACAGCTGCTCAAAAAACTCAACTGAAAAAAGAGGTTTCTTAATTTTATTCTTATACAACTGTTGAAGTATCATATAAAAATGACGCATATCCTCCGGGGCCTTCGACTTGTAATAGCGAGCTCCGGATTTTTGGGCAATCTTTAACTGACGTCTTCTACTTTCCGACAACCCTCCATACACCTGTTGGATTCCCCTTAAAGGTAAATGGACAGTTAAATGTGCCTGGTATTGAAATCCGGCTGTAGTAAAAACATTCATCCAGTTGCTATAGGAGGAATAATTTCTAATCTCCAGATAAATGGCACCGGTGGCTTTTACTCTCCGAATCAACTGCGTGAGATACAGCAACAATTCTTCGTCGGAACATTGTAATGGATCGATAATCAGGCCGCCATGTATAATAGCCCTGGCTGTAAAAAGCCTTTTCAGGAAGCCCTTTTCAGCAATCACATACCCGGCAGCGGTTACATGTGGACATTCGTATGCTAAAAATTGGAATAGATCAACCTCCTTTTGTCCGGCAAGAAAATGCACATATTCAATGGATTGAAAAAAAGAAGCTCCTTCTGCCTCCAAAAGAAGCTTACTTAGCTTTTCTGTGCTATGCGAATTCATCACCTGTTAACAACTACTCTTTTTATTTGATTCTTCATCGATTGCATCAACAATTCCAATAACCACTGAGGGGACGAATTCGACCAGCGTTGAGAATGCATCGTGATCATCGCTTGTTGTGGAAAATTCTGATTTTCGATTGCCTTTATTATTTCAGCGGTAGAGCGATAACTAAACAATAAAGCGGTCGATTGGGAGCCGAATGGTTTGTCTCTTCTATTATATTCCCTCCTATTCCAACTACGACCTGTATCGGTAAGATAAGCAATTCGTTCAAAATCGAGGTCCAAATAAGGTTCTGCGATAATACCCAAGTCTTTGTAACTATACCTGTTCCATAAATCGCGATTATCGAATCTCGACAAGGGCGAACCATCCATGGTCACAGTATCGACATTACCTACGGTTCTTCGGAGTGCTTCTAAATTGGACCTGAACCGACCGATAGCTTTCTCGTAGTTGCCTCTGCATGCCGACAAGTCCTGATAGTGATAGCCGACTTCATGGCCCATTTCCATAATTTTAATTAGCACTCCCGGATTCTTATAAATTTCTTTCGAACGGAAATAATAACTGGATTCGACCCCTAACTGCTGCTCTACGATCGCCATATTATAGGCTGAAAACGGTTTTTTATCAACATCGTGCCGGAGAATAACAAATCGTGCCGAGGCATACATCTCCTCGTTCAGAAAGTAATCCTTGCACCGGAGCAGGTGATAGCCGGCTTGTTGGAACGACCGGATCAAGCGACGATAGGTATTCAATGTAAAATCCATAGAATTACATTTTGAGCATGCTCCGTATGAAGTCGGTCATAAATGCAGTTACATCGATTTTATCGTGTAATAACCGCTCTCGGCGCAACTGGAAAACGGCCCGGCTATCCGCTTCTTTCAATACTTCTTCAGTTGTTTCGAGAAGCATGTCGGGTTTGTCTGTCGGAACGCCAAAGGTCAGTTGATATCGGTGCTCCAACTCTTCCAACACGCTAATTCGCCCTACGAAATCGCTGAATCGTATGGATGGAACACCTAAAACGGCAGCTTCCACCGACATGCTCTGACTGTCCGAAACGAGTAGCCGGGCGCCAGCCAGTATATGGTGCATATCATTCGCTTTCATCACCAAACGGAATGGAGCAAATTTTGCTGGCAACGGCGATTCAGAACTAATGCAAACCCGAACACCTCTGCCCTGAATAATTCCGATCAGCTGTTCTACCAAGTTCTCCGTTAATCCCCCGATCCCTTTATCATGATGAGCAGTGAGCGCGGCCAGGCGAATGAGGACATAATCAGTGTTCAAATCATTTTTCACCAATACTTCCTGTGAAGGCCTAAAGTATGCAGGATGTAAATAGGCAAGTTTCATATACCCCTGATATCCGACTTTTTTGGAGGTCCATCTACCCACATCGCAACAGGCCGGAACTACGATTACAGTTGTAAAAGGAAAGGTTAGCCGTGCCAGGTGTTTAATCACCTGGTAATCGTCCTCAAGGGTGGTTATCGACTTTTTCATCGACCAAAAAGCTGCATGGGCAATCGAAGCATCCGTGCCTATTAATAAATCTACCTTTTCCCGCTTCACCATGCGCCGGATTCTCCACGATCGTTGCAACATGGCCCAAAAAATAGCAACAGCCCCGCTTTTACGGGGTACAGGCTGAATATTGCGATAGTTCCACCCCTGTTCTTGCACCAATTCTTCAAGAACATCCTTGGTTTTTATCACTACAAGCACTTTAAACTGCTGCCTTTCTAATGCTGATATAATAAATTTAAAAAAATGAAACTGGGCAGGATGGCTAAGGTAGATGAGGATAGTCATTGTGAAATTTTCAAATATAAATTTTTCAGACGTTCAGCAATCAACTGATTATTAACACCTAACTCATTTATTTTTTTGCTTCCATCGGATCGTTGCTGTAATTTCAGTATCCATTCGATCTTTTCCCGGATCAACTCAGGGTCATAATTAACAACAAAGGAGTTCGACACGCCCGTCAAAAGTTTTTCCACATCGCCCACCGGCATGGCCACAACCGGACAATCGCATGCCATGGCCTCTTTCACGAACTGTGGCGAACCCTCGGAGTGACTGGTCAACAAACAAAGATCTACGGCATTCATCAGCAAGGCTACTTCGTGCCGGCTGTATCCTTTTAGTTCAAGTAACCGCAGATCGTCGAATTGATTCGCCACCTCAAAGGCTAATCGGGCATTCTTAACCGGATTATCGAAAGACCCTCCGAATAAAACCAAATACCTGTCGGCTGGCAAACCGAGTTGATGCCGGGCCTCCTGTCGGGGGATGGGCTTAAAAATCCGGGTATCGACTCCACAAGGCACAACAATCGTATTTTTCTTGCATCCGCTCTTATATAAAAGTTCGGGAGTAACGAAAACAGAACATACAGATAGTTTACATGCTAATTTCGAAAGCCGGCGCACGAATGAATCATTAATATCACTTCCATGGAACGTGGTAACAACGGGAACCTTACGCTGGAGATTGGTAAAAAAACCGGTAATACCATAATGAGCATGGATGAGATCGGGCTGAAATATTTGAATATTCTTCAGAAGCAATCGATAGTTCTGCCAGTTGTAGGCTGTGATTTTAAATATAGCGACCTGCACCCCTATCGCTTTCAACGCTTCGGCCTGATCCGCGATAAACGGTGCTACATGACCGGTATAGGAAGATTTGAACCGGCAAACAAAAAGAACTTTCATGCCAATCCCCTTCCCGCCAATTTAAACCAACTCCAGGCTACAAATAAGACCAATAGCACCACTAAATAAGGAACAAAAAAAACTTTCAACTTCGGGCTGACATTTTCGACTCCATACGCTGCCAGAATGAGTAACAAGGGCAGGACCGGCAAGTGAAATCTCTCGGAATGAGCAAACGAACTGAAGGCGATGACCAGTAAATACCCAAATGTAAACGACAGCAACAATAAATGTTCGCGGATTTTTTTAGTTGTAAACAACATTAACAAAGCTACAAAAACAAAAAAGGCCATTACATTTTTCACGTAATATCCTCCATGCAAAAGCATTTGATTTTGTTGCGATTCTACGTGTACCATGGTAGGAAAAGGAATGATGAAAATAGCCGGTGCCAGGTAGGCAGAAGAGATATTTCGTGCCAGTCTGTTTCCATCCTCCCGGGAACTCCGCCACTCGTACGACTCCTGCTGATTGATCTTCCTGCTTTCCCAAACTTCCTCTATTTCATTCGAAATCCGACCTCCGGCAAAATAGGCAATGGCAATCAACACCCACAAAGTAAAAAACCAGCGATTGGCTGCTTTGGAAACACGCCGGTTCGATAAAGTGAGCGCTGTCAGAACCGAGAATAGTGCAGTGACCCCAAGAACTGTACGCAATGTAAACAGAACTGCCGCAATTACAATAATTAAGACCAGGTTGGGGATGTTAACCACATCAGAACGCATCAGCTTATCGGCTCTCTCGAGGAACCATACGGTCAGAAACACCATTTCTATTTCCTTCAGATGCAAACCATTGTAGTAAATAAGGTTCGGCATCAGCATCGTAAAGATCCCCGCCATCCGGCCGGCATCATCGCCAAAATTACGCTGCGCAAGCCTGTACACCACAACCACCATATAGGCCGAAAGTAATGCTTTTATCAGACGGGGAAAAAGCACCTCACTTCCCAGTATTTTGTACAGCAAAGTCAGGTAAAACGAATATCCGGCATCGGAAACACCACCGCCCCCCATAGCCACCAAGGTCTTCCAGGCAGTAACCAGCGAACCATTGCTGAGCCATTGCGCCGTTCGGTGATAACCCAGCGAATCGGCCGCCGAAAACTCAAAGGGTCTGCCGGTCATCGTTTGATAGAGCAAATAGCTGAAAACGACCCAGACCAATCGGATAAGTAGCGAATAGGTAAACAAATCCTTCACGAAACGCTTTTCCTCCCGATCGACCCACTTCCGGGTAAGCAGATTACCCGCAACAAAAAAAGCGACTACCTGGATACAGCCCATTAAAGCCCAGTGAACCGGGATGATGCGATTAAAAAAAAGTAACGAAACCAAGGCTAAACTGCCCAGATAAAAATAGATCGCCTTGGAGGAGTAATAATTAGGGAAATAATAATTCATGGATGGAGAAGAGGTTGATATACCGATTGAATTAACTGGTTGATGTGCTCCTGAATGGAAAATAGCTTGCTGGTTTTTTGAGCTGTTGCTGCTTGTTGCGTCGATGATGTAGTGGTTATTAAGTGCCGAAATTGCTTATAAAAATCATCTTCATCTTTTGTTTTATATATACATGCCAACTTTCCTTCCTCCGTAATTTCTTTCATCACTAGCCAATCGTTAACCAACACCGGCACACCAGCTGCCAATGCCTCGACAACCGCAATGCCGAATGTATCATGCTCGGAAGCATAAATAAAGATGTCCGCTTTAGCCAGAAGCTGCGGAATATCCGAACGTGAACCTAAAAACACGACTTGCTGCGTCAAGTTGTGCTGCTGCACAAATTCCACGCACTGCCCGTAACGCCATGCTTCATCCTCCACCTGCTTACCTGCAAACAACCATTTAAAATTGACCCCTTCCTTTTTTAACCGAAGAGCAAACTTGCACAACGTAAGCTGATCTCTTACCGCGTTGAAATTACCGACCGAAAGTATCTGGATATCACTGGAAATAGGCTTTCCATACCTCGGGATAAACTTATCCATATCAATACCGTTATATACCACTATCTCCTTCTTCGTGAACGGTCGATTGTACGTTCGCAAATAATACTCCCTTTGAAACTTACTTACATATACATTGGCCGAGGTCAACCGAATCGACAATCCGATTAACATTTTAGTGGCAAACGGACTGTTCAAATCAAATCCATGAATCGTTTGCACCACCTTTACCTTCAAAGCAGCACAGGCTATCGAGGCCAGAACAGCATCCAGCGATTGCACCGCATGGATGATGTGAATCTGATGCTGTTTCACCAATCTCCGCAAACTGTACAAATAGTGTAACGGATTTCTTCTAATAGGCAGATGCAACATCATGGCACCGCTTGCTTCAAATTCCGTTCGCAGGACACCCTCTTTCCGATAAATGCCAATAACCTCAAATTTATCCGCTGACACCGAACGAAACACATCCAACATCAGCGTTTCAGTTCCGCCCCTATTGAGAGAACCAAAAAGATAGGCTACAGTCATCGGCGAAGTAATCCTTTGACGTTCGAACCCAACTTCAGCACAGCAAACCACCAGCGGAGCATAGCTGGAGACAGAAGGTTATAATAAACAAAATACTTCCTCTCATGTGCACGCCAGTTGATTGCATTTAAAATCCGGTCCACATCTTTGAAATTCTTTTTTGAAGCATAATACGGCATTAATCCATAAAGCGCCAACCTTTGAAACAAGAATTCAAAATCCTTATTTTGCATAAGTTCTGAAGGATAAGAAACAAACAGCATATGTTCGTTGGGCTCGTACAATCGTGGACCTACCGCCCGGTGTGCCCTCTCTACATCCTGATTGTAGTAGGCCAATGGTACATTGATATAAGCTACCGGATATTTGGTTGCCACCTGCGACCAGAGGTAAAAATCTTCCCCCAGCTTAAGGTGCGAAGGAAAGCCCTTAAACGCCTCAAAAACAGTCTTTTTAATAATTGTAGCCCCGGTCCAAAGAGGCATCCACAACGTTTGAGCGTACACCTTAAAATAATTTATCAAGCCTCGCTGAAACCCCTCATGCACTCCAATATTGGCTTGAATAGGTCTTCCCTTTTTCACTTTATAATAGCTGCTTCCGTAAATACCCGCTTCAGGAAATTGCGCTATCAGCCTCTTCATCTCTTCAAGGTAAGTAGCTGCCCACCAGTCATCCGCATCCAAAAAAGCAATGTACTCGTATTGGGCCAATTGCACGCCGTTGTTACGAGCGGCCGAAACACCTGAGTTATGTTGCCGAATTGCTCTCCAACCTCCGAAAGAAAGACGCAGTTCGCCCAGCATTTTTTCAGCAATGCCGAAACCATCGTCCGTCGACCCGTCATCAATGATAATCAACTCAAAGTCCCGGCAGGTTTGGGCTGCCACCGAACGAATGGCCGTCTCAATATACGGAGCTTTATTGTATAACGGAATAATAACAGAAAACATATTAGATTCGATATTCATAAGAGAAAAGGATCGGATGTAAGTATAATGGCCCGAAAGCGACCCATCACCTCCTATGCAATGAACAGATTACAACGCTTCAAAGCCAGACTTTGATATACATACTCCATTGGAGAAATCATAGGTTTCAGCCAGGCGATAATAGTTTTGTTCCCAACAATAATCCTTCCTAAATCCATTTTTTTTATAAATCATAAAATGCAGATAAATATATTCGGCACTGTTCTTTTTATTGATTACTTTTCCATTTTTATAAAACCATGTCTCGGAATCATGTCGGAAGCTTAATCCATCAGGATATAAGATGGGAGTTGTATGTTGCTCTTTAAAATAGAGTTGCTTGCTTTTAATACGGCAAACAAAGTTAAAAATCGGCGTTATCTTATAATATAAGACCCAGGCATCTCTCCAATTGAATATTTTCCGAATCACTTTTGAATAAAATTTAGAAATATAGCGTACCTGAGGATACAATAACCAGGTAAATTCTTGTTCATCCAACGCGATCATTTGGTCAGACTTCAATTTCGGTTGCCAATCTTTAATTTTAAAACAAAGATGAGTATAATAATGGGTGTTTAGAAATAGGGATAAATGGCCTGAAAGCCGATCGGCATGTGTTGAGAAAACATCATATTTATCAAGCAAATCGGGCGTATAGAACGATAAAATATCACCCCATACCACATCAACATCTCCGAATCCCCAAAAATCAAATTCCTTTATCAACTCGGAATGAAGAAAGCCATAGAAAGGTTTTAAAGCACATAACTTATACGGATTTTGAGGTTTAAAATCGATTCCCAGGCGATCGCTCACATACTTGCAATAATCAAGAAAAGCATAACTTTGGAAGTGAAGATTTGCACTTTTATATTCTGGTATTTTACAATCAGTAAAGAAGAACCAATCGATACCTGTATTGTGTGCGCACGAATAAAAATATAAATCAATCCAGTCCGGCCACTTGCCAAAATAAGGAATTAGTATTGCTATTCGTTTATTCATTATCACAAAGTTTGAAATTCGCAACGAAGAGTTATTGCTTTCTGAGCATGAATATTCCGCAAGCATGCACACAACCACACGTTTATACAAGGATAATTGTCATCGATACTACAATCATTATTCTTGCATAGACTCTTAAACGTCTTATAATCTTCCCTATACCAGCGAGTCCATCTTTTATATAGCTTTTTTGATTTAACAAACATAATCAATTATTCAATTTTAGAGCCGTGACAGTGCTTTATGATTGTATTCTAAATTCTTATCCAACTGAAGGGTATCATTTCGGAAACATACCGATTCATACTATCCTTTGTATACCAATGTAGCGGGCAAATCACTAATGGCGAACTATTCTTATTCAACCAGGCTCCCCACCAGCTAAAACTTGAATTAGCTATGATATTGTGTTTACACAAACTCATCAACACCATATCCTTATAACTATCGGCACCTGAATTTCCATTTACTATTTTATAGGGCAGGCCGGGCTTGAATTCCTGCTCCACCCAGTCGAGGTCGTTTGTAAAAACATATAAAACAGGAGATTCCACTTTTTCTCTTATCAATGCTATAGCTCGTTGATAATAAGCCGCTTCCGCTGCACCAATAAAATTACTGCCAAGGTAATCGCCACGTCGGATATGCAGACTTACGGGTGTCTGTAAACTCCCAACAATTTCCTGAGCGATATCAGACTGATAAAAGCTTTTGTCCTTCAACTCAAACAGCGCTCGAATCCGTTCTTCAAAACCGGAGAAATATCGTAAATTCATCCAATGACCCATAAAATAGTACCTTCTGCTGGTATCCAAGTGTTCAAAATGGATGCAATATTGACTGGGAAACCGCTCTGTTATCAGTTTTGCCGGATGAACTATCCGCCTTAATTTATAATAGATATAGGCCGTATATTTCTTTTCCAATCTGTAACGTGCCACCGAAAAAGGCATAAATACTTTTGTACTTGATTTATCTGCTACCCTATAATCTCCTGTTTCAAACACCTCCATATCGGTTTGTAAACCCGACACAAAATCGTCATTCATGATGTCAAACTCTACCGGAATATTATATTTCCATTCCAGCACCTTCCCAAATGCATATTGAAACATTTGATTACCCAAGCCGTTTTTTATCCCTACTATAATCATTATCGTTATTCGGATTATCCATCGTACACCAGGGAACGAAACTTTCTGAAGTATTTTCTGACAATATAAAAATCAAAATAATAAAGTTGATAATAAAGTTTTAACTTTCTATTCAACAGCAATTTATAAAGGATAAACAAATCCAGGCTTCTTATACTTTTTTTAAAATTATCCCAATCTATCTGAGCATAAACAAGCTCTAAACGGTCATTGAGATTCCATACGTTTATCATATTAATTAAATGCATCAACTCAATACTCACATTTTTATATAAAAGCTGCTTAGAGATATTCTCTATAGGGATAAAAAAACGAAGCAAACTATTATTTACACGCACAATATCGTGAATTCTTTTTATTTTGGATTGTTCGCTGAACACCGATTGTGTTATACTTCCCGCTCTGATCCGGTAAACATATAAAACATCGGAAATAACCTTAACCCTTTTTGCATAATAACAAGCTAAGGGTGTAAACAGGTTATCCTCGTGATAAATACCTTCTTCGAAGAACAAACTATTTTTCAGCAGATATTCTCTTCTATACAAACGCAATACCGTACATACAAAATGAAATTTACGACTTACTGATGCATATTTATTATAATACTCCCAGCCGGTTAACACAGGGTCGTCCATCCCCGGATCCGGCGCTTCGGCAGTTCCATCTTCGAAATACCTGCGACCGTTGAAACAAACCAAATCTTCGCCCTTTTGCTTTTCGGCAAGTAGTTTGAAAGTATCCGGTTCTATCCAATCGTCACTGTCCAGAAAAAAAACATAATCTCCCTTGGCTGCTCTTATCCCGGCATTACGGGCAGCGCTCAACCCCTGGTTTTCCTGATAGAGCAACGTGAAGTTGGTATGGTTGGAAGCATATTCATCCAATATTGAACTGCTGTCATCGGTAGAGCCATCGTTCACACAAATTATTTCAACATTCGTGTAGGTTTGACCTACTGCAGAATCCAGGCACTGTTTAAGATACGCTTCTACATTATAAACCGGAATTATGACACTAAACAAGATGGGAGTCATGGATTAAAAACTTTCATACCAGTCCCACCTACGATCATCTTCGGCAATCTTGCGAAGAGCTATCATCGAACAATTCAACTTCTTGGTCAACACGGGATCCAATACACTCGCATCAAAAATTTTAGGCCGCATTTTTACAGGAAGCACGGCTGACAATACGCTAAAAAAACCTGGGATGAACCGATTATACAAAAAACTCTTCATGCCACCCGGCGTGGGCAAGCTCACAGTTCCCAGCATCTCATAACATGGATAAGTAAGCATGTAACGAACAGCTTTTTTTATTCCCTTGAACGACACATCGTCAATTACAATAACGCCTCCCACTTTTAACAAGCTATTGAGATAAAAAAAGTCGAGCAGGGTATGATCAAAAGTATGCCAGCCATCAATAAAACCAAAATCATATTTTTTACCCTCCGCAAGCAGTCGCGGTAACGCAATTTCGGATGGCTGTTCGATTAACTCATAGAAATCAACTCCGGAACGCTTCAGATTTTCAATCCCAATACCCGACCAATCGGTGGTTTGCATCGGATCAATAATAGTGTGATGCTTTTCATGCTGATTCCCTAGCGCTTCGCAAATAAACAACGATGAAATGCCCATGGCACAACCAATTTCGATCGTATCCTTGAACTGATTTTCGCGAATAATCTCTGCTATAAACCGACCTTCCTGAAAATCGATATTCGACGATAATGTATGTTTTTTACCCTGCGAATCGGTAACTTGCTGTGTAGTAAAGATTTCAGAAATGAGTTTATGAATATTCATCCTAATTATTAATGACATGAACCAGTTTAACCAATTGACGAAACCGTAATTTTGACAACAGATACCAAGTAAAATGGTGTGTTGAAACTACAAAGTGAAATACTTTACCTGCAAGAACCCGGTTTAATTTCGTCTTTAAAAGCCGGTTATCAAAAAAACCGGCTTGCTTATTGGCCTGTATCAGCGTATCAATCTGTTGTTTCATTACCCGAACATCATCGGTTGTTTGGGGCGTCTTATCCACAAACTGTTCGAAAAAGCCGGCTACAGACGCTGACGGTAAAGTTGGAACAGATGATGCCAAATATTCAAGTTGGATTTTTCGTATGCATTCAGTTGCCTTGCGATCTGTTTTGGGTACCTGCGTATCATGTATCCGGTAGTTATATAAAACATCCGGTAAATTCACCAATTTACAAACCTTGACGGCTCTGGACCATAACTCATAGTCCTCGGCAGGAAATGCCTCTTGACGATAGGTTAACTCATGATCCAGAAACAAACGCCTTCTAAACATAGAAGATGCGTGCAGAACAGGCGAATAAAACAACATTGTAATTTTTATAGCTTCCGGATGATGCTCTCGAATCCAAACTTCTGAGTGTTTCCCGAATAATTGCATGGCTGTAGAACACAACCCAACGTCAGGATGGGTATCAAGAAAGTTAATTTGAACCTGCAATCGATCGGGTAAGGATACATCATCCCCATCGAACCGGGCAATGTATTCTCCACGCGCTTTTGCCAGACCGATATTCAAATTATTCGCAATACCGATATTTGACGCGTTCCGGTGATATCGTATCCTGGAATCGTTAAAGCTCAATACAATCTCTTCGGTCCTATCCGTCGAACCATCGTCCAGAACCAGCAATTCAAAGTCTGTAAATGTTTGGTTTAACATACTTTCAATCGCTTCCCGAACATAGAGTTCCCCATTATAAACCGGCATTAATACCGAAATCCTTGGATGAATCATTCACATTCTTCAACTTGTAATACAACCGGTAGCCAAAATAGAATATTAAAACAGCAAAATGATCCTTAAAAGCTTGCTTTATTATCTTCGAATTGACTTCTGACGAAAAACCAAACTTTCGTTGATATTTAACCCATTGTTTCGCCCAACTGAAATATTCACTCAACCCGATTGGCCTGTTTTCCCTGAAGCGTATATAGCTAAGAATCCGGAAACCCTCTAAAAAACTAAGGCCTTTTTTTTCAGCTGTAGCGGACGTGTTGGTATCATGCATTCTGTAATTGCTGAGTGCTTTATTGACACACACCACATTACCTTGCAAACAGACCATAACATACAGCAACCAATCGCCACATAATTTCATAGACTCGATTAAACGATATTCGGTTTTCATGTAGGATTCACGGTGGATTAAGGTCATACTTACGTTATAAATCACGTTAGCGTTGATAAGAAAACGGCGAACATACTCTTTTCCCTGAAAGAACTGTGTCGCATTGGTTTCATTCATTTTCCAGGCTTCTTCACCATTCCTGTTTATATACTTTGCCAACGAATACGCTAGCACAACTCCCTTAAAACGATCGACCACACTGAGCATTTCTTCAAGAAACGTCAGCTCGGCCCAATCGTCACTTTCGGCAATCCAGACATATTCGCCTTTAGCCAGGCTCACACCTAAATTCCATTGAACAAATGGGCTACCACTATTAACTGAGTTAACAACCCATTGCGATACTTTAGGATGATGCTTATACCTGTGTAGAATGGCGATACTTTCATCGGTCGAATTATCGTCCAGCAGAATTAGCTCAAAATCCTGACAGGTCTGATTTAAAATACTTTCAATTCGCTGTTCAAGAAACTCAGCGTGATTATAATTGGGAACTATAACAGAGACTCGAGGCATTACGAACTTAAAACTTTCTTTTTAAACGATTTTATTTTCAAGTAAAAAGGAAGCAAACCATACTTGTCTAAACAAACCATACGTTTTTTAGAACCCGACAACTCGGCCCAACTTCCTGCATTGTGATGAAATAACACTTCAAAATTCGGATTAACTGCATCAGCGTATCCAAAAATACCTGTTTCAAGAATCAGCATATTTCCTGTCAGCACCTGTCGAACATCACGGTATTGAAATCCGTACTTTACGGCTTTATTGGCCAGTAAACCATCAATAGCAAAACCTTTGAAACCGGACGCAGGCAGTTCCCATGTCAAATAATAATCCAAACAATCTCGGAGCAAAGCGTTATCGCGGACCGTCCCTAATACAGAGGACAATAAACCAAAATAAGGAACAAACGAAGCCGGATTCTTCAGATGGTATCTTTCATCCAAATAACTTTCGCTGTATTGGTGGAATTCTTTGTATGTTTCTATCGCAGTAAACAAATGATAATTCAAGTATTCGTTGAAATCGCCAATCAACTCAACATCCGTATCCAAATAGATCCCACCCTGTTGTGTCAAAAAATAACACCTGGCAACATCGGAAACATAGGCGTATTTTTTTGCTTTATACGCTTCTCTACTATACGAACAAATATTAACATCAAAATTCTTCTCATTCCATAATTGAAATTTAAAATCCGGGAGTTTCTTTTTCCAGTTCCTGATGTTCTTTTTATGGGATTGGGGGATGGGACCTTTACCAAACCAACAGTAGTGAATTATTTGGGGGATCATAAACGAATAACTGGTTTAGCCTTGTACAACTTTTCTTTAAAATCGGTTTCGATGGCATAAACATCTTGTAAATACTGAGCGCCTAATTCAAGCTTGTAATTTGACTTTGAATACCTGGCCTTATACATCTGATAGCGGCTAATCAAATATTCTTTCCCCAAATATTTATAATGCAGTAATTTCAGGGAGTTATCACTATTGAATTTAACAATACCCCATGGATAGCAATAATGCGATCCTGCCGTGAAATTCATTTCGATTATTCGTTGAGGATTGAACAGCAAACATTTATTAAAATCCGGATCGGGCCATCCCTGTCGGACCTGATCTGCCAATCCTGAATTTTTGGTGTAGTTTGGAAATATTGGAGAGATCATATTATATCCTTCAGGTTTGAATATCGTAACCCCAGCCTTTAAACTTCGCGCGATATAATCGTCCATATGCTCGTGGTACAGTAATTCATCCACATCGCAGACAATCACCAAGTCGGCTTTTCCACGTGATTTTTTCCAGGCATTGTTTCGGATCTCCACTAATTTTTGCTCATCGTAGGTACCAGAGGTATCAAACTGAATAAGCTCCGCCTGACTGTACGACTGCAGATAATCAAGTGTACCGTCGTCGGAATAATTATCGTAGAAAACAAACTGATCGACAAACTTGCTGTAATGATCAACCATAAACGGTAATATTCTGACTTCGTTCCAGCAAGTAGCATAACAATGTACGATCGGGCGTCGAATACGATGCTTCCTTTTATAGGACTTTAATCGCATCGAATAAAAAAACATCAACGGCAGATTGAAGGTAATCTTCAAAACGGCATAGAAATAATACCAATTTGAAACGCCTTCGTCTTTTTTTAAGATATTTACATAGTGTTTAATCTGCTGGTATTGAAATCGAATTCTGTTCATTTGACAATTTAAAATGTAACCCAGTTGAACCGTTCAGTAATGATTCCACCCGGATATACTTTTTCAACTTTATGGCCGAGCCAATAATTTGGAGCGTAAACCGTAGCATCAGTCTTTTGTGATAAATAGGCTGCCCACCAGGCAAAACTGCTGTTTGCAATGATGACAACGTCGGCATATTGAATAAGCTGAAAATCGACAATAGCTATGTTCGACTCAAAACTTACATCCGGATACATACGAAACTCCTCTCTTACCGATTCAATATCATCTCCGACAACAAAAATTTTATATTGTTCCAGATTGCTAATCATGGAAAGAGCTGCGTGATAATACCGCATCGGGAGAGACACATCAACGCCTCCTAACCCGTCATACTCAACATACTGATAATCTGTACGTCTTACATGAACAACAAGTATCTTATGCGTGGTAAGGATACTGTCGTATTTCGCCAGAAATACTGCCTTGTATTCCTTTTTGATAGCGAAAGCTCGTTTAATTGCCGGTTCATTATCTTTAAAATAGCGGTCGGATTGAAAAAAACCTTCGTAATAGGTTCGATTCTGTGCAGGAACAAAAACGGCCCCATCTTCGTCCGTTATTGTCTCTTTGATGTAAAATCGGATTAATTTCCGACAAATTCTTTTAAACTGTTTTGTTCTCCAACAATCTGTATAAATAAAATTTGTGAACCAATCGGTTTTAAAATACAGTAATTTATAGGGGTAATAAGGTGTACTGAGGAAAGGTATAAAAAAAGTTTTGAGTTTTTTTGCCTGTGCCACAGCAAATGCGTATTGAAACATTTGATTACCCATTTGGCAATGGAGGGAGAATAGGATCATGGCTTAATACTTATTTAATCCAACACCTCTGTCTTAAAACCCCTTTGACTAACTATCCCGATCCTCATCGTGTTCCGGTAAGTGCTTATATTTTCTTTTGCAGAACAAAGATACCGCAACCATGATTACAACCACAGCTGGAATCAATTACTTCATCCGACAATTGAATGTTCTCGTTCAAATCTCCATTATCATCTACAAATGAAAACGAAATAATATTGAAGTCTTTTGTTACCCATTTATATAAATAGCTTAAACTAAATATCCTATGTGCATTAAATTCAATACGTTGTATTCCCATAGGCACCGAAAAATAGAACATACCATCTTTTTTCAACATTTGGGTAATTTTTTGAAACCCTTTTAAATGTCCATTTGGATCTATATCATCGCCATATCTCCCTAACCCGAAGTGTTCCAACGCATGCAGGCATGAAATAGAGTCGCAATAATCAATATAGTTAAAATTATCCGACATTAAATCGGCCCGAATAAAGGATATATTCTCAACCTTTGAATCTAATTTTCTTATATCAAAAATTTCAATTGGTCTAAAAACAGCTACATGAGCTATAAATCCATCAATTCTCGATCCTATATCAACGTGTTTCGTGGGTTTATGAGTATATATCTGCTTAGCAACAAATAAATCTTGATGAAAATACGCACCATTGGCAACTCCACTATCGTCAAATTTATCATTCAAACAAGGATAATTATCTGCAATTGGAAATTCTGACTGTACGCCCGATAATCTTTTAAAGGTATTAAAGTCTCTTACATACCAAGCGTTTTGCGATAATTGCTTGGGATGTTTTTTTATATGTACGGTATACAAATTAAACAGGTTGATTTTCATATAAAAAGACGTGGAAAAAAGTGTGTTAATCGTGTTGAATTCTGAAATACCCATCCAATAACATAGGCCCAAAAAAATCAGGAGCTGTTTCACCTGTTTTGTAAAAATTACCTGATTCCACCTTTATTTCACATGCATTGGAAAGAAGATCAAAAGTGTCGCCTCTTCCGTTGTCTGCTGATATAGTATAGGATAATAAATAGGCACCTGCATTTAACGCAAATTTAGTAACTATACATTCGAACACTCCGGAATTAGCAGACACATCGATTTTATCGCCAGTCAGCCGGTTATGAATTAAAAACAAGGGCATATCATTATCATCTGCCATAGAAAAACTAACAGTAACGTTTTTATAAACCTCATTAGTTAATTTTTCATACGATAAACATATTTTAAAATCCTGGCCGGAAGCTACCGAGGACAGAGGGATATCTGTAAGTGTTTTAAGTTCTATATTCGTAGCTTTAATTAACTGATTGCCTCGTCTGTCTTTTCGTTGATCTAACGGAATCGCTAACACGGATTTCATCGACATCAGATAATATCCTATACTATCGTGAATATCACCACTATACGACACTTGACCATCTTTCAGGACAAGCCCCTTATTACAGAGCGTTTTTATACTCCCCATATTATGACTCACAAACAACACCGTCCTCCCCTCTCCTTTACTCACATCCTGCATCTTCCCTATCGCTTTCTTCTGAAATTCGGCATCGCCTACGGCGAGTACTTCGTCGACGACGAGGATTTCGGGGTCGAGGTGGGCGGCGATGGCAAAACCGAGGCGGACGGTCATACCGCTGGAATAACGTTTCACGGGGGTATCGAGGTAACGCTCTACACCCGAGAAGTCGACTATTTCGTCGAGTTTACGGGTGATTTCGGCTTTACTCATGCCCATGATGGCACCGTTCATGTAGATGTTGTCGCGACCGGTCATCTCGGGATGGAAGCCGGTGCCTACTTCGAGCAGGGAGGCAATGCGGCCCCGGGCACGGATGGTGCCGGTGGAAGGAGATGTTACTTTGGAAAGGATTTTCAGGAGGGTGGATTTACCGGCGCCGTTTTTACCGATAATGCCGAGTACGTCGCCTTGTTCGACTTCAAAATTGATGTCCTTCAGGGCCCATACATAGTCGCTCTGGCCACGGTGAGCGCGATCGTTGGTTTCGCCGATCTTCAGGTAGGGGTCGTCCTTGCCCCGGATATTCATCTGAAACCAACGGTTGAGGTCGTGCGAAAGGGTGCGGGTGGATACGAGTCCCAGCCGGTATTGTTTAGATATATTTTCAAATTTAATGGAGGTTGGCATGTCGACGTAAATAGGTGCGGCTTATTAGCTATTGGAGTAAAAGCGGCAAGAAAAAGTGATGGTCAGCCGGTTCCCCGGCATAACCAATTGAGCAAGGCACGGGGCGAAAAACTTGACAGCTGATTGCGCCGTGCGCGGTAATACAACAGGGGCGATACTATCGTGTTGGCTGGTTTTTCTTTCACCGTACGTGTTTGATGGGCCAACGCCAGGTACTGCTGAGCAGCATGCTCGATATTAAGTTCCTGCAGCGCGTAGGCACGCAGGGCCGGCCCGTCGGCAGGACGATATTTTCGCAATTCGTTTTCAAACGTGGCTTCGTCCATTTTCCTGCGACTGCCCCGTCCCGAACAATTGTAACGGATGCTGTCGACTACAGTGGCAGCGTCGAGGTAGCCATCGCCGAGCGCTTCGCTGTACCTGCGTTTATCGAACGAAATGACCGTACGTCCGCAGGCCATTGCATCGTACAACGACCGGCCGATACCCACGACCAGATCGGCCTGATTGATCAGATCTTCGAGATGCCATACATTGTCGAGCTTCTTGTCGGCACTCAAATAACGGATTCCGTTGCGGCTGCACACCTGATGGATCATCGCGTTGGCCTCGTCGGACTGGCAAAGCGAAAGTACGCAGCCGAGCCGGTCGTTCAGTTGCTGCCGGGGTGCAAAGCGCCGGCAATTGATTCCATTCTTGATCAAGGTGGAATCGATGCCTTTGGTTTGCAGATGTTCATGCACTTCCTGCGTCACACTCACGTAGGCATCGGCAAATTTCGAAGGTTGCTCGAGCGTGGGTAAAGTGCCGTGACAGGTTTGGACCGTAAAGCCCTTCCGGTGTAAAAACTGAATGGTGGTTTTATGATTGGCCAGTATCAAGTCGTAAGTCTTCCGGCTTTTAAACCGTATGCCCGATTCTTCGAGCTTTTTCGACACATAGCCTTTTGTATAAGTAAAATATTCAACCTGATGTCCCAATCGCACCATTTCCTCCGCCAGGGCAAAGGAATAATTTTCGGTCCCTCCCGTACGTTTCAGATGATGATTGGCAATTAGTATATTCATTTAGTATTCAAAGCACAGCCGCGTCGACCCCACACCCATGGCGCCAACCGGCTGATTGTTAACGCCATAAACCTTCCGGTATTTTATTCATCGGTTGAATGAGTCAGAGGTTTGTGGCGATTGAAATTAATAGCAAAGATAGTCTTTTCTTTAATTTATAAAAGTGTTGTTAACATAAAATTACGCAGGTAGTCAATCCACTGTCCCAAATTCAGGAAAAGACGCATCAATAATCACACCGTATCCATGAAGCTACGTTGTACCTTATTGAAAACAACGATTCCCACTGCCAGTAGCACCACCATAAAAACAAAGCTGTAGATCAGGTGATTCCAGTCGAAAGTACCTATTCCCATAGTAGCTACCCGAAAAGTTTCGACAATCGAAGTTACCGGATTGAGGGCCATGAGGGCCTGCCTTTTTTCCGACATCGTACTCAGCGGATAAATTACCGGGGTGGCATACATCCAGAGTTGCACAATAAAGCTGAATAAAATGGTGAGATCGCGGTATTTGGTAGTCATCGACGAGATGATGATACCGAAACCGAGTGCCAGTCCCGCCAGCATCACTACCAGCACCGGCAACAGCAGGAGATAAAGGGTGGGCGCTATGGCTACCCCTGCGATAAAATAATACAGGTACACTGCCACAAAAAGCAGGAACTGGATTCCCATGCGCACCAGATTGGAGGCGACGGTGGCCAGCGGAACGATGAGCCGGGGAAAATACACCTTCCCGAAAATCCCCTGATGAGTGGTGAAGGTAGTCGATGTTTTGTTGAGACAGTCGGCAAAGTACTGCCAGGTGACAATACCGGCCAGATAGAACAAGGGTTCGGGCAGACCGTCGGTTGAAATCCCGGCTATACCTGCAAACACAATTCTGAACATCACTGTGGTAAGGGCAGGTTGTATAAAAAACCAGGCGGGTCCCAGCACCGTTTGTTTGTACTGGGTGATAATATCGCGCTTCACAAACATTGCAAATAAGTCGCGGTATTGCCAGAGCTCACGAAAATCGATCTCAAACAGACGATTTTTAGGTTTGATAATCGTAGTGTATTCCAATTGTTAATTATTTAATTATACTTTGTAAAACGACCCGATCGTTGATAATTAACACATAAACTCCTCCGCTTCTTTCAGGGTTTCAATTTTCCCTACATCCATCATCCGGTAGTTTTCCTGCATGTATCCTATACAGGTGTTTGCTTTCAGACTTTCGAGGTAGAAATCGGTGATCGAAAAGCGCTCGGGCCATGCGTCCATCAGGTTAAAGATCTCCGGCGAAAGCACCTGAATTCCCGAAAAGGCCAGCTTTCGATACCGGCCGGCATCTTGCAAATTTTCCGGTTTCACCTGGCCGGTTTTCAGGTTGGTCCAGGCTCGCAGGTGCATATCATCGTCGAACAGGAAATACCGGAAGGTCTCCCGCTCGCTCACTACAAGGGTAGCCAGCGGATTGGTACGTCGGTGTTGCTCCACCAACGCTGCAATATCGAGATTGGAAAGAATATCGACATTATGAACCAGAAAAGGTTCGCCCGTATCGAGCCAGGTACGTGCCTTTCGTATTGCCCCGCCCGTCTCGAGCAATCCATCGGTTTCGTCGGAAAAATACACGGGAATACCAAACGAATGGTTTGCCTCCACATACCGGACTATTTGCCCGGGGAAATGATGTAAGTTGATCACCAGTTCGGTAATGCCACCTGCGACCAGTTTATCGATCACATGTCCGAGCAATGGTTTACCCGCCACCGGCACCAGCGCTTTGGGCATGGTATCGGTGAGTGGCTTAAGGCGTGTACCCAGCCCCGCTGCAACTATCATCGCTTTCATTCGGTTTCCTTTTGTCGGTGGATAGCTCCGAAAACTTCTTCCTTATTTTGCTCCCGGTGGATAAGGTGTACCTCCACCCCGAATTCCCGGTTGATATGTTCGGCCATTTTTTGCGCCGAATATACCGAACGATGTTGTCCGCCCGTGCAACCGAAGCTCACCATCAGGTTGGTGAATCCGCGGTCTTTATAGCGCTTTACCGAGGCATCCACCATCGCGTAGGCCTGGTCGAGCAAGCTCAGGATTTCACCGTCTTCTTCCAGAAATTGAATCACCGATTCGTCGAGCCCCGTGAAATGAGCATACCGTTCGTATTTCCCGGGATTATTGACCGCGCGACAATCGAATACAAATCCTCCTCCATTTCCCGAATCATCGTGCGGGATCCCTTTTTTATACGAAAAGCTGTAAACCTTTACGATGAGCGGTTTGCGCACCGCCACCTCGCGGTATTGTTTCAACTCACACATTTCACGGAGTACCTTCACGAGGTAGGGATAACCCGGAAGCTCGTCGCGCAAAATGACGCGCAGATTCTCCATGGCATACGGAATACTTTGCAAAAAGTGCGGTTTCTTCTCGAAATACCCTCTGAAACCATACGCACCCAGCACCTGCAAGGTGCGGAAGAGGACGAAATGCCGCAGCTGCTCGCGAAAGTTTTCGGGGCGGGCCACCAGTGCAAGGTTCCCGAGCGACGAGGGGGCGATGTCGGTGGTATTTTTTACCCCTTCCATTACTTCGGCCAGCGATTCGAGGTACACCGTCAGTAATTCATCACGTAGTTCCTCGCTGTATTTCGCCTTGGCCTGCCACAGGAACGAAGCTACATCATAATGCAGCGGCCCCTTTCTTCCACCCTGGAAATCAATAAAGTAAGGTTTATCGTTATGAATCATTACATTCCGGCTCTGAAAATCGCGGTACATAAAGGTGTCGGTCTGCGAGCGCAACAGGATAGCTGCCAGTCGTTGAAAATCGTCCTCCAGACGATCCTCCTGAAAATCGATGCCCGAAGCTTTCAGGAAATTGTATTTGAAATAATTGAGGTCCCAAAACACCGACCGTTCGTTGAACGCAGGTTGCGGGTAGCACACCGAAAAATCGAAATCCCGTGCGCCATTCACCTGAATAAGAGGCAACAATCGCATGGTTTCGCGCAGCATTTCCTTTTCTGTTTCATGAAAAACACCGGTTTTACGCCCTTCGGCTATAAAATCGAACAGCAGGGTATTGCCCAGGTCTTCCTGGAGATAGAAGCGGCCGTCGTGCGAACGCACCAAGACGCGGGGAACAGGCAGAGCTTTCGCAGCGAAATGAGCCGACATGGCCATAAAAGCAGCATTTTCTTCGATCGAAGTACCCTCGACTCCGATTAAAGAGTATCCTTCGGCCGTCAAACGGAAATAGCGCCGGTTGGACCCCGACGCCGATAATTCCGTTTTAGTATCGGGCTTCAGGCCTGTTATTTGTTGAAAAAGCGATTCAAGCATAAAAACGTTTTATTTCTTTAGAATTGTTGCCGACGAAGGCGCTACCCACAAAATAGTATCGTTCACCACTCCCATTCCGTTGAGATTAATCACCCCGTCGTGTGCCACCACCTCCCAATCGTTTTGAGGAATTACCACCCGGGCTGTGCTGCGGTTACCATTAAAAACTACCAGGATATCGCGCCACGAATCGCCATTCACATTCCCGTTGAGCGTATACGCCACCACATTGGGCGAGGCCGGAGTATCGAGGAATCGAAGGTGTTGCCGGACCATTTCACGGGTAGTGAGCCGGAAGGCCGGATGCTCGCGGCGCATGCGAATCAGGTCGCGGTAGTATTCGAAAACATCGAGGTGGCTCGTTTTCTGGTCCCAATTGATTTTGTTGATCGAATCGGGCGACTGATAGGTATTGTTCACTCCTTTTTTGTCGCGGTACACCTCTTCGCCGGCATAAATAAAGGGTATACCCTGCGAAGTAAACACCACGGTCTGAGCCAGTTTATTGAAGCGTTTCAGTTCCTGTTCGGTAGCACCTTCGGGCATGCGCGACCGCAGCTTATCCACCAGGCACATATCGTCGTGACACGACACGTAGTTGATCACCTGTACCGGATGATTCACGTAATGCATCTTGGTATGCACCGCTTTCGACGCATCGACCTGCGGGTGTTCGACTCCGCCTGCCACCGCAAACTTCACAGCCTCCTCCAGACTATCGGTCCCTGCCACAAACCCGGGAGTCATATTGGTCCAGTTACCTTTCAGCACGTCACGGATATCGTCGCTAAATACGGCAATCCCGTCCATTTTGCGGGCATTCAACTTTACAGCCCTCTTTTCTTCAGCGAGAGGCGAACCCGAAGCGGTCCAACCTTCGCCATACACCAAGATAGTCGGATCTACCTTATCGAGCGCGGCCCGCACCTGGTTCATGGTTTCCACATCATGAATCCCCATCAGGTCGAAACGGAAACCATCCACCTTGTATTCGTTTACCCAGTGCAGCACCGATTCGACAATGAATTTACGCATCATCGGCCGTTCGGAAGCCGTTTCATTACCGCATCCCGAAGCGTCGGACCAGCTGAGGTCGGCGTTGAATCGATAAAAATAACCCGGCACCAACAGGTTGAGATGCGAATCCTCGCCTGTGAACGTATGATTGTACACCACATCCATAATCACGCGGATTCCAGCCTGATGGAGCGCCTGCACCATTTGCTTAAACTCACGGATGCGGGTTGCCGGATCGTAAGGATTGGTAGAGTAACCCCCTTCGGGGACATTGTAGTTCAGCGGATCGTACCCCCAGTTGTATTTATTCTCTTCCAGCTTCGTTTCGTCGATCGAAGCATAATCGTAGGAAGGCAACAAATGTACGTGCGTCACACCCAGCTCTTTCAGGTGATCGATTCCGGTGGCCTGGCCGGCCGTATTTTTCGTCCCTTTCTCGGTAAACGCCAGGAATTTACCCTTGTGCTGAATACCCGAAGTGGGTGAAATGGAAAAATCGCGCATATGTACCTCGTAAATCACGGCATCGGTCGCATTCTCCATGGGCGGACGCCGATCGAGTTCCCAGCCTTCGGGATTCGTTTCGTTCATATCGATAATGGCCGCCCGCTTCCCGTTCACACCCACAGCTTTCACCCACATACCCGGAGTTTCGCCCAGCCAGTTGTCGCCTACCTTTACCTGGAAGGTATAAAACTTGCCCTTCAGATCGCCGTCGACCTTCAGTTTCCAGGTGCCTTTTTCGGCTCGTTTCATATTTTCCACCTGCACTGCCGCACCGTCGAGCCCATCGTCGTAAATAAGCAATTTCACCTGATCGGCTGCAGGCGACCACACTCTAAAGCTCGAAGCCTGAGGCGTATAGGTCAGTTCCAGGTCGGTACCTTCGTACACGGGATATTCATCGTACGATTTGTACTCCGTTCGCCCGCAGGCAGTAAGCATAGCGACCATTGCAAGCGTCGCCCACAGCAGTTTGGTTTTCATAAGCAGTTTCAATTATGTTCAACACTCCGGTTTTTATTTTGCAATGCAAACTTACATAAAAGTTACGACACATTGCTCACCCCGGGGGTATAAAACGAAGATTGAATTTCTAAATCGTTTGAAATGATGCGCTCTTTCGTTTCCTCTATCCCGAAAGCCTGTTCTCCGTTGGTTGTTCCGGCACCGCACTTAGCATTACGGCCGTAAATGGCCTCCTCAGCAGTGGGGTTGAACCGATACGACGGCAAAAAAAATGATTCAAACCGTATAAACCGTTCCGATCGCCCGAAAGATGTATACAATTTGAATCATTTATACGGAATGAATCCTTTATTTGATCACCACATTTTTCACCTCCCAGGTAGCAGCAGTAGCGGTGGTACTAACATATTTAAACGCAATCCGTACTTTCGGTTCGCCGGCAAAATCGTCGAGCGAAACAGCGCCCGATCCGACAAAGGTCCAGTTGGTTCCCGGCGGATAAACAGGAACACTTAACTGCGACCAGGCTGCCGTCGAAGGAGCACCGGAAGAATAAGTGGTCGACAGCCACACGGTTACAAAATCGGCAGCCTTAGCGCCGCGCAGGTAATTCAGTGCATGTTCGAATGTCATGGATACGGTCGACACATCAGCCAGGCTTATTTCCGGCGATATCAACCAGCTTTCGGTGGCTTTATTGCTACCGCCTACAAAGGCCGACGCCACCATACCATAGCTGGGCGAAGTAGTCCATACATAATTCACACCCGACGGAATAACCACATTTTGAATGGTAAAGGCTCCCTGACTATTGTTGGCAAAGCTTTCGCTGAAAATAGTCTTTACCGGCTTTGTTCCGCCGGAGGTACCATTTTCGAGGGCATAGTAGGAAGTGCTCCGCATTCCGGGCGCTCCGAAGTAAGCTTCGAGCGATCCGGCAAGCGTTACTCTTTTCCCGAGCAGCGATTTATTATCCTTCAGGTTGATACCGGTGCGCACGGCTCCGGCAGGCAACTGAATAGCCATTGTTTTGGAAAGATACGTACCCACCGTATCGGCAATCAGGATATTGGTAGCCTGCGTACAGGTGTCGGAACCAAAAACGTAGTTGGTAAAGCTTCCCGACCATACATAACCCACGATGATACCGGTCACCCAGTTCTCGCCGGTTTGGTTGGCAATTGCTCCTGCCACGGTATACGGTTCGGCCTCGGTACCTTTGCCCCAGTTACGTTCCACGACCACTGCCTCGCCTTTGCGGACCAGGAAGTTTTTCAACTCCCACGAACCGGCTTTAGCCGTAGTCGATATGTATTTGAAACCGATGCGGATCTTTTTTCCCGCAAATGCCGTTAAACTAATCTCACCCGACGTGCCGAAAGTCCACGACCCGGGATCGGTAAAGGGCTCGGTAACCAGCTGGGTCCAGGCAGCAACGGCCGGACTCTGATCGTCGACAAAATTTTCGGACACCCAAACCGTAGCCTCCGTTGCAGGGTTGGCAAAATAACGCACTACATGGTCGAAGGTAAGCCTTGCTGTTTCAACGGCGGTAAGATCAATTTCGGGGGAAATCAACCAGGCCTCGTTGGCTTTATTGGCATTTTCGACATAGCCCGAAACATAGGCGTAACCATTGGAGTCGAAATGCCACATTTCGTCGCCCGATACATTTACGGCTTTAAAATCGCCCAGGTTATCGGTGAGCGTTGCCGAAAAAATCAGTTCCGATTCTTCATCGATTTTCACATGCGAATCGTCGAGATTGGAACAACCAATCAGCCAGAGGCTTAGAAAAAGCACGGAATATGTTTTAAATTTTCTGATATACATAGTAGCTGTATTTATTGCTGATGATTAGTTAAGCGATTGACGGTAGGCTTCGAATCCCTTGCCCAGGTCGTTGAGCGACCGGATGGTAAGCTGATGATAAATACTGGATGCGACAGGGCTCAGGTCGCGGTCGTTGTACCAACCAACGATAGCGGTGATATGGCCCCGGTGGTTGGACGTAGGTATCGGCTTGGTAGCAAACTTGGCATATTCGCTGGTCGAAACGAATACCGACCCCGTACCATCCTGGATTTCGCGCGACTGCGGATAACCAATACCGTTGGTGGAGGGTGCAAAAATGAGTTCGGCATCGGTGAGACGAACCGGACGTTTTTGCGAGCTCGAACCATTACCGGTGAAAAACGCATTTTTAATGACTACCAGTTTGTTGATCATTTCATGACCACTGGTACGAATTTGTGCGATCGTCATCGTGTCGGGCCGGATAGCCGAAGGATCGGGCATACCATAAGGAATGATGTGTTTACGGGCCATCAGCTTAGGCATACGGCCCGGTTCGATCCTGTTGCGTTCAGAATTCATATAAAAAACTCCCATTTGCACCGACTGAGCGTACTGACCGATATACAAGTCATTACATACAACGGACACCCTTTGTCCCAGCGGAAACATTGCCGACAAACCACTTACATCAACAGAAAGTTTGATGGCCTGACCTCCTGGCATTTCTTCCTGAATAGTAAGGTACTTATACACATTTCCTTCCACATCGGTACTCGTAACGATCCCATTGATAACTATATCGGTGATCGTAGTATCTATCCGGCTTTTTGTAGCACTATCCAATGCTGCGTATGAGATCTTATTGGCAGAGAATAAAGACTCATTTGTGATGAACACTTTCTTCAATCGTGCTATCGAATAAGTTGAATCGATTTTTTCTCCCAGCAAACCCGACACATCCATCGGTTCAAACTCCACTTGGTTACAGGCAACCAGCGAAACCAAAAGGAACAGCGGAACTATCTTCTTTATCATATCATTTATCATTATTACATTTATCACTAAAACCGGTAACCTATGTTGAGGAACATATTGAATCCCCATGCATAATAATATTTATTGGGAAAACGATTCAGGTTCCCTGCATCGATGGCACCATCCACCAGAGGCAAACGAGCCTGCTGGAAACCACCTGTAATCATTTTCTGATTGTTGAGGATATTACTCATACTCAGGTTCACGTTGAGCGACCGGCGTTGTGGCAGGTAAATAAGTTTACCTATCGAAGCATCGAGCAGGAAGCCCCCCTGGAGTCGTTCCTGTGTTCCCAGCGCATCGATCATTTGCTGAGTGGTATATTTCATACGATTGTCCTCGGTAAAGCGGTTGGGTGCAAAATCGAGGTAGTTCTTGTCGAAATAGTTCAGAGTGATATCGGCAAACCACATTTTAGGGTGGAAATAGTCGAGCGTGATATTGGCGGCCAGTTGCGGACCGTTGGACAGATACAGACCTTTGGTCATAACGGTTTCGTACAAATCGGCAAACGAGCCGTTCTCGGGACTCTTGATACCCATAGCGTTGTTGGTGTAGGTATAGTCGGCCAGGGTTCCGGCCATCGATACGGTAAAGCTGGTATTCAACACAACCGAAAGTCCTGCCTCCACTCCCATATAGCGTTTATTGGCCTGAGTGAGTGTGTGGTTGATAAAGGTGCGGTACTCATCGTCGTAATAGCCCAACATATCGACCGCATTCATGATTTCGGTATGGAAACCCGAGATTCGTCCGCGAACGCCGGGGAAAGTAAAGGCGTAACCGGCATCGAAGCTGGTGATTTCCTCGGGACGCATGGGGATGGCCGAATCTTTAATACGTTGCGACACATACGAATTGGTCGATAAGGGCGCACGGCTCTCGCGCATGGCGTTGACCATAATACGGTTGCGTCCGTCGAATTTGTAGGTCAATCCTCCTTTGATGGAAGGATCGAGCGACCACCATGTTTTTCCTTTTCCGTACGACTGTGCACCTACTGCTACTGCACGGCCGTTCTCCATATGACCAAAACGATAGAATTCGGTATAAGTCATTTTGGCGGCATAATGTACTTCCAGGCGGTCGAAATTCCATTCGTTCTGGATAAATACATTGGCATGCGTCAGGTTGATGTCGTAATTGTATCCGAAAATATCGCCTTCGCGGATGATGCGGTTCGGATTACGTACATCGTTCTGGATGATGTTGGGATTGGTAGGGAAATCGCGTTCGGCAAACTGGTCGATATCCACCCATTGGCCGGCACCCAGCAAGTCTTCCATGGTTTTGTAGTGCATCCCTTTCGACTTTTTGAATTCCACACCGGCTGTAAGACGGAACTTCTTTGAAATTTCGTTGGTAAATGTAGAGTTGAAAGCCAGTTCGGATAAGTTATTGTGCCGGCGTTCGACTGCATACTTGGCGTTACCGTCTTTGTTTTTTGCATTTTCGAGGTACAATTCGGCCCAATCGATCTGACGGATGGAAGGATTGTTTTGCCATTCGCCGGCAATGTATTTGCCCGCTTCGGTATCGGCTCCCCAGAAACTCGGCAGCTCCCGGTAATAGTCGGGACGCGGATCGGGAGCATTATAGAAGGTAAGCGCCGAATTGCTGTAGAGGCTGTAATGGTAAGCCAACCCGGTGCGCAGGCGTTTCTGATCGTCGATTTTAAAATCGTGTGACAAAATCACCGTGGGGTCGAAACTTTTCACGATACGTGAATTCCGTTTCTTTCCATCCTGGTAACCCCAATACGAGTTGTAATAAATCGATCCGGCCAGGTCGTACACTTCCTGCGTGGTGGCACTACCCTGAGCGCGCTGGGTAGGAGCGCCGAAGGTTACCAGGCTCAGGCTGTGTTTGGGATTAAACACTTTTTCGGCCGAAAGAAAATATCCTCCTGAATTGTAGAACGTTCCGTCCACAATCCCTTCGTTGGCCCAACGTACGACCCCCGAAGCCGTAAAGGCCCATCCGTCGGGACGCAGACCGGTGGCGTAGGTAGCTTGTGCACGGTACCGGTAAGCGCGGTTGGTAAAGGCAATACTGCTGCGTACGCCTGCTGCATAGGCCGATGCACGGGTATTGATATTGCTCACGCCCCCCAGGTTACCGAACGAAAACGAAGAGGATTGCAACCCGTATACATTTTCGCGGTTACGCATGGCATCGTTCAAACCGCCCAGAGCCGAATAATTAAAACCGCCCCGTTCGAGCGAATTGAAATGAACGCCGTTGATATAGGTGGTTTCGTAGTTGTTGTCGTACCCCCTCATGCGGAAGCGCATCGGCGAAAACGAGAAGCTGGCCTGCGAGATGTATACATCGCGATTGGATAAAGTGGTGGAAATATTCTGATCGCGCCCGTCGTCGTCGGTATTCAGACTCATTTCGCTGAGCTGAAGCACAATTTCCTGCTTTACTTCGGTGTTGATATCGATGCGCAGCGCCACATCGGGAATCACATTGACCGATGTCGCGCTCAGCTGATACTCGCGAATTTGCGTGAAATACCCGTTCTTGACAAAACGGATTTCGACCAGTCCCGGCGCCGAAGCCTCCAGGGTAAATTCACCCGATCCGTTTGTCAAGGCTATGATATCCTGTTGCATAAGGGTAACAGAGACACCTGGCAGTGGCTGTTGAGAATCGGACGACACCACCTTCCCACGCACCATCACTTGTGCATGGATCGTCCCCATCAGGCCTAAAATGCTTAAAAATAGAATAAAAATTCGTCTCATAAATTTTTAGTGTGCTGACATTAAACACGTTAATGTCGATTATCAATTAATGTTCATTTTTAAAAAGGGGATGCAAGATACAACATTTTTTGAAATCAGCCAAAAGAATCGGACCCGCCTAAAATGAGATTTTGTATTTCGAAGTTTTTTTCCCAATTTTGCAGACCATATTAAAATGAAACAATGAAAAAACTTGTTCCTATTCTTTTTACAGCCTTTATTTTCATGGTTGGCTGTTCGTCGGGCAAAATCGAAAAAGCACCTCCCGTCAACGTATCGGTCAGTCCCGTAGCTTTCTACAATCTTGAAAACCTGTTCGACACGATCGATCAGCCCAATGTAAACGACATCGAATTCACACCTCAGGGTTCGATGAAGTGGGGAACGATGAAGTACATGGCCAAACTCGAGCGGATGTCGTACGCCCTGTCGCAGATCGCCCTCGATCATTCGCCCGTAGGCGCCGTCATAATTGGGGTCAGCGAGCTGGAAAACCGGGGAGTGCTCGAAGATCTGGTAAAGCAGCCCGCCATCCGGAACCGTTCGTACGAAATTGTTCACTACGACGGTCCCGACCGCCGTGGTGTGGACGTAGCCTTGCTTTACAATCCCAAATATTTTATCGTCACCAACAGTAAATCGTACCGGCTTCAAAGCCCCGACACCGCTTTCCGCACCCGCGACCAGCTCATGGTGAGCGGATACCTGCAGGACGAGAAAGTACACATTATAGTGAACCACTGGCCCTCGCGTTCGGGCGGCGAATTGCGTTCGCGCCCAAAACGCAACGAAGCGGCAGCGCTCACCCGTTCGATTGTCGATTCGTTGTTTCGAATCGAACCCAAAGCCCGCATCATTGTGATGGGCGACCTCAACGACGACCCGCACAACGAAAGTGTTGCCACCATATTGGGAGCCAAAGAAAACAAAGAAGAAGTGAAACCCGGAGAACTCTACAATGTGTTCTGGAAAACACACCGTCGCGGTATCGGATCGCTGGCCTACAACGACCAGTGGAATATGTTCGACCAGATCATCCTTTCGCACGAATTGGTGAATCCGGGCGACAAAAAACTGTATTTATGGAAAAGCGAAATATTCAACCGTGCCTTCCTCATACAACAGGAAGGAGCTTACAAAGGCACCCCTCTGCGTACGCATGCAGGAGGAGTCTGGCTCAACGGTTATTCCGACCACTTTCCAACCATCGTATATTTAATCAAAGCGTTGAAATAACGTTTCAATCATTTTTATGGAATACCCCAGTTCAGAAGGAAATCTTATTTTGCCGGAATATGGCCGGCATGTACAACAAATGGTGAATCACGCCATTACAATTGAAGATCGTGAAGAGCGTTCGCGTTGCGTACGGTCGATTGTTACAATAATGGGAAATATGTTTCCCCACCTGCGTGATGTAAACGACTTCAAACACAAATTGTGGGATCATGTGGCTATCATGTCCGACTTCAAGCTCGATATCGATTTTCCGTACGAGATAGTCGACCCCGGTAAACTCAATGCTCCCCCCGACAGAGTACCTTACCCGGCCAACAAAATGCGTTATGTGCATTATGGAAGTACGCTCGAGAAAATGATTGAGCGGGTGGCCGACTACGAAGAAGGCGAAGAGCGCAACGAGCTCATCAGGCTCATTGCCAATCAGATGAAAAAGTGTTTTCAGTCGTGGAACAAAGAAGTGGTGGATAACCGGAAAATCTTCACCGATTTAAAAGAGCTTTCGAAAGGAAAAATCGACCTCGACGAAGAGAATTTCAAACTTTCCGAACCCCGGGAAAACTACTACAACAATTCACAGAATAAGAAATACAATTATAAACAGCGGAAGAAATAAACAAATATGAGTTCATTCCGGATCACCGGCAAACAAAAACTTTCGGGAGAGATTGTTCCTCAGGGAGCAAAAAATGAGGCGCTTCAGGTGTTGTGCGCAGTATTGCTGACACCCGAAGAAGTAATTATTAACAATATTCCCGATATCCTCGACATCCGGAACCTCATCAGCCTGTTGGCCGATATGGGAGTTGCGGTAAAACGGTTAAGTGCCGACAGCTATTCGTTTAAGGCCGAAACAATTGACCAGGAGTATTTTCATACCCGCGAGTTTTACACGAAGAGTGCGTCGCTCCGCGGTTCGGTGATGATAGTGGGCCCGCTCGTGGCCCGGTTCGGAAAGGCCATGATCCCCAAACCGGGTGGCGATAAAATCGGTCGCCGCCGCCTCGATACCCACTTCCTGGCAATCCAGAAGCTGGGCGCCCGGTTTACCTACGATCCGGTGGAAAAACTGTACAATATTGAGGCTGAAAAACTGAGAGGAAGCTATATGCTGCTCGACGAAGCCTCGGTAACCGGCACCGCGAACATCGTGATGGCTGCCGTGCTGGCCGAAGGAATTACGCAGATTTACAATGCAGCCTGTGAACCTTATGTACAACAGCTGTGTAAAATGCTGAACCGGATGGGCGCCCGCATTTCGGGAATCGGATCCAATCTGCTTACCATCAAGGGGGTACAATCGCTACGGGCCTGCAATCACAGCTTGCTGCCCGATATGATTGAAGTAGGAAGTTTCATCGGACTTGCGGCTATGACGGGATCGGAGCTCACCATCAAAAATGTGCAATACGACGAACTGGGAATCATTCCCGATAGTTTCAGAAAACTGGGTATTGTGGTGGAGCGCAGGGGCGACGATATTTATGTTCCCGCACAGGAGGAATATGAAATTGAATCGTTTATCGATGGGTCGATCATGACATTGGCCGACGCACCCTGGCCGGGGCTTACCCCCGACCTGCTGAGTGTGTTTCTGGTGATTGCGGCAAAAGCCAGAGGGAGTGTGCTGATACATCAGAAGATGTTTGAAAGCCGGCTCTTTTTTGTGGATAAACTGATCGACATGGGGGCTCAGATCATTCTGTGCGATCCTCACCGGGCGACGGTAATAGGCCAGGGCAACCGGCTGATGCTGAGGGCTTCGACCATGACTTCACCCGACATCAGGGCCGGTATTGCTCTGTTGATTGCCGCCATGAGCGCCGAAGGAGTAAGTGTTATTCACAATATCGATCAAATCGACCGGGGTTATGAGGCCATCGACGAAAGGCTGAACCGGATTGGTGCAAAGATCGAACGAATTGATTAATTAATTGTTATAAGTTCAATATATAAACCTCTAAAAAAGAACGGATATGTTAGACAAAAAGATTGTGGATCTTATTAATTTACAGATCAACAAGGAATTTTATTCCTCGTTTTTTTACATGGACATGGCCAATTATTACACCGATCAGAGTCTGAACGGTTTTGCCAACTGGTTTAACATTCAAACTCAGGAAGAGTATGCTCATGCCATGTTGTTTGTGCAATACCTTCAGCTGAATGGCGAGAAAGTGGTGCTGGAAGCCATTGCCAAGCCGATGGTTGAATTCAAGGATCATAAACATCCGTTGGTGGCTGCCTACGACCATGAGTTGATGGTGACCCGTTCGATAAACGATATTTACGCTGTCGCATTTGATCAAAAGGACTTCAAAACCATGCAGTTTCTCGACTGGTTTGTAAAGGAACAAGCCGAAGAAGAGCAAAATGTAGATGAGATGATCAAGCGTTACGATTTATTCGGAACCGATGCCCGCGGCTTGTACATGCTCGATCAGGAACTGGGACAACGTACGTATACCCCTCCCACCCTCACCCTGTAAACGTATAAACTCTACACTGCAGACACCCCGGCAGTACTTGCACGGTTCGTAAAACTCATACCATGCAAGTACTACCGGGGTGTCGTAATACTGGGATGTTTTATCCTGCAGGCGAAGCCCGGGTTACAATTTACCGATAATCTCCTGTGCCAGTTGATCGGCTTCTTCCATCGAACCTGCTTCGGAATAAATACGAATAATAGGTTCGGTATTCGATTTACGAAGATGTACCCAGCCATTGGGAAAATCGATCTTCACACCGTCGATGGTATTGACTTCAAACTGAGCATAGCTTGCGGCAACACGACCGAGTACTTCGTCGACATTAATGGCAGGGCTTAATTCTTTCTTATTTTTCGAAATGAAGTATTCGGGATAGCTTTTGCGTAATTCCGACACTTTCATTCCTTTTTTGGCCAGATGAGTGAGGAACAGGGCAATCCCTACCAATGCGTCGCGACCGTAATGACTGGCCGGATAAATAACTCCCCCATTGCCTTCGCCACCAATCACCGCACCGGTTTCCTTCATCTTCGTCACCACATTCACCTCGCCTACGGCAGCTGCGTTGTACTCCATGCCATAGCTGCGGGTCACATCACGCAGGGCACGCGTCGAACTCAGGTTCGACACCGTATTACCCGGAGTGCGCGACAATACATAATCGGCAACAGCCACCAGGGTGTATTCTTCACCGAACATCGATCCGTCCTCGCAAATAATGGCCAACCGGTCGACATCGGGATCGACCACAAAACCAACATCGGCTTTTCCCGACTTCATCACCGCAGCAATTTCGGTAAGATGTTCGGGCAGAGGCTCGGGATTGTGCGGAAATTGCCCGTTAGGCTCACAGAACAGCTTTTGTACCTTCTTCACTCCCAAGGCCTCCAGCAAGGCCGGGATCGCAACCCCTCCCACCGAATTTACACAGTCGATGGCCACCGAAAAATCCGCCGCACGAATGGCTTCTACATCTACTAATTCCAGATCGAGCACGCTCCGGATATGTGCATCGGTATAGTCCTTACGCGAAAGTTTTCCCAGTGCATCCACTTCAGGAAAAACAAAGGCCTCGCCGGCTGCCCGTTGCAACACATCTTCGCCCTGGGCAGCATTCAGAAACTCGCCGCGCTCGTTGAGCAACTTCAACGCATTCCACTGACGGGGATTATGACTGGCCGTCAGTATAATACCACCAGCCGCCTTTTCCATCACCACCGCCAACTCGGTAGTAGGCGTGGTCGCAAGTCCAATATTCACCACATCGAAGCCCATACCCAATAAGGTACCGGTAACTACCTGATCGACCATTTCGCCGGAGATACGCGCATCACGTCCCACCACGATAGTCATCGAATCGGTTGTTTTATTATCACGAATGTGCATGGCATAAGCAGCCGTAAAACGCACAATATCCAAGGGGTTGAGTCCCTCTCCTACCGAACCGCCTATAGTGCCGCGAATTCCGGAGATCGATTTTATTAATGTCATAGCAATATTTATGTTAATAATTCTTTTGTATCTTGATTTTCAAATCGTAGCCGATCGGGGTAGCCGGACGATTAAACTGAGTGAAGCCAATACGTGAAAAAACAAGGATACTTGCTTCCGAATTGTGGCGTTTCATATACCCTACCGCCTCGTGCCAGCCCACACAAGCCTGAGTGAAGTCGAGGTAATTGAATTTGGAGGGATACTCAAAATCGGTCGTCGACAAATTAAAAAGCGTATCGGGCTTTGCGGTAAGCGTATATTGGATATAACGGGGAACAATCAGGTCGCCCGACTCGACCGTATCGTTGCTTTGTGTATCGCCTGCATTGGTAAGCCGGAAATACAATCCCGAAGGACTTTTATAAAACACCTTGGCAGGCCAGGGCTGCGAGGGCATCGTAGTAACCACCGAAATACCGTTGCGTTTTATAAAATCGGAAATGATCTTTTGCTCGGCAGCCAGTTCTTCGGCATAGGTTACATTATCGTCCTTACACGAACTAAGTACGAAACCCGCGAGCAAAACAGAAAAAAGAAAAATAACTAAAGACTTCATATACTAAAAAATTATCGAATATTGGCAATACTAATGACATCGGCAAACACTCCCGCAGCAGTTACACTCGCTCCGGCACCATAGCCCTTGATCATCATCGGGAATTCGTTGTAACGCGCCGTGGTAATCAGAATTATATTATTACTTCCCTGTAAATCGTAGAACGGATGCAGATGATCGACCTCCTCGAGGCCTACGCTGCATTTACCCATGTCCATTTTGGCAACAAACCTCCACCGTTTGCCTTCCGAGGCCAAACGCCGGCGCTTCGCTTCGAATTCGGCATCGTAGGCCGGCACATCGTTCCAGAACTCATCCAGCGAACCATGAAACAGGGCTTCGGGAATGAACAGGTTCTTTTCCACCTCTTCCTGATCGACCTGGTAACCCGCTTCACGGGCCAGAATCACCAACTTCCGGACCACATCCTTCCCGCTCAGATCCTCCCGCGGGTCGGGCTCCGAAAAGCCCGCTTCCTTCGCCATCCTGATCGCCTTACTCATCGGCACTTCTTCGCTCAAGGTATTGAAGATAAAGTTGAGCGTTCCCGATAACACGGCTTGAATTTTCAGGATATGGTCGCCACTATTGATAAGACTGTTGATCGTGTTGATAATCGGCAGTCCGGCACCCACATTCGTCTCAAAAAGAAATTTGACGCCTTTCCGACGGGCGGTCTCCTTGAGTCGGGCATAATTGTTATAGGGCGACGAAGCCGCTATTTTATTGGCCGTAACCACCGAAGTATTGTTTTCGAGCAAACGCTGGTAAAGATGAGCTATATCGTCGTTGGCCGTACAATCCACAAACACCGAATTAAAAATATTCATTTCGGTGATTTCGCGGGCGATGGCCGCTGCACTGGCATCCATGCCCTGAGCATACAACTCGTCGCGGTAGTTCGTAAGGTCGATACCCTCGCGCCGGAACAACATTTTCTTACTGGAAGCTACTCCGACCACTTTTATTTTCAAGCCGTTTTCCTCCATGAGTTTTTGCTGCTGACGGCGAATCTGATCGAGTAGTTTCCCCCCCACAGTGCCAATACCAGCCACAAACAAGTTCAGCACCTGATATTCCGACAGAAAGAACGAATCGTGAATTACGTTGAGCGCTTTACGCAGCGACGAGCGATCGGTTACAAACGAGATATTGGTTTCGGATGCACCCTGTGCACAGGCAATTACATTGATACCATTGCGGCCCAACGTACCGAAAAGCTTTCCTGCAATCCCCGGGGTACGTTTCATATTATCGCCCACGATGGCCACGGTTGCCAGATCGTCTTCCGAAAAAATATTATCGATTTCGCCCTGGGCAATTTCCTGGGCGAATTCGGCACGCAGCACTTCCACTGCCAGTTTACTGTCGGCATTGCGCACCCCTATCGAAGTGGAATTTTCCGACGAAGCCTGCGACACCAGGAACACCGAAATGCCGTTTACCGCCAGAACCTTGAAAATGCGCCGGTTCACTCCGATAACGCCTACCATACCCAAGCCCTGAATGGTAATGAGCGAGGTATCGTTGATGGACGAGATTCCCTTGATCGCTTTCGATTTCCGGTCGATTTTATCCTGGGAGATATAGGTGCCTTTGGCAGCCGGATTGAAGGTATTTTTGATCACTACCGGTATTTTCTGATGGAAAACCGGGAAAATGGTAGGCGGATAAATTACTTTGGCACCGAAGTTACACAGCTCCATAGCTTCGCTGAAACTCAGTTCTTCGATCACATAGGTATTGGAAATAATCCGCGGATCGGCCGTCATGAACCCATCCACATCGGTCCAGATTTCGAGCACCTCAGCATGAAGAGCAGCAGCCAGAATAGCCGCAGTATAATCGGATCCGCCTCTTCCGAGATTGGTTATAAAATTGGTCTGCGATTCGGTAGCAATGAAACCGCCACACACCGTGACATCGGGCATACCGGCGAAATGCTCGCGGATCAGCCGGTTGGTTTGCTCGAAATCGACCACATGTTTGTTGAACTGATGCACCGTTTTGATGAAGGTTCGCGCCTCGGCATGGCGTGCGCCTTTTATTGCGTTGGCTACAATAATCGACGAAAGCGCCTCGCCATAGCTAACGATGGTATCGGTAATCTTAGGCGAACTATCCTTGATCAGGAAAACGCCCCGGAGAATATTCGACAGATCGGTAAACAGCTCCTGCACCGCATCGAGCGTACGGGCTTGCGTCATGGTATCGTCAACCACCTGGGGAATCAGTTCCAGGTGCCTGCGAAGCATGGACTTGTATTCGGTCAGGTAATTATCGTCGCCCGATGCCGCCATACCAGCCACTTTGTACAATTGGTCGGTAATTCCCGAAAGGGCCGACACCACGACGATGACCGGCTTAGAAGCCGATTCCACAATGCGTTTCACACTTAAAAGACCCTCAACGGAACCTACGGATGTTCCGCCAAATTTCATTACCTTCATCTTGAGCTTGTATCGTTGAACGGTTAATATATCGAAGCGCAAAAGTAACGAAAAAACAGCAATAAACGCGACGGACTCTTCCTTTTTTAGTTAAACAGTTGCAAATCTATGAAAAATGTACTACTTTTGCACCGCATTTTTGCAATTGCTTTTCCTTATTTTTGGTCTCGTAGCTCAGCTGGATAGAGCAACAGCCTTCTAAGCTGTGGGTCGTGGGTTCGAATCCCGCCGGGATCACATTATGCATAAAACACTTAGCAGTTCAATATTGCTGGGTGTTTTTTATTAGTTCTTATATACATCCCCAAAAAGAGACTGCCTTATTTAAAGAGACTGCCTTATTTTTTTAAGACAGCCTCCTTTTATTAAACGTTACCAGCAACACCTATAGTTTGAATTTGTTATCAAATTCCATGGAAGACCAAAGGATTTACTTTTTTATTACGACAAACGATTCTGATTTGCCATCCTTTTCGATGCGGAAACAATAGATGCCCGAGGAGAGATCCAAAAGTACAGTTTCCTTCTCCTGTGTCAGCAGGTGGGAATATAGGAGCGCCCCGTTTGTACTGAATATTTGGAACCAACCATCTTTTGCTCCTTCCACAACAATTTCTTTATCGAAAGGATTCGGATACAAATTGACGCCGGACAGACTCAAGCGTTTTAAACTTGTGATTTGCTTTTTAACCGTCATACTACTTTCGTCGGCTTCGAAATTGTTGTTGTCGTAACTTTCACCTGGAGTGGCATTCAGCACAATTCCTCCATTTTCTGCAACATAGCCCGGCAAATCGACCACAATCATGTAACGTCCGGCCGGGAGATTGTCTAACTGATAGCGTCCTTGAGCATTGGTTCTAAGTCTGGCGATCAATTCCCAATTGGCAGGATTTGCCACACGGTAAGGCGCGGGGGCAACTTGCGGACGACCACCTTGCGACTGCTGCAACCGTTCGCGATAGATGCTGACATTTACGTCCCGTATCGTTATTTGTCCATTCGATTCGGCGTCGTAGACGGTACCTGAAATAGTTATATCGCCTGTGGATATATCGGAAGGAATAGCTTTGGGAGTGTATCTCACCCGGGCACCTTGTTGGGTCAGGTTGATTTCGGTAGCATCTTCCCATACTCCGGCATTTTGATACCATCCGGGTAGATGTCCGGGCACATTGTCGATATAGACAAGGTAAGTGCCTTCCTCCAAGGAGAGGCTTGAGAATGTGCTGCCGACAAAGTTATCGGCTTCCGGATCCCAATTGGCCTGATCGGCTAAGGTCAGTGTATTGCCTTGTTTCCGGTAGATGTAAATACCGGCATCCGAAACATTGGTGAGTGGCTGGTCGTTGCCGTCGGCCAGTGAAACACGGATCATGCTTTTCCCCGCAACATTACCGGTTTTGACAAGTTCCCAGGTGAAACTTGGACTAACCTGGTGTTCATTAGCCAGTAAGAAATAGTACGTTTTGTTGGCATCGACTTGGAAACTAATTCTTCCACGGTTGAAACCATGTCCCGCAGACCCGATATAACTGGTTGAAGCATCACAACTTCCGAACACGTTTACATAGTAGAATGGACCATAATAGTAGCCATCGTCAAGATTCCCGTTGTCGTCCTGTTCTTCATAATATTGCCATTGTTCCAATCTCACCTCATATATTCCGGCTTCCAGATTGGAAATTTTGTACCATGTGCCATTGGAGAATCCGATGGGATAAATAGATCCGGCGGGTGTAAATTCAAATTCTACTCCATTGCCGGTTGTAGTTATTTCCCGTCCGACCTCTATTTCAATTCCATCATAACACCGGCGGCCTTCCGCGGACACTTCCTTGATATACCACTGCGCATTATTCCCGGCAGATGCTTTCACGTACAATGTGGCGTTGTTTTCGGAGTTTATCACTTTTTTATTCCCGAACAGCGACGCCAACGGGGTGTTTTCCCCACAAGCGGTATAAACCTCCAGTTGCGCATACTGCGAGTTCACTGTTCCTATTTCGTAAAACTTACCGCCTTCTATTTCCACTTTGTACCAGCGACGTCCGATTCCATTGCTCAGGTCTATGGTCGTGTTATCGCCCACGTTCACGGTTGTGGCGTATTCGCACAGCCGGTTGTCGGGGGTCGCCGTATTAAACGACCAACTCCACGCATCTTCGGAACTAAATCCTTCTTCTAGTGAAACATGTACTAAATAAGTTCCTGTCTGTGCGGCTTTAAACAGGATCTTTTCGTCTTTTCCGGCATCCAGCGGGCTTGAATCCGAGCAAGAGGAGTATATTTTACAATTGGCTCTCTCGTTGTTGATGCCGGAGAAGTCGAACTCGTAAACAGCTCCTGCTTCAAGACTTACCGAGAACCACCTGCCGTCGGAGTTAAGACCTGTTCCCGACGCGTTTTCGGTTATCGGTACAGCAACGGGATACAAACACGAACGGTTGTCGATGATACCTTCTACCGTGCAATTAACTTCGGTTTTCAAGTTGTAATTGGAGAATTTCAGGTAATACATCCCACCCGTTTGGGCCAAGAAAGAAAAGTTTTGAGCATATCTCCTCTTTAAAACCAAATCGGGATCGTCATCACTGAAAATCTCCACATTTTGATAATTAGCTCTGAAATTAATGGAGTACAAAGCTCCTGCTGCCATATTAACCTTGTACCAGCGCACATTGCTTTCTCTGTGATCGACCGAAAACGCGGTCCCCGGAGTTACTTCCGTGGCAAACGCACGCAACCGGTTGTCGCCTTCGGATTCGTTGATATTCCAGGTGAAACTACTGTTTGTTTCCTGATTTTGGCTTAAGAAATAATATTCCGAGGTTTCATCCGGAGCTATTAATACTTTATTACCAGCCGGGATCGTGTTATTGTAGTTTAGCTGAACATTGCAGATATTTCCTTTATAATAATAAAGGTCGTTACCTGCCTGCGAGGCATCTACTTCATAAATTTTACCTTCTGTGAGCGCTATTTTGTACCACTGTTTTACATAACCCGGCGTATGATCGGTTTGTATATTGGTGTTCAATAAAACAGGAGTTGCGTGCGAGCAAAGCCGGTTGTCGGGGGCACTCAGTTCATTTATTCGCCATACGAGCGGTTCTTCGAGATATTGGTATGTGGTTAACTTGACGCGCAGATATAAAACAGAGTCTTTTTCCGGGGCGAGTAAATGTTTGGATTTGTAGATGTTTTCCAGGGAATAAATCGATTTGCACCCACCGTAAAATTCCATATCGTCGTCGTAGTACAAGCTTTTGTAGGCATTGCTGAAGTCAATTTCGTATATTTTACCGCCTTTCATATCCAATTTGTACCAATATGTGTTGTTGGCGTGACTGTTGCGCGTAATGGTAATATCTTGCCCTACCGGAACCATTTCAGCCATCGAGCAGGTGCGGTGATCGGTAACTTCATTTATTTGCCATGTAAAAGCAGCAGTTGAAGCATCGCCTATCCAATTGATGTAATATACGCCGTCGGCTTCAGGTTCTAAATAGAGAAGCAGTGGACTCGAAGATCCCGAATAAACCGGGTTTGTTTGTCCGCAAGCGGTAAACACCCTTACTACATCCGACCAGGAAGAAGCCCTTTGCCTGCCGTCTATTTCGTATGCTTTACCGGCTTTTACGTTTACCTTATACCATAGATTATTTCCAAAACTATGCGCGGTAGTTACCGTATTGCCCGGTTCGATAGCCAGAGCCGATGCGCAATCAAGGTTATTCTGATTGGCGATTTTCCGTACCGCGAAACTGCTTAGCTCTTCATCATATTGCCGGTATTGGGAAGAAGCCTGCAGATAATAAGTTCCTGTTTTTGAAGCGACAAAGCTGAAAGATTTGTCGCCCTGTTCTATGGGATTTTCGTCGCCGCATTCGGCAAAAACTCCTATTTTGCTGCTGCTCCCGTTTTTATTCACAAAATCTACCCAATAAGTATTTCCTGCTTCCAAATCGATTTTCCACCAATGGCTGAGGTAATCCTTGTGATGGTATGACATCGTTTGATTTTCGGCGGCAACCAGGGCATTGTTGCAAATGCGGGCATCGGTAATTTCGTTTACCTTCATCGTATGGTAGAACATTCTGACGGAAGGCTCATAACTGTAACGATAGATATAATGGTCCCCGGTTTGCGTCGCCGTGAATACACGCGTTTCTCCTTCGGGAGCATGCGATGTGGCAAGTTCGGGAAAAGAGTTATCGGCGGGGTCGACAATCGAAATAGAGCTCCAATTGTACTGATTGAGCGGATTATCGGCGATAAATTCATACGTTTTTCCCGCTTCAAAAGCCACTTTGAAGTAAAGTTCATTGCCGAAGATGTGCGAATATCCCACCGACTGGTTTAAACCCAATACAAGAGCTGTTTCTTTGGTGGTATTGGTTTGGGTAGGAATTTCGCTGACCTTTAATGTTCCTCCTATCTTGGCTCCGGTTAGTTTAAAAAACCTTTCGCCGGTAGTTTCCGTAAGATATACCTGTTTGGCGTTTACCAACCTACCACCTCCGCAAGGTTCCATTACCTCAAGTCCTACGGTAGACTCCGCCATATAATACTTACCGGCCTGATGGTCGGCCTTATACCATCGCATACGCTGTCCTGTAGGTAGGTTGGTTGTAGCGCCTATCTGAGTGGTTTCGGCATTTTCGCACACACGGTTGTCGGTCACCTCTATAATACTCCATTCGAGCCTGTCGCCCACGGCGGAGTTGTAGTAACGCTGGATGTAGAAATAGCCCGTGCGGTCGGCCTGAAACTGTTTGGCTCTGAACCCCTCATAAGAGTCGTTGTAGGTGGATCCATACCACTCATCTTCGTCGATACCCCGATAGAGCGCTAAGGCGGATGGCGGATGTGGTATTTCGTACCACTTTCCTTGGGTAACATTGATTTTGTACCAAAGGTTTTCAACTGTCCCAGGTGTAAATTGGGACACAATCTGCTGTCCGAAAGTGATTTCCTGGGCATTTTGTCTCGTAGTGTTGGTCTGGGCAATGCCTTGCCATGTTGTGGCCATCAACAGTAAGCCACATAAACATAAAAATAAAATTTTACGATTCATAATGATATTTTTTAGATTAACATGAGTTCGTAGAACGAATCATTAAAAACGGCAGCATCATTCATCGAGATAATTGGTAGTTTCATAGTATTAATACTAATTGGCAATAATCCTGAATTGCAATATGGGGGATGTGAACCCCTATTTGCTGAGATGCGGAGTCAAGTAAAAAGTCATTTCATTTTCAGGAACGACGAGAAAACAAAGAGCACGTTATGACCAGTCATTTTTAGAAAATGCTGTCAAAAAGTTGAGAATAAACCATGTATCAGAATTCGTACAAAAACACGGAGGGAGGATCTCTGAAGCGACGAGGTCCATCGGCAAACACCAACAAACGGATATACCGCAGTTGGTCCCAACGATTAAGCGGGTCTGTTTTCAGTCTAAAAAAGGCAATTGTTGGGATTACACCGTAGCTGAGAGCTTGTTTAAAACCCTCGTATCTGAACTGGTTGATGGGACAAAACTTAAACCTAAAGAAGTAAGTTCGTATGTTTTTAAATATATTGAATCCCGACGCAATCATAGGAAAGAAGGTTTTTGCATCTCGACTTTCTAACTATTGACGAATCCTGAAAACAGTATAGTATTTAAAATAAATCAGTTAACATCATCACTTAACTCTTCGTTTCAAACAAAAGGTTGCAGGTCTAATCTTCATTGCGTTAACCAATGCCGAAATTACTATTTTTTTTCATTTCTGCAATCGTTTTTTCAAAAAAAACAATAAAACATACAAAATTCAGAGTATGGTTGCCAAGCGCTGAAAAAAGAACGACTTCTCGATTATTTCTGTATCTTTGTCGCTGCATTTTTTTAAACATTACTCATGCAATTACAAGTTCAACTTATATTAACTCCCGAACAGGCAGCGAAAGAATCGCAGCTCAAGCGTCGCATTGCCGACAAGGCAGGCATCAACGAACAGGATATCAGCTACATACGAATCACGAAGAAATCGATCGACGCCCGTAGCCAACAACCCAAAATAAACCTCAGTGCCGAAGTGTACATCCACGAGCAGCCCAATCCTGAAGAGCTGAAGCGACAGTTTCAGTTTAAAGACGTGCACACGGCCAAACCGGTATTAATTATCGGCGCGGGTCCGGCAGGTATGTTTGCCGCACTGAAACTGGTGGAGCTGGGAATGAAACCTATTGTGATCGAACGTGGCAAACAAGCCAGGGAAAGGGTGTCGGACATTGCCGCGTTGAACCGTAATAAGGCGTTCAACACCGAATCCAATTATTGTTATGGCGAAGGCGGTGCTGGCACGTTCAGCGACGGAAAGCTCTATACGCGATCGAAAAAGAAGGGCGATTCGAACGAAATTTTCGAATTGTTTCATTACCATGGAGCTTCCGATGAAATTTTATTCGAGGCCCATCCGCATATCGGGTCCGACCTGCTTCCGGGCATAGTGGGCAATATGAGCTATACGATTACTTCGCATGGAGGTGAAATCTACTTCGACGCCAGGATGAAGGAATTGATTATCGAGAACGGCCGGGCTGTGGGTTGTATTACTGCCGACGGCCGCATATTCAGGGCCGAGGCGGTAATTCTGGCTACCGGGCATTCGGCTCACGATATCTACGAGATGCTTCATGCTCAGGGCATCCAGCTGGAACAAAAAGGATTTGCCATGGGAGTCCGGGTGGAGCATCCGCAGGCGCTCATCGATAGTATTCAATATCATTGCCCGGCACGGGGCGACTATTTGCCGGCTGCCAATTACAGTCTTGTCGAGCAGATCGACGACCGGGGTGTTTACTCCTTCTGCATGTGCCCCGGGGGGCGTATCGTTCCGGCGGGAACCAGTGAAGAGGAAATTGTGGTGAACGGAATGTCGGCTTCGCGCCGTAACTCGCCGTTTGCGAACTCGGGCATGGTGGTCGAAATCCGTCCCGAGGACATCCCCGAAGAGTTTCGTCAGCATGGCGTATTGGCCGGGTTACGCTTTCAGCAACATGTGGAAAGGCTGGCATTTATCAACAACGGGGGAAAAGGCAGGGTAGCTCCGGCACAGCGGCTGGTCGATTTTGTGAAAGGGAAAGTGTCGGCCGATTTGCCCGAATGTTCGTACATGCCTGGAGTGATTTCATCGCCGTTGCATTTCTGGTTGCCCGAGCATATTTCAAGGCGATTGAGGGAGGCGTTCCGCCGCTTCGATCGTAAAATGAGGGGTTACCTGACCAACGATGCCGTAGTAGTGGCGGTCGAATCGCGTTCGTCGTCGTCGGTACGCGTTCCGCGCGACCCGGAAACCGGCGAACATCCGCAGATTAAAGGCTTGTTCCCTGCAGGCGAAGGATCGGGGTATTCAGGAGGTATTACCTCATCGGCCATCGACGGTCAGAATGCCGCCATTCATGTTTTTTCGCTAATGAATTAAAAAAAGAGGGTGTATCAACACCCAACTTCAGAAGAAAGCAACTTTTAATTTAAAAGCTGACCGCTCTCAAAACACTAAAAGAGCCATATCAGTACTCCTTATCAGAGTTAGATATGGCTCTTTTAGACTGAATGATTCTAATTTGTAACTTCCCGGAGTGCTCAGTATGGTGACACACCTACTTCGTTTAATCTGTTGATCGATCAGGCACCGAAATCGTCGAACATCAACATTTCGCGTGGCACGCCCAGGTCGTAAAGCATTTTCTCTACCGCTTTAGCCATCGGACCAGGTCCACACATGTAGTATTCAATATCTTCGGGAGCATCGTGGTGGGCTAAATAATTATCGTGGATTACTTTGTGGATAAACCCGACATATCCGGTCCAGTTGTCTTCCGGCATGGGTTCGCTCAGCGCGATATTGAACTGGAAGTTCGGGAATTCGCGTTCGAGTTTGCGGAAATCCTCTTCGTAGAAAATTTCGTTTTTCGAACGTGCTCCGTACCAGTACGTAATTTTCCGGTCGGTAATCTTCAATGTTTCGAGCAGGTGAAGGATATGCGAACGTAGCGGGGCCATACCTGCACCACCTCCAATATACAGCATTTCGCGTTTGGTATGGAGCAGGGGGTGGAACTCGCCGAACGGACCCGAAACCATTACCTTATCGCCCGGTTTAAGGTTGAAGATATACGACGAGCAGATACCCGGCTTCACATCGGCCCAGCCGCCTTTGGCGCGGTCGAAGGGAGGAGTGGCGATACGCACGTTGAGCATCACGATATTTCCTTCGGCCGGATAGTTGGCCATGGAGTAAGCCCGCATGGTTTCTTCGTCGTTTTTACAAGCCAGATCCCACATTTTGAATTTATCCCAGTCGCCACGGAAGCGATCGGCCACATCAAAATCGGCAAATTTAATATCGTATTTCGGAACATCGATCTGGATATAACCGCCCGGTTTGAAATTAAGGGTTTCGCCCTCAGGAAGTTTCACCACAAACTCCTTAATAAAGGTAGCCACATTGTTGTTCGAAACCACTTCGCATTCCCATTTCTTCACACCCAGGATGGTTTCATCCATGCGGATGCTCATGTCGTTTTTCACCTTCACCTGGCAACCCAGCCGCCAGTTTTCCTTGATTTCCTTGCGGGTAAAATGCACTGCTTCGGTAGGAAGAATTTCGCCGCCTCCTTCGTCGACCTGACATTTACACTGTGCACACGAGCCGCCTCCACCGCAGGCCGAAGGCAGGAAGATGCTTTGCTGAGCCAGGGTAGTAAGAAGGGTTGTTCCGGCCGGAGCCACTACTTCCTTTTCGCCGTTGATGGTTATTTTAACATCGCCCGAAGCTACCAGGTACCGTTTAGCTACCAGCAGAATAATGGTGAGGAGCAGAATCACCAGCAGGAATACTCCCAGACTGGCGAAAATCATTGTTGTATTGATTGCTACTATCATGATTGAATTTCAATTTTTTAGTTTACGATCAGATTTTGAGACCGGAGAAGCTCATGAAGGCCATCGCCATCAAAGCTACCGTGATGAAGGTAATACCCAAGCCACGCAATGCCGGAAACACATCCGAATACGCCATTTTTTCGCGGATAGCTGCCAGCCCTACAATGGCCAGCCAGAATCCGATACCCGAACCTACTGCATAACCGGTAGCCTCGCCGATGTTGACAAACTGACGTTGCTGCATGAAAAGCGAACCTCCCATGATGGCACAGTTTACGGCTATCAGCGGAAGGAAAATACCCAGTGAAGCATAAAGCGAAGGGCTCACTTTTTCGACCACCATTTCAACTAACTGGGTGATGGCCGCAATAACTGCAATGAACAGGATGAACGACAGGTAGCTCAAATCGAGCGAAGCCATTTCAGGACTCAACCAGGCCAGGGCACCTTCTTTCAGCACGTAGTTTTCGAGCAGGTAATTGATGGGCAGCGTTACGGCCAACACAAATGTCACGGCCAGTCCTAATCCCATAGATGTCTTCACATTCTTCGAAACAGCCAGATACGAACACATACCCAGGAAGAACGCGAAAATCATATTGTCGACAAAGATCGACTTAACTAATATACTAAATACATTTTCCATTGCTGTTCTGTTTTATTTTTCCTGCAATTCTTTATTGATCGAACGGTGTACCCAGATGATAACGGCCACAATAATGAGCGCCATCGGAGGCATTACCATCAATCCATTATTTACATAACCGGCATCGTAGAACGACTGCGGAATAATTTTCACCCCGAACAAACTGCCGGCTCCCAACAATTCGCGGAAGAACGCTGTAACAACCAGAATCCAGGCGTACCCCAATCCGTTGCCGATTCCATCCACAAACGATTCCCACGGCCGGTTACCCATAGCAAAGGCTTCGAGACGGCCCATCAGGATACAGTTCGTAATAATCAAACCGATATATACCGAAAGCTGTACGCTCACATCGTAGGCAAAGGCTTTCAGCACTTCGCTCACCACGGTAACCAGCGCGGCAACCACTACCAGCTGCACAATAATACGGATACGATTAGGAATTGTATTCCGCAGCAACGAAATAATAACATTGGAAAATCCGAGAATAATCGTTACCGAAAGTCCCATTACGATGGCCGGTTCGAGCTTGGCAGTAACAGCCAGTGCCGAACAAATCCCCAATACCTGGACAGCAATCGGGTTATTCTTGCTCAACGGCCCTAAAAAGACCTGTTTGGTTTTATCTGAAAATAATTTACTCATTGTGCAGTTCCTCCCACGGTTGATTGTTTAAAATAAGCAGCATACTGTCCCAGACAATCCTGCAGCATTTTCTCAACTCCTTTACTGGTAATCGTACCCCCCGAAATGCCGTCGACATAATCCTGACCGTCGGCGGTTTGACCGGGTTTCACGATAGCGATCGACATAAACTCGCGCTGATCGTTGAGAATGGATTTACCAATAAATTTTTCCTGAAACGCCTTCAGGGCAATCTCGGCACCCAGGCCCGGAGTTTCGCTGGCATGCGAGAAATAGGTGCCGTACACGGTATTCATATCTTCGTTGAGCGCCACATAGCCCCAGATAGGACCCCACAAACCGGCACCGTACAGTGAAATAATATACTTGGTCGCTCCGTCCACATTGGCCACGAACAGCGGTAGCTCGCGAGCGTCCAGGGGTTTGGCCAGCTCCTTTTTCAACACGATATCGAACGCTTTTACTTTAGGAGCCGCAATTACTTCGGCAGCCGAGTTCACAACCTGTTCTTCGGTAATATACTGACTCCAGAGTGCCTTGGCATCCTGACCCTGCGTATCGACATTCAGCGAACTCAGAATCTGTTTCATTTTATCCAGCTCCACGTTGGTCGTCTGCTTTTCTTTCAGCGATCCCGAAACGAGGGCCAGTACCAGCGCCACGATGACTACCATCACCGTAGCATACAATAAAGTATAACTGTTATTATTTGTATTCATACTGTTTCCTCCTTATTAAGCATTGGTTTTTGCCCGTTTCAGACGCTTCTTGATGTTAGCATCCACCACATAATAGTCGATGAGCGGCGCGAAGATGTTCATGAACAAGATGGCCAGCATCATTCCTTCGGGATATCCCGGATTTAACACACGGATGATGATGGTAAACGCTCCGATCATGAAACCATAAATCCATTTCCCGATTTCGGTACGGGCCGATGTTACCGGGTCGGTGGCCATAAACACGGCTCCGAAGGCAAATCCGCCAAACACCAGGTGGTTGAACCATTCGAGGTTGGCATAGGCATTGTCCGGACCGATGGCGTTGAACACCATAGCCATAAGGGCTCCGCCTCCGAAAACCGAAAACATCACTTTCCAGCTGGCTACACCGGTCATCAGCAAAATTACCGCACCGATAAGAATAGCCAATGTCGAAGTTTCACCTACCGAGCCGGGAATGAATCCCAGAAAACCGTCGATAAAGCTGATCGGATTCCCCAGAATATCGGTCAGCGTTGCAGTGGCTCCCGGGGCGGTCGCAATTTCTCCCAGTACGGTGGCACCCGAGAACGAATCGAGCGGCGTGCCGGCTCCCAGTCCGAAGGTCGTACCTGTACGTACCCACACCTGATCGCCCGACATGAAGGTCGGATAGGCAAAGAAAAGAAACGCACGGGCAACCAGGGCCACGTTGAAAATATTCATACCCGTACCCCCAAAAACTTCTTTGGCAAACACCACCGCAAACGCAGTAGCTACAGCCACCATCCACAGCGGAGTATCGATCGGTACGATAAGCGGAATAAGCATCCCCGAAACCAGGAAACCTTCCTGAATTTCATGACCTCTTATTTGTGCTATAATAAATTCGATTCCCAATCCGACTCCGTACGACACGATAATGGTCGGCAGTACGGCCAGGGCTCCGAATAAAAAGGTTTCCCAGAATTCTACTTCCTGGCCCACTGCCAGAAAATGCTGATAACCAACATTGAACATACCGAAAAGAAGGGCCGGAACCAGGGCAATCACCACTACGATCATGGTGCGTTTCGAATCGATGGCGTCGTGAATATGCGTACCTCTTTTGGAAGTCACATTCGGCGTAAAGAGAAAGGTCTCAAAACCATCGAAAACTGAATGCAGTTTTTCAAACTTACCGCCTTTCACAAAATGCGGCTTCAGCTGATCTACATATTTTCTTAATTTATTACTCATATTATTCCAGTTCTTTTTTCATTAAATCGAGCGATTCGCGCACTATCTGCTGAAGTGGCAATTTCGATGTACAAACGAATTCACAAAGAGCCACATCTTCGGGTGCAATTTCGTAAGCTCCGAGAGCCTCCATCTTATCGAGGTCCTTGGTGATCATTGCTTTGAAGAGGTATTCGGGATAGATGTCCATGGGAAGTACCTTGTCGTATTCACCCGACATGATCATGGCACGACGTCCTCCCATGAGGCGGGCATCCCATTGGTAACGGATATGTCCGAAGACGCCGCGCATCAACTTGGTTTCGAGCAGCGGTGCCAGGTAAGCGCGACTCATACTGAACCTGCGGATACGGGGCATACCCCATCCGAGCAATTCGTGCGTTTCGTTGCCTTCCTCGATGATGGTAATCTGAGTAGCATACGGATCGAGGTAACCATTACCCGGAATTTTATCACCGGTAAGAATATTGCCGCTTATAATGCGATGGGTGGCATTGCCTTTGATTTTATCTTTCAGCAACTCTTCCACTTTTACTCCCGGCAACAACTTGAAATACTGCGGCGCTTTCACGCTCGGTCCGGTAAGGGCTACCGTGCGGGTAAGATCGACAACTCCTTTGTTGAACAAGCGGCCAATAAACACGACATCCTGGGCGGCAACAGTATACACTGTTTCTCCTTTATTTACCGGACTGATGTGATTGATCTGGATTCCGACATTACCAACCGGATGCGGACCGGCATACTCCGTAATAATGGCATTCTTTACAGTGCTGAACGGAGTTTTCTTGCCGCTGCGCACACCCAGGTGAACCGGGGCGATTTTAGCCAGTGCATCGATACCTGCCTGAAAATCGGCCATCTGATTACCCAACACATAATCGTTGTTTGGTGCTAATGGTGCGGTATCGAAAGAGGAAACGAAAACTGCCTTCGGAGTTACGGAAGGATTGGCAATTACATCGTACGGACGTTGCTTGATATAAGCCCAAAGGCCCGATTGCTGTAACCGGAGAACGATTTGTTCGCGTGAAGCACCGGCGAGTGCAAGCGGGTCGAAAGAGGCAAAGTCCATCTTGCCGTCATTCTCGATTTGAATGCTCATGATTTTGCGCCGCTCTCCCCGGTTGATAGCTTTTATCGTTCCGCTGACAGGAGATACAAACTTCGTGTCGGGAAATTGCTTGTCATAAAACACCGGAGAACCTGCCTTCACCACATCGCCTTCTTTTACTACCATCTTAGGTGTAATTCCGTGGTAATAATCCGGTATCATCGCAAATTCACGAGGGAGCGTACAGGTACCTATGCTCTCCACTGCTTTGCCATTGACGGGAATATCCAAACCACGTTTTGTTGTAATCAGGTTTGCCATATTAAACGTATAAGTGTTTGATATTTAAAATTTTACTGCAGAATAGTTATCTCTGATGCAAAAAACGCCACAAAAATACAACAAATTTGTATTAGTTTCATCATGAATAATGATTTTTTTCCGCATAATGACTGGGGAATTTTATGTACATTTGCATTTTTAACACTATCGATGCAAACCCGACGACTGATTATTCTATTGATTCTGATCTGCGGACGGCTCGTTTCCCACGGAACCGAACCGCTGCGGACCCGTATTTTTGCTCCTAACATCAAATCGCTTATTGCCGGTGTTGAGGGTGAAAAATACAGTCTCCCTCATATTGCGCTGGGAAGTGATCAGGTGCTGGGCATCCGGTTCGACGAAATGTCGCACGATACCCGTACGTTCAGCTACCGGGTGTTGCATTGCAATGCCGACTGGACCCCCTCCGAACTCACCAGCTCCGAATACCTCGAAGGATTCACCAATGCCGACATTACCACTTTCGAACGTTCGATGAACACCGCCTACCTGTATACACATTACCGGTTCACCTTACCCAACGGCGACATACGCTTTAAAGTATCGGGAAATTACCTCGTGCAGATTTACGAAGACAACAGGCAGGACCATCCGTCGGCACAGGTTTGTTTCGTGGTTTACGACCCGAAAGTAGGGATCGATGCGGCGGTCAGGCCCAATACCGACACCGAAATCAACGGACGCTACCAGCAACTCGATATTACGGTAAACCTGAGTGGCTATTATGTACGCGAACCGATGAATGAAATTAAACTGGTAGTCCGCCAGAACAACCGTACCGACAACGAAGTAACCGGCCTCCGTCCTACTTCATTTGCGGGCAACCGGCTGATGTACACCAACAATCGATCCCTTATTTTTGAAGGCGGAAGCGAGTTCCGTTCGTTCGATTTTTCGTCGGTGTATGCTGCAGGCCGGGGTATCGAAGAAGTAACCATCCATAATCAGCAGGCCGAAGTGTGGCTCGTTGCCGACAAGGTGCGCCGGGGAGCCTACGAATTCGACTTTGATGTCAACGGCCGGTTTCTGATCCATCACCAGGAAGCTTTCTACGATCCTCATACCGAAGCCGATTACCTGCCTGTGCATTTCCGCTTACTGGCGCCTCAACCTTTTTTCGATGGTTGGGTATATATCGGCGGCGAATTTAATTACAACCGAATGGATCAGTCGGCCCGGATGAATTACAATAACGACCGAAAACAATACGAACAAACCATTTTGCTGAAACAAGGCGGATACAATTACCAGTATCGCTTTGTTCCGAAGGGACAGCAACCGGCAACCCTGATGCGCACCGAAGGTTCGTACTGGCAAACGCGTAACGAATATACGGTTTATGTATATCACCGGCCCTGGGGCGAACGGTACGATAAACTGATCGGCATCCGTACGGTCACCAATACCGGAACGGACTGATCTGTTCCGGAATATTTTTCACTATGACACGTTATACAAATTTCAATACACTGGTACGCTCCAAGTTCGACACGCGCGTACAAAAGATTTCGATTAATGCCGGTTTTACCTGTCCCAACCGCGACGGCAGCAAGGGCCGGGGTGGTTGCACCTATTGCAACAACCAGACCTTCGTACCGGGCTATTGCCATCCGGTAAAAACCATCAGTCAACAGATTGAAGAGGGAATCGGTTTTTTCCGGAAAAAAGAAAAATACAACGACCAGGCCTACCTGGCTTATTTTCAGTCGTACACCAACACCTACGACAGCCTGGAAAAACTGGAATCGGTATATGGCGAGGCCCTGCGGCATCCCGGCGTAAAGGGCATCGTGGTAGGTACCCGCCCCGATTGTGTCGACGAACGTATACTCGCCTATTTCGCCGGTCTTGCGCGCGATCATTATGTGATGATCGAATATGGCATCGAATCGACTTCCGACAAAACCCTGGAGCGCATCAACCGTGGGCACGATTACCAATGTGCTGTCGATGCTATCGAGCTCACGGCGTCGATGGGATTGCAGGTCGGTGCACATATGATTTTAGGTTTACCCGGCGAAGACAGGGATTTGATCCTTACCCATGCCGACCGGTTGAGTAAATTGCCGCTCGACGCTTTAAAACTGCATCAACTTCAACTGGTCAAGGGTACGATTATGGCAAGGGAGGCGCGGGAACATCCCGAACTGTTCAGTTTTTTCAGCGCCGATGCCTACCTCGATCTGCTGGTCGATTTTCTGGAACGATTGAATCCGGCTATCGCCATCGAACGGTTTGTGTCGCAATCGCCGAAGGCGTTTCTGATATCGCCCGATTGGGGCTTGAAGAATTTTGAATTTGTGACCCTCGTGGAAAGAAGGCTGGAAGAGCGGGGCACCTGGCAGGGAAGGTTGTATAAAGGTGAATAATTAATACGAATACTATATGTTGGCACTTGAATACCGTACTAAGATTATTGAGCTGATAAAGCTGGAGGTGATTCCGGCCATCGGTTGCACCGAGCCCATATCGGTGGCCCTGGCAGTGGCTAAAACCAGGGAAATGCTGGGCGGCATTCCCGATTTCGTGGAAGTACTGTTGAGCGCCAATGTATTGAAAAATGCGATGGGCGTCGGAATTCCCGGCACCGGGATGTACGGCTTGCCCATTGCCATTGCCATGGGGGCTATTGCCGGAAAACCGGATTACGGATTGGAGGTGCTCCGCGACATGACGCCCGAGCTGCTGGAGCAGGGTAAATTGTTTATTCAGGATAAAAAACTGAAGGTAAGCTTAAAAGAGAATATTGCCGAAAAGCTGTACATCGAGGTGGTTTCAATACGCGGCAACGATCAGGCGAAGGCTATTATCAGCGGAGAACATACGCGTTTCGTGTACCTGGCGAAGAACGACGAGGTAACGCTCAGCTCCCGGGAGCTGAATACGTCCGACGAAGCAGAAAAAGGAGACCTGCATCTATCGTTCGACAAAGTATGTGAGTTTGCCTGCACCACTCCGCTCGACGAACTGCGCTTTATCCTGAAATCGGTCGAAGTAAACAAAGCTGCCGCCGCCGAATCGCTGAAAGGCACATACGGGCATGGCGTGGCTCAAACCCTCTCGGGTGGTTGGATGGGCAACAATGTGTACACCCATATGCTTTCGTATACTGCCGCCGCCTGCGATGCGCGCATGGCGGGAGCCATGATTCCGGTAATGAGTAATTCGGGAAGTGGAAATCAGGGCATTACCGCTACCCTGCCCGTTTCGGTCTTTGCCGAGGAAACCGGCAAATCGGAAGAAGAGCTGATACGGGCTTTAACCTTGAGTCACCTGATGACCATTTACATCAAACAAAGCCTGGGACGTCTTTCCGGCCTGTGCGGCGCCGTTGTTGCCGCCACCGGTTCAAGTTGCGGCATCACGTATCTCATGGGCGGCAGCCGTGAGCAGATTGGCTTTGCCATTAAAAATATGATCGGGAATATTACCGGCATGATTTGCGACGGGGCAAAGCCCAGTTGCGCACTGAAGGTATCGAACGGAGTCTCCACGGCTACTTTATCGGCCATGATGGCAATGGAAAACAAAGTGGTAACTGCTGTAGAAGGCATTGCTGCTGAAGAAGTTGACAAAACCATCGAGAACCTTACCAAGATCGGTCGTTTTGGCATGCTCGAAACCGATCGCATGATATTAGAGATTATGACCAGTAAATAAGCGGCCGGATGCTTTGTAATTCGGAAAAAACAATTATCTTTGCACCGCTTTACAAGGCTCCGTAGTTCAGCTGTATAGAACGTCAGATTCCGGTTCTGAAGGTCGTGGGTTAGAATCCCGCCGGGGTCACCAATAAAAATGCTAATCTTCTGATATTCAGAGATTAGCATTTTTGTTAATTCCCGGTTTATGCCATCTGGCACATCCTACCATTTTTAACAGGTAATTTCAGCACTCACAATGCCTGTATGCGCAATTATAGTACAGTAAGCATTGCCATTGGATTTCATCATCGTAAAATTGGTAGTTAATACTGTAGTTGAAGCATTTTCTTCATCTACAATTTAATCACTCTGTAAAAATGGTTTCTCCTTGATAGTATACCGCTTGTCGTCACAATATACATACCTTCAGGAACATCCGACAAGGTTACGGGATTGTCGCCCGCTGTCAGCTGCGCTTCCATTACCACTTTACCCTGCAAATTCAAGATTTTAAGTGCTAAAGGCTCATTCGTCCGGATCGTCAACGTCTCCTTAAACGGATTGGGGAAAACACTCTCCACAGAACTGCCGGCCCGATCCACGGAAGTCGGGTCCCCCAGTCGGTACAGATTCATCGCATTCCCGTTCTTCGCAACAAAATAAAGGCTGTTGCCTAACGAAAAAAACGAACGGGGCGAGGACGATAACTTCAAAGGAGGGGTATAGAACGTCACTTCGCCGGGATAAATATCATAAATCATCTTCGTATTTTCAGGCGTACCATCCGAGCGCCATAATTCCATATTCGAATATGCAGCTCCGTTGCGGGATTCATGATGAGGAAAGTACAACTCATTCTTAAACAAGCCAAAAGTACCTGAAACCGGACCGTCTTCCATCACCGTTCTGGTGCCGGCAGTTGTTCCATCGCTATACACCAGTTGGTATTTCGCACTGGTCGAAAATTGAAAGTTCCACGTTTCAATAAACACAAAGCCATTACCCAAAGTGATCTTATTGGGCATGAAGTTCGACTCATTTCGTATTTTCCGGGTGTTGCCCGGAGTAAAATCCGTGGCCCACAACTCAGCAGTCTTCGTGTCCGATGAAGGTTGTAGCGTGAAATAAACCTGCCTGCCATCATTGGCGAGATCAGCTCCGAGCTGATAATAGGTTTTCTTTCCAGCCGTACCATTCAGGCCGGTAAACGGCTTGGTACCTGCATCAGTACCATCACTTTCCCAGAGTTCATAGTTCTCGTTCACCGTATTGGCCCAAAAAAGCATCTTTCCATTTAGAGGTTCACTTGTGTTAGAGCTCATGTAAAACAAACCGGAGTTCACTTTTTTAGTACCAGCATTGGTTCCATCCGTTTCATACAGATAACCGCCCGGATCAATCGCGTTTTGTGCACGTCCTCCGAAATAATATTTACCATTCATACGAGTGCCGAAAAAAACGCCGCCATACACTTTCCCGCCATGGGAATCGAGAAGCGGACGGGTACCATTTGCCGTTCCGTCCGTCACCCACATTATCAGTGTATTACCGGGACTATCAGGATCATAGGCATTAAATATCAGCTTATTACCTATGCTATTCTGGTAGGTGTGATAGGTCCCGTTACTCTCGCCATTCAGCACTACCCCAAACCTGCTAGTTCCCATGTAACGATACGAAAGCACCTTGACAGTACCTTCCCCGGTGCCATCCGATGCCCATAATTCAGTAATGGCATCCAAAGGGGTAGCCCCATTAAACCGCATCGAATAACGGGTAAAAAACAACTTGTCGGAAGTCTGGTTGAAATTGGATACCGATATACCAGTTCCGACCTCTCCGTCAGGATAGACCGGACCAAATTCTTTTACCAATGAAATAGTGGTTCCGTCCGTTTTGTAAAGCTGGCTGGTTGTCGAACTCCCTTGTCCAAAATAGAACAATTGTCCCTTGAAATAATTATCATCGCGTAACTGCTTTTCTTTTAGCTCGTTATCAGCATTAAAGGTGGCGACTACCGAAAGCTGAGCCGACAGGCCGGAACACACCACCAGGATAATAGCAAGCAGGTAATTTTTATTCATTCTTATTGAAACTTTAAGGTCAATACTTCAGTAGGCGTACTTTTATCGCTATCAGTTACCATAAACAGAGAGGATATCCAATATGTTTACGGACACTCATAATTTAACTCTTTTTCTAAAGCACCTTATTCGAAACCCGCTTTCTCTTCCCAAGCAGCACCTGTAACTTAAAACAACATCCGGAATGAGCCGATTCAATAGTAATATTTTAACGATAGGCTTGATTGAGCTCTATTTGGTTATCTCTTTTTTAAGCAAATAATGATATTTATATGTATCAGCAGAATAAGTTGACGTAAACACTTGGACTAACTCCCAACCATCGCTTCCCATGTAGTTTAATGCATCAATTAATGAATTAAATTTTATGGGTTTCCCATCTTTGTCTTTTAACCTTGTATCTGCAAATATCTTTGTTTTTTGACCAAAGTCAATATCAACCGTAACTTTTGAACCAGCCAGGCCGGACGTACCAATTATCTCACAATAAGTAAATCGCTTTATCACTACAGTTGGGATTGAATCCGATTGAGCAGTTGCAAATAATGACATTAGACATAAAACAAACAAGGAAAACATGAATTTTTTCATATCGTAAACATTTAATCATTAAACCATTGAATTTAATAGCAAATATATTAGTTCTCAAACTTACTGTGCAGACGCTTCACCTGCCTTTATATATGTCATCCCCATCAGATTTATCCCAGACTTCCATTTGCTGAGTTTTGTTAACCAGTATTACACATTGGCCTGTTTTTAGGTTGGCATTCGAGTACAATCTATTGCACAACCATGCGTTTTAAAACTATTTTTTCGTCCGCTTTTTCCACGATCCGGCTGTAAAAGTTGCGAAGCCCGGAATATTCCTCCGGTTGATACACCGACTTCTTCAACAGAAAAACCAAGGTAATAATGAGTTTATTATTTTGTAAATCCGTCGAATATTCCATGGCATACTCGTCGGCTGCAATACGCCGGTTTTCGGGCAGGTATTCCACCCGGTAGCCATCGGGAATCGACAAAATACAATTATAAGAACGTTGATAGGGATACATCAGGTCGACCGGATAGGTGCGTTCGGCGGATACAAAGAGGTTTTCGGAAGGAGCTTCTTGTAAAAACGGACGGATATAAATGGATTCGTCTGTGCTTGCTGCCGGATTCGACACCTGGTACGTTAGCTCATAATTACTGCGGGCTCCCGCCATCTGCCTGATGGTAAGCGACGAATCCGACACCTGATCGTTTTCCTGTTCAAGATGCGCTAAGATCTTACTTCGTTCGCCTCCGAAATGGCGCTGCATCGATAAAGCGTCGTAATCCGAGAATACCGATTTGATATCGCTTTCGATGCGCCCATCGACCCATCTCGACTGAATAATGGTTTTTGTCTTACTGTAATTGACCGCCCTTACCGCCGTCCAGGTCTCGGCACCTTTGTCGATGAGCAATCCCACTTCATTGAGACAGTTGAGCGGCAAGCGATCGTTGGCCAGCAATCCATCGGTTGCATCGCACAACTGGTCTTTGCCGTCGACTTTCGCAAGAACAATCGTGTTATTAAATGCATTCAAGAACGGATAGGAAGACCGGATTTTCCCATGATCCCGATTGCTGATGATCACAGGCCTGGCTTCAATTCCGGCTGCATTCAACAATCCTGCGGTAAGCAAATTAAGTTCGCTCGAACTTCCCTTCCGGGTAGTCTGCAACTCTTTAAACTTCTGCCGGGCATAGAGTCCGTACGTTTCGTCCCATTGGTAATTCGACTTCACAAAATGAAGTACCGAATCGAAACGCTGCCGTTGAGAAAGGGGGAGCAAATCGCTGATCGGCATTAATTTCGCCGCTTGTTTCTGGGCCGTCGTACAGAACTTCCCAAAGTTCGGATCATCGTTCAACTCCTTGATCAGAGCCGGCCAGGTCGATAATATTTCTCTGACCGTGCCATTGGGAAAGTTGATTTTTGAAAGCTGAAAGTCAATTTTACTGATATAATCGGAAGCAGAAGTAATAAAAGCTTCATCTTTGAAAGACGGCACATTCTTCATCCCGAAAGTATAAATCATATCCTTAAATATAATCCCGAAATAATTCCGCTCCAAGCCGTCCGATATTTCTGAAGTATACTCATCGAGTCCCTTTGAACCTTGCAGTTTAAACTGGTATTCGTAGAAGGGAACCATGGCGATGGTATAGCTGCTGTTCATCACCGGAATTTTCCATTGAAACTCCCAATCGGGAATGTTAAACAAATAATCGGATTCGATGCGGTAGGTATACTCGATCACTGATCCTGCCCGGGCATTCGGAATAGCAAACTTTAAACGGCGCCAGTTACCGGACATTTCGGTGTGAAGGTTGGTCATATCGAGTTCAGTCACCACAAGCTGATGGTTTTCGTAATTGTACGACCGGGCTTGCACATCATACACCCGTTCGCTAACCGTCGAAGAATTATAATATGGAATTTCAATATTCGACCAATGAACTCCTGCTTCCGTAAAAATCTTTATTCGCACTTTCCGCTCGAGAATATACACGAACTTATCGTCGAACTTACTGATATTGGTTGTTCCCTGATCAAAGATTACAACTGCTGCCGCATCGGGTTCGAAATCGCATTGCTGCAATTGCAGATCATGATGACTCAAGGTACCGAAAACACGCGCAGTGGTTTCATTGGCAGACAATTGGACACAAAACAATAACACGGATAAACATAGATGTGCTTTCATACGGCAATAATTTATTCATTGAACGGTCGTGCGAAACTCACCTGTCAGTAGTATCTCCTACCTCTGACTGCCGGGAAGCAACAGGTTCGTTTCATATTAAATATATAGCATTAAACTCTCACTTACAGAACATTCCGGTTCGCACTGAGTACCAACAGGGTATTTTCGGCCTCGGTCACCCTGCGAATAAAATCGTATAAACCGGGATATTGCTGCTGCGAATAAAACCCTGCGTTTAATTCGAATTTCTTATAAATCAACAGCTTTCCCGACGAATCCACCACGGTTTTCCTGCAATAGTTTCCTGCATGGCTGGTGAATTCAATATCCGCAATCGCATCCTTCACCGGGGAAACAACTCCGGGAATCTCGAATATTTGCGTATCGGTAAAGCACAGGGGGACATCGATCTGGACGGGCAGTTGCCTGGAGGAGGGTTTGCGAAAAGGCGGAATCGCAAAAGGGATGGAAGAAATATGCCATTCGCCGGCCACCTTCTTGATATATTGGCGTGATCGGGCCGTAAATTTTAAGGTTGCAAATGCCGAATCCCGATGCGAAAAACCCACCTGAAAATTTTCGGACACACTGCTTTTTACACCAAAGTAGTCGTGCAGTACCCGCGCTTTGTCGGCAACCGGCACATTACGGTCGATCGAACTAATCGTCTCGAAATCGGCGCCTCTATACCTGCAGTCGACCTCGAGTCGATTGACGGTGTTCGTATCGCACCCTATCGTTATGGTACGGGCCGAATGCACATCAGCTTTCGTCAGAGCTGGAATCGTCACCAGCTTCGATTCCTCTTTATCGATCAATAGGGCCGGACGGTGTTGAATAAAGGTTCCGGCATAGTTAAACGGACCTTTACTGGTACAATCGAGCCACAGGGTATCGCCGGAAAGAGGCACTGCTAAAATCACATGATTAAATTGTTGCGCCGGCAAGGTATCGTTGATGTAATTAATCGGGTTACCGGCATGAACATCGGCATAATGCGAACGGATACCTACCGCCCTCAACAAGGCCATCATATAATTGGACAAACCCTTGCAATCGCCGTATTTGTTGATAGCTACGCGATGGGCCGCAACCGGTATCAGCCCTCCGTTTTCGATGGAAATATTCACATAACGGGTGTGATCCTGCAGGTAGTGATACACCGCCCGCACCATCTCCAGCGTATCTGTAATGCCACTTACCAGCGACCGTACCGTCTGAATTTCAGCAGCAGGCAATTGCTGCAGTTTATCGTTGACTGCGTACTGCCAGCTCCCATACGACTTCCAGCTATGAAACGAACCCGGCGAAGTATAGTTAAAACGCAGCGGAACTACCCACAATCCGGGCACAAACGAAATCAGAGGAGGCGAATAGAGTTCTCCCTCCACTTCTCCATTAAAACGGGTATTCCAGGTATAGGTTCGAATGCCCTCTTGTTCGTCAATATCCGGCGGTCCTATTTGATTCATGGCGTAACGCAACTTACAATCCACCGGAACCTGCAAGCTTAATTGTGCCGACCGGGTTTCAATACCGGTATCCAATACCGGAATCCATCGTGTGAGATGCATGAAATCGGTTTGTTGACTCACATAAGAATAATGCAAAACATAGGGATAGCGGGGCGAAGTAAGCGAAAATTCAAGCTCCATGGCATCCTGAAAAAAAGCTTCATCAGTCAACAACGATCTTTTCCTGATAGCCGACGGCTTCAACTTCGCCACCACATTCCCGTCGCTATCGGTTATATGCGCCTGCAAATCCGACACTTTCAATATTTTACTGAACGGAACCGCTACCGTAGCATACTTGTCGCCTTTACGGTTGTTGATCTGAATCCGATTACCTACTTCAGTTCTCAGGGTCCGGCCTTTCAGGGTAACCACCGTACGGTGGCTGAGCAACACAGCACCGGCAGCCGCCTGAGCAAACAATGAATGCAGCGAACCGGCCAACAACAATAAACAAACAACCATTTCTCGTCCCATAAGGTGATTATTTTAGTTTAACGCTGAAGCACATACAAACCGTCGCGCGGCAACAAACGCTTCAGATTGGCAATATTATAAAGCGTCACGGCCTGCGTCACCGCGGTATATTCCATATATTCGGGAATACTCATATCGTAACGATCGCGGTTGGTATGCCAGATTTCGCGGTAATTAAAATTATAACCCAGCGGATCGGTATTCCGGAAAGCAATCACCGGCACTCCATGCATTTGAAAATAGGCATGATCGCTGCTTCCCGGCTTTGTAGGCGGAAGTTGAGGACTGGCCGTATTTTTTTCAACCGTAAACGGGATCTGCGGATGATAATCGGCCAAACCTTCAGTGCATTTCACAATATCGTCGTACATATTGGCCGGAACCACCAGTCCCGAGGCAGCGGTAGGCCCACCATCGCGGTTGAAATAATTCGAAATCCGGTGCAATTTATCCTTGTTTTGTTCCACCCAGAATTTCGAGCCCAGCAAGCCGAATTCTTCGCCTGCCCAAAAACAAAACAACAACGTACGGTCGGGGCCGGAACCTCCGGCCGCCATTATCATACGCGCCATTTCGAGGTTGGGAGCTACTCCCGTACCACAATCCACTCCCCCGGTCGCCACATCGTAAGCATCGAGATGGCAACCCGACATGACGTATTCGTCGGGATACTTCACACCTTTAATTTTACCGATCACATTGTGATACTTCACCGGACCTGGTTTAAAATGGTTCCGGATATCGAATTCCAACACCACATATTCGCGCCGTTCGGCCTTTTCCCTGATTTTCCGGTATTGCTGTTCATTGAGTTTAATGTCGGGCGTCGATGGCAGATGGTCAAACGACATCGTCCATACATTGTTACGGTCGTAGGTGGCCACCAAGGGTACGGGAGCCGATTGGATGATCCCGAGAATACCGGCTTCCACCATTTCGCGGTAAAACAACGCAGGCTCTGGTTTGCGTTTAGCCGGCTCTTTCACCGTATCGTTGAACTGACGGACAGCCCTCCGCAGAGAATCTCCTTTAGCCGACCAATCGATGGGAAAGCCCGTATTAGTACCTTCAATAAGCACCCAGGCCCCTTTCAGTTTACCTTTCATCCGTTGAAATTCGGCCGATGTCTTGGGTTCGATCAGCACAGGTCCACGTTGAAGACCCTTCGTGCCGGATGTATACGAAGGTGTCACAAATTCGAGCGCCTCCGATTCGTCGCCATACATACGCCCGAACCAGGGTCCCCGGTTGAATCCTACAGGCAACTCGCCCACTTCCTGGATTTCAACTTCCAATCCCCATTTCTCGAGTTGGCCGGCCACCCAATAGGTAGCTGTCGTGTAGGCATCCGATCCGATCGGCCTTCCGCCGATTCTGTTCGACAACACATCCAAATGATGCATGGTACGATTGTCGGTCCGGCCGATTTCAATGATTCGTCGTGCTACCTTAGTCTGAGCCTGAAGCGAAAAAGCACTTACCAAAAGTACTACCAATAATCTGATCATAGAGTAGTTAGTCCTGACTGGCCGCAGGCAACTTGAAACTAAAGGTCGTACCTTTGTCGGGTTCACTGCTCACGGTTAATGTTCCATTATTATATTCTACAAAATCTTTCACCAACAACAACCCAAGTCCCGAACCTTTTTCGTTGCCTGTACCATAGGTGGTAAAATGCTGACTCGGTTTAAACAAGCGGCTCAACGCTTCTTCGGTCATCCCTATTCCATTGTCGCTCACCGAAATACGCACCCATCCCTCTTCCTCGGCATCGTCTACCGAAACCACAATCTTTCCGTTTGCCTTGGTGAATTTAATCGCATTCGACAATAAATTCCTGAAAATCAAACTCAACGAATTCGAATCAACATATACGGTATATACTTTGGGCGCGACAAATTCGAGCGAGATCTGCTTGGAATTGGCAATTGGTTTGAGCAATCGTATGCTTTCCATCACTGCCAGATTAATGATCACATCCTGAGGATCGATAACAATCCGTTTCGACTGACTGCGCGACCAGTTGAGCAGGTTGTCGAGCAGGTACATGACGCTTTTCGAAGTAGTGCGCAATTCTTCCACCAGTCGCGCCTTCAGAGGATCGTTGAACACCAGGTCTTCCGACAACAAATCCAATACCTGGCTGAAATTACCGCAAGGTCCCCGCAAGTCGTGCGAAATAATCGAGAAAAGCTTGTCTTTCGTGGCATTAAGCTGCTGCAACTCCTTACTTTGCTGCCTGATTTTCAAATGAGTGGAAACACGAACTTTTACTTCTTCGGCCTTAAAAGGTTTACTCACATAATCGACGCCACCTACCGCAAAAGCCTGAATCACACTTTCCGTATCGCTCAGAGCACTGATAAAAATTACCGGAATCTCGGCCAATTCGGGCGAACTTTTCAGACGCTTGCAAACTTCGTATCCATTAATATCGGGCATCATTATATCGAGCAAAATCAAATCAGGCTTCTGCAATTTTGCTACTTCAAGAGCCTGGTTACCGTTGAGCACCGGACGTACCCTATACCCCTCCAACCTCAGAATTTCGCTGAGTACTTTCAGGTTGGCCGGAGCATCGTCGGCAATTAAAATATCGTACATCTGATTACGTTCGTTCATATCATGCATGGCGTACAAGTTATTTTGTTATAGAAAGCCGATAACTTCTCATCGAACAACCGTTTTGTTTTACTAATGAATTATTATATTATTTCACAAAAATAGAATAATTTTCTGATGATTCAGCATAAAAACACTTTGCGAGTTGAATTTTTAAAAAAAAGCACTACTTTCGTTTCTTCAAACTCAATGAATGGAATGAACAAGGATTTCGAACATGACGCATCGCTGCCAAAAAGAGAATTCAACTCAACATTACCCGAATTGGAACTCAGCAATTACAACTCCTTCGAATGGACCTGTAATAAACTGACCTGCAACTTTCAACAGCTTATCAATTCAATCACGCTTATTTATTCGAGGCCCGATCTCGATTTTATTGAACGGAATATTCCTTCGGTGCTGGCCTCCCTGGCCCGGTTTACCAATGCCGATCACCTGGCCGTGTGTACCTGCGGCCCCAATTATAAAACCATTACTTCGTATTACGAATGGAATGCGCCCGAAGTAGAATTTATTCAGGGAAATTCGGGGAAGGTGACAACAGCCAATTTTTTAAAATATTATTACCCCCTTCATGCGCAAGGAAAAGAAATTTACCTGAAAAAAACCATTCAATCGGAAAAAGAGCTAAAACCGGTCACCGACCAGATGATCCTTAACGGAATAAAAAGCCTGATCAGCTTTCCTTTGTTTCAAAACAACTCGCTGATTGGAACAATAGAATTTTACTACCTCCGCCACGATACCGATTTCCACGAACGCGAACTTAGTTTTTTGCGGTATTTTGCTCAGTTACAATCCAATGTTATTCAACGTATACTGCATCATAAAAAATGGCTGGAGGACGCCAATGCGTATGTCACCCGTCAGCAAGGATACGAAAAAGAACTGAAAGCAGCCCGAAAAAATGCTGAAAATGCCAAAAAAGCAAAAGAAACATTTTTTGTCAATCTAAGCCATGAAATACGCACTCCGCTGAATATCATTTCAGGAATGCATCGCGAACTCATGCGCGAACAGCTCAACAGCCGGCAGAAACAATTCCTGCAACAGTCGGCAGTGGCTTCCAAATTATTGCTCAACCTGTTTCAAAACGTGATGGATATCAACGATATGGAAAGTGGCAATTTCACCTTAAAACAAAGAGACTTTAATTTAAGGCAGCTGCTGCTCGAGGTAAAAGAGATGATGGACGGCAAAATAAACGAAAACAAATCGATTGACTTCCAAATGATTATAGCCGACAATCTGCCCGGAGCCTACAAAGGCGACGATCAGCGACTGCAACAGGTTTTAATCAAACTGATTTCAAATGCGTTCAAATTTACCGAACGGGGCGTGATTCGTGTCGAAGCCACTATCCGGCGCAAAACCAGTGGCTTTCACGAAATTCTCTTTGAAATTGCCGATTCGGGCATTGGTATGAGCAAAGACTTTATCGACACTGTTTTCACGCGGTTTTCACAGGAAGATGATTCGTTGAACCGCATACACAGAGGTGCCGGCCTGGGATTGTTTATTTGTCACCGCTTGGTGAAGTACATGGGAGGCACCCTTACTTTCGAGAGCGAAAAAGGCATAGGAACCCTCATTCATCTCACGCTACCCTTAGCCCTGGGCAACGAAAAAAGCCTGGAATCTCAGCAGATGCAGGCCTCCGGTTATTCTTTCAAGAACATGAAAGTATTGCTGGTCGAGGATAACGACACAAACCGGTTTATCGCCCGCCAATCGCTCCTTTCAACGGGTTGCGAAACCTACGAAGCTTCCAACGGAGAAGAAGCAGTTGCATACCTGCGTACCCACAATGTAGATATCATCCTGATGGATATTCAAATGCCGGTGATGAATGGCCTGGAAGCAACCCGGCTGATACGCAAGGAACTAAAACTAAAGACGCCGGTAATAGCCTTTACCGCCAACGCGGTGGACAGCGAAATCGCCAAATACATGAGTTACGGTATGGAGGATTATATCGTAAAACCCTATCGTGAAGATGAATTATTCGAAAAAATTAAAAAACTTACCCGTTCAATCCAAGAGAATATGATGGAATATAATTCGACAGAAAAATTGTACGATCTGAGTTACCTGCAGGAATTAAGTCAGGGCGATGAAAGTTTTACACGTCAGATAATAGAAACTTTTCTGATAATGGCCGAGCAATCGGTCGAACAACTCAGGGCCGCCCAAACCGACAACGATGTGTCGGCCGTACGGAGGATAGCACACAAAATAAAACCGACTCTGGCAAATTTCCAGATCACATCGCTTAAAGCGCTGATTGAAAAGCTAAATCAGGCGGAGCCTGGAAGCATGGAACCAGAGGAATTACGCAGGGATGTCGATAAAGTAATCGACATTCTCACCATTATTCAGTCGCAACTGAAAGAAACGCTCGGTTGACAGTATTTTTTCCGTTTATATTGAATAAAATAATTCAAACCTATTGATATTTAAAATAATTTACTACTTTTGCATGTAGAAATAGTAAATAATTTTGTAGCAATTACAAAATCTGAAAACTAGTCTGAATTACTTATAAATGCTTGTTTGCAACTCTCTCGAAAAGTAGGCAACTTCATTTAGTAAACATGAAGAAAGTAATCGTAATCGACGACAATACAGTATCGCTGGTACTGATCGCAAAAATATTAACTACGGCAGGTTACAAAGCGGTTGTGACCGACGACGCAGTAAATGCGCTTGAAAAAATAAGGTCGGAGAAGCCATCACTGATCATATTGGATATCGAGATGCCGGAAATCACTGGGTTTGAACTCTGTAGAAAAATCAAAACTCAGGATGATCTGAAAGATATACCGGTTATATTCTTAACGGCCAACCAGGAAACCGATACCATGGTAGAAGGTTTTCAATCGGGAGGTGTCGACTTTATCACCAAGCCATTCAGAAAAGAAGAGTTGTACGTGCGGGTACGAAATCATATCGAGCTGGCCGAATCGCGTAAAACCATCGTAGAGATGAACAATTCGCGCGACAAGCTGTACTCGATTATTGCTCATGACATTCGTTCCCCGCTGGCAGGGATCTTACAAACCATCGACGCCATCGATCAGGGTTTTTTTGATCCGTCCTCTGAGCTTTTCAGCGAAATTATTCGGGATTTAAAAAATCGGACAAATGAGACAAACACTTTACTGAACAGTTTGTTACAGTGGACGAGAATGCAGGACAAGAACGTGGCGCTCAACCTTAAGATGACCAATATATACGAGTTGATGAAAAGTTGTATTAGTCTTCTTGAACTGAACGCCAAAGAAAAAAACATCGGCATAGAGCTCAAGTTGAAGAAAAATTTTGAAGCATTTTGTGACGAAGTAAGTACGCATACCGTGTTCAGAAACCTGATCAACAATGCAATTAAGTTTACGCCGGAAAACGGGAAAGTAATTATAAACGGCAAAAGCGGCCTGCGGTACATGGAAGTTTCGATTGAAGACACGGGAGTGGGGATGAGCGCCGAAGTCATCAACAAGATACTGGTCGAAAACGAACATTATACCAGTTTTGGCACTCACAACGAAAAGGGGACAGGATTGGGATTGATGATTGTAAAAAACTTTATACAACGCAATAAAGGACTTTTAAAAATTGAGAGCGAAGTAGGTGCGGGGAGTAAATTTACAGTATGCCTGCCTTCCTTACCCCGGGCCGGTAGCGTATCGAAAAAAAGAAAGTTGAAATAGCAAACAAAACGAACAAATTGTGCCTGAAATGAATAAAAAGATATTAATAATTGATGACAACAACGAGTTCCGGAGGCTGACCAAAACCATCCTGATGAGCAAATACGAAGTAGAAACAGCCATCAATGGTATCGAAGCTTTCGCCTTGTTGCAATCAGGTTATCTACCCGATTTAATTGTTACCGACCTGATGATGCCAGGGATGGGTGGCAAAGGATTTGTAGAACAACTAAAAAGTAGCGGGGCATTCCGGCAGATCCCGGTCATCGTCTTATCGTCGATCGATAAAAGCGATGAAAAAATCCAATTGCTACAATTGGGGGCTGCCGACTACCTTGAGAAACCCTACAATCCTACCGAACTACTGATCCGGATCGAAAACATTTTCAAATACAGAAGTTAACCAAATCGTAACGCTGCTTATGCTTTATAAGGCATTGTACATAGGAAAAGATCCCTCGTCGGCCAACCGGCTGAACGAAGGGGAGAGTCGCTTTGAATGCCAAACCGTAACGACGGTATTTGAGGCAATAGCCATCAAACCTGCCTGCCAATGCGTCCTATACCAGCACGAGAATGACCAGGAAACCTTACTCGCCCTGCAGGTCCTGAATCAGAATCTGATTCAATCGCCTACCGTCATCTTTGTAATCGGCGATGTAAGCAATGCGTCTGTCTGGATTAAAAACGGGGCCCATGATGTATTTCCTCCCGACTTCACCCCTTCGTCGCTGGTGGCCCGTTTCAATTTTGTATACGAACATTTCGAACAATTGAGCGCAGGCAACCGTAGCGACGACAGGATAACATCGTTTCGCCTGCCCTTGTGGAAACGTGTGTTCGACATTGCTTTTTCGTTGGCTGTGCTCTTGATATTACTGCCTTTCTTTCTGCTTATCGCCCTGGCCATCCGTATCGAATCGAAAGGTAAGGTTTATTACATAGCCCCCCGGGTGGGCACAGGTTACAGGATTTTCGGATTTATAAAATTCCGGAGCATGTATCTGAATGCCGATACAAAAGTCGACACCTTGATGAACGACAATCAGTACGTTGTGCGGGAAGCGAAATCGGATCAGTACAACAACGAAAGTCCTTTATTAATCAGCGACGACGGGTTGGTACAGGAAGATATTTACAAGGCCAAAAAGTCGAGAAAAAGAGATAATGCATTTTTCAAGGTAGCCAACGACCCCCGTATCACGAAGGTAGGACGATTGATCCGGAATACAAGTATCGACGAATTACCTCAATTTATCAATGTGCTGAAAGGCGACATGTCGATAGTGGGGAATCGTCCGCTTCCGCTTTATGAAGCCGAATTACTCACCACCGACCAATGGTCGAAACGTTTTTCGGCTCCGGCAGGCATTACAGGACTTTGGCAGATCACAAAACGAGGTGGAGCTAACAAGATGTCGGCCGATGAGCGAAAACAACTCGATGTTGAATATGCCGAGAACTTTTCGTTCTGGTACGATTTAAGAATAATTTTAAAAACAATCCCTGCAATGTTGCAGCATGAAAATGTGTAAACAGAACTGTTGTATGCGAAAACTGATTTTTATCCTTGTGCTTTTTTTAATTGGCTCTGTGTCGGCGAAGGCTCAGAAGATGACCGATTTATTTAAAGACATCGATAACGACACCATCCTGCTGGAGTTTGATTTTCCCGAACTGAGCGATCTTGTCAAGGCTGCCCAGGAGCATCATGCCTATCACAAGATGCAGAATGCGCAGATGCGCAATTTTCAATCGCAGATCGATGCAAAGAAAAGAGAATGGCTGGATCACTTTTATATCGATGCAGACACGCGTTACGGTTTGTACAATTATATTTTTGTTGCCGGGAATCAGAATGTTCCCGGAATTACGCCGGTCGATAACCAGTTTAGTTACTATGTAGCCTTTTCGGTGCGGATCCCCTTGTCGGTCTTTACCAAAACCAAGCATGAAATACGGGCGCTCGAACATACGATCGAGCAGCACCGGGCCTATCAGCAACAGCTCAACGATGAGTTGGAGCGTCTGGTGATCGAGGAGTATTACCTCATGTATACGTTCAGGGAACAAATGGTGTCGTTTCAGGAAGTAATGCAAACCGTACGTACGATGTACTTGAAAGCGCTGCGCGATCTGGAGCGGGGTTACATCAGCATGGAAGCCCTTATCGATATAGGCGAATCAAAGGCAAAGGCAGAAACTGATTTTTTCAAAGCAAAATATGAATTTTTCATGCATGCAGAAAAATTGATGGCATTAACGGGTTATAAATTCAAACCACAGATCCGATGAATTTAGTTACTATATTGAAGCTTCTGTATTCGAAGCTCACCTACATAATTATTATTCCGCTGGTGTTCGGGTTCATCACCTTTCTGATTACCCGTAATCTGCCCGAGCGATATACTTCGACGGCGACTTTATTTACCGGTATTACGTCCAATACCGGACTCGAAATGCTGGGTACCCGGATCGATAACGTGCAAACCCTGAACGAGTACAATAATATCTTGAGTATCCTCAAGTCGCGTTCGCTGGCCGAGGAAACCGGATTGCGGCTGCTGGCCCAGCACTTGATGCAGGACGGGCCTAATGGTCTTATTATCAACGAGGAGGCATTCAGCGAACTGATGGAGGATACGCCCGAAGATGTGAAACGTCTGATCGTGAAGGGTGATATGGAAAAGAGCTATCGCAACCTCCGGTACAATGTGACCCACGACAAGGATGGGTATCTTTACAAATTGTTGAACGAAGATCATCCCCATTATAGTGTCGAAGCAATCAATAAGCTGAATTCGGAACGGATAGGCGCATCGGATCTTATTAAGATTTCGTACGATTCCGACGATCCTGCTATTGCTTACAACACCATTAAATTTGCCACCGAAATCTTCAACAACAAATACATTGTTCTGAAAAAAAACCAGTCGAGCAATGCGATCGCCTATTTCCAGCGTAAATTACGTGAACTATCGGCCCAGCTACAGGCTGCCGAGCAGAAACTGTTGGAATATAACATCGCCAACAATATTATTAACTACGACGAACAAACCGAACAGATTACCACCCAGCAGGAAAAAATCGAGGTGCGCCTGCAGGACGTAAAAATGGAGTATGAAGCGGCCGGTGCAGTAGTCAAGAAGTTGGAGGACGAAATTGAAGCCCGTTATAAAATCAATTTACAGAACAAGCAGATTATTGACCTCCGGAGGCAATTGGTGAATATGAATAACGAAATTGCCCAGATACAAGTGTACGATTCGGAGACCAACCCCCAGAAACTGCAACAGCTGATTTTGCGGCGTGCACAGCTGGAGCGCAGAATACAGAATAATATCGACTCGACCTATACCACCGACAGCAAGACGCAGGGAGTGGAATTTCAGCGGATGATGGCCGAATGGTTAACTGCGATTACCAATTATGAATCGAACGCAGCTTACTACAAATCGATGCTGGAGCGTCACCGTGAATTTATGAGCCAATACAAGGAACTGGCCCCGGTAGGTGCGACCATTAAACGGTACGAACGGGAAATCAATGTAATCGAGAACGAATACCTCAATGTTCTGAACAACCTGAACGTAGCATTACAGAAGGAACAAAACATGGAAATGGTTACCGACATGAAAATGATGGACGAAGCCACACTTCCACTGATTCCCAACAAATCGCGTCATTTACTCTACATTTTAATCGTTTCCATTTTCTCGTTAATCTTTTATATCGCAGCACTGTTGGCCATCGAGATACTCGATATGCGAATCAAAACACCTTCCAACCTGTCCCGGTTGAGCGAGATGGAGGTGCTGGGTGCGTTTTGTTCGCCAGTAACCAATTACCAAGCGGCAGCCGATCATATCAACAAACGCACTTCTGTGTTTATATTCGAGAAAATCAGGGAGTTGGCCACCACCAGCAACCGCCCGATGATTATCCAGATCCTCAGTATCTGGGATCAGGCGGGAAAAGTAGAAACGGCGAATTATATCGCATCCGAACTGAAGGACCGGGACTGGAATGTAAAGATTTTCAATTTTGCCGCCGTGACTTCCAACAATGGCGAGACGACCGTAAACGAAGATCCGGCAAACCCCTATTCGTTGACTTATCGTTACCGGAACTCCGACACCTATACCGAATTGTTCAGCTACCTCCGCACCAACCCCGAAGTGATCATCAGTATCCTGCCGTCGGTAAGCAATGGTATCGACAACTCGGTGATTATAAAAACAGCCGACATGAGTCTGGTCGTATTCGACGGCATGCTTACCTGGCACGAAGCAGAAACGATGCACCTGACCAAACTGAAAGCACTGATTGGCAAATCGTTCTTCACCTTGCTCACCAACGGTAAAGTGGAGTATATGGAAGATATGTTTGGCGAAATACCGAAAGACCGTTCGGCATTCCGCAAAAAGATGAAACAATTACTGACTCGCTTTGCCGGGCGTCCCTGATAATATTTTACGTATCCCACCATGCCCAGCACTTCATCAGGTTTCAGGAGCAATGCACACACGATGTTGTCTATCATCGTGTTAAGCTTTTTCCTATTGTTGATGTTGGCTGCAATGGTGCTGTTTGCCGGTAATAACCTGACTACCGGTCTGTTGTTAATTCTATCCCCGGGATTTCTGATAGCTGCGATCTGGATGCTGGTAAAACCCCATTTCGGAGTCGTAGCGATAATGTTTGCCAATTTCTTTTCCATCGGTATTTCAAGGTATGTGAACCTGCCTACCGGCTTAATGGTGGACGGATTCCTGGGACTTACCTTGGTCGGGATATTTTTCAGTCAGTTACACACCAAGGTGGAATGGAAGAATGCATTTCGCGACTTCACCTATCTTGTTGTATTCTGGATGTTTATGACCACCGCCCAGCTTCTCAATCCCGAAGTGGCGAGCCGTACGGCCTGGATTTATGCCATGCGAAGTATGGCGCTATACTCGGTTATTATTGTACCGGTAGTGTATCTGATCTACAACAAGCCCAAGGATATGATGTCGTTTATCTACCTATCGGGCTGGTTCACCTTGTTGGCGATATTGAAAGGAGTACAGCAAAAATTTATCGGTCCCGATCCCTGGGAACAACGCTGGCTCGAGATACCCGGGAATCAAACCACTCACGTACTTTTCGGTATTATCCGCGTGTTTTCCTTTTTTGCCGATGCCGGTACGTATGGAGGAATGATGGCCTACTTCGGCGTGGTGTTTTTAATATTGGCCATACACCTGAAAGTATCGGCCGGTAAAAAATTGTTTTTCTGGTTGGTTGCCCTGGGATCTTTTTACGCGATGGCTATTTCGGGTACCCGGAGTGCGGTGGCCGTACCCTTTGTCGGATTTTTCGTATATGCCTTCCTGACAAAAAACTTCAAAGCGATGTTTTTCACCGCTATCTTTTTGTTTTTTGCCGTATTCATCCTTCGATATACACAGATTGGAGAAAGTATCTACGAAATACGAAGGATGCGTACCGTGTTCCAGACCGACGAACCCTCGTTGAAGGTACGTGAAGAAAACAGGGCATTGTTCAGAAAATACCTCGAATCGCGCCCTTTCGGAGGTGGAGTGGGATCGGCCGGAAACTGGGGTTTACGCTTCTCGCCGGGGACCTTCCTGGCGCAGACTCCCACCGACGGATGGTATATACAGGTATGGGTGGAGCAGGGAATCGTAGGATTGGTTTTCTATTTGTTTATGATTTTGTACTTTGCCGGTAAGGCCGGGGTGCTCATTTTATTTAAAATCAAAGACAATAATTTCAGATTTACGGCCATTGCCTTTCTTGCGGGAGCGTTCGGGATCATGGTGTCGTCGTACAGTGCCTCGACGCTGGGTCAGATGCCCGGAACCATTTTGTTCTTTATGTCAATGTGTTTTATTTCGCTGATGCCCGAATGGGAAAAAAACAACTTGACACTATGAAACTAAAGAACTCAACTAATCTGCATTCTTTACTGGGTAATGTTGTGTATGCCGGATTCAGCATGGTGCTGTTTATCATGCTGGCAAGATTCACCGATAAAGAACTTTATGGTCGCTGGGTGATTTTCATAACCGCGTTGGGCCTGCTCGATATGCTGCGGATAGGCCTGGCCGGAACAGGGGCGATACGGTATATATCCACTTCTGTGGGCACCGATCGTGACATGACGGTAGGAACCGCCTATCACCTAAATATCCTGACCACGGTTGCCATCACCATACTGTTTGTACCCGCCTGGTTGCTACTGTCGCCACATGCCGCCGATAATTATTATTTGCCGGTTCTCCTCTTCTACCCGCTCTGTGCATTCGCCAGTTTGCCGCATATCCAGGCTGCCAATTACAGTCAGGGTATCATGGATTTCAGGAGGGTAATGATTATTCGTGCCCTGGTAGGTTTTTTCAACCTGGCATTCATGGGCATTTATATTTACCTGGCCGACGAGACCCTGACCGGCTTGATCCTAATGTATAGCTTGTCGGACGTAACCGTTTCGGTCGTCGCCATGCTGATGCGCTGGGATGGCTGGAAATTCTTAAAATACTTCAACCGGTCCATCATGAAGGATTTGTTACGATTCGGCAAATTCTCATCGGCAATCAGTATCAGCAGCAGCTTATTACGTAGCAGCGATACCTTTATTATCAGTTTGTCGGCCGCGATGGGAGCTCCTGCGGTGGCCATTTATGCCATACCCATGAAACTGGTTGAAATGATCGAAATACCGCTTCGAAGCTTTGCCGCTACCGCATTCCCGAAGCTCTCGACCGGCTTTCACGAAAAATCGGACCGTTTTGTAAAGGACTTCAACACCTATCTCAGCTATTCGGTACTCATGTTGATTCCGGTCATACTGCTATTACCTTTTCTATCCGAGTGGGTATTGCTTTTCTTCGGAGGGAATCAATACATTGACGCCCTCGACACTCAAAAAAACATCTTACTGATCATCACTTTCTATATTCTCACCTTACCCTTCGACCGGTTTATCGGAGTTGCACTGATGGCCATCAATAAGCCCGAATTAAACTTCTACAAATTACTTATCATGCTCGTACTCAACATCAGTTTTGATTTGATTGCAGTATTTGTTTTCCAATCGCTCGAATTGGTCGCCATGGCTACTATTCTGTTTACAATCACCGGTATAGTTACCGGCTGGAGGATGCTGGTTAAACATACCGAAATACGGATTAAAAACACATTGGAAGATCTTTCGACAAATATTGACGGACTTAAAACCAAGTACTCGTCTCGCTTGTTTAAACGCTATTAACAATTGCAGCATGAAGATAGGGATAGAAGGACAAAGACTGTTCAGGCAAAAAAAACACGGTATGGATATCGTGGCATTAGAGCTGGTGCGCCGGTTATCGAAACTCGATAACCGCAACGAATATGTGATCTTCGTAAAGGACGACGACGACAGGGCTTGTATTCAGGAAAGCGCCAATGTAAAAATCAAGGTGCTTCCTTCCACCTCCTATCCTGTATGGGAACAGGTAATATTACCCAAAGCTGCATCGGACGAACAATGCGATCTGTTACATTGCACCAGCAACACAGCACCTGTAGCCACCCGTATCCCGCTCATTACCACTATTCACGATATCATCTACCTCGAAAAAGTAAGCCTGTTTTCAAAAGAAGGCACCAGTTATCAGCGATTCGGGAATATGTACCGGCGGTTTATCGTTCCATCGGTCGCCCATAAAAGCCGCCGCGTGGTAACCGTGTCTCGGTTTGAAAAAGAAAACATCGACAAGGTGCTGCATCTGGGGAATAAGCTTTCGGTGATTCATAACGGAGTAGGCGATCATTTTGTAAAAATCAACAATACAGAACTACTTACCGAAGCCCGGAGGAAGTACAAGCTGCCTGAGCGTTACATTTTCTTCCTGGGCAATACCGATCCCAAGAAAAATACGGCTAATGTTTTGAAGGCGTTTGCGTTGTACCATCAAAAATACAACGACGATCTGCACCTGGTAATGCCCGATTATGACGAATCCACACTGCTCGATCTGCTTCGCGATACCGTAAAGCCCGACGTCAGAAACAAAATAATTATAACCGGATACATATCGAACGAGGAACTGCCGGCCATCATCAACCAGTGTTGTATTTTGCTGTATCCGTCGCTCCGTGAAAGTTTCGGGATTCCGATACTTGAAGGCATGGCCTGTGGCGTACCGGTTATAACCTCCAACACTTCGTCGATGCCCGAAATAGCAGGTAATGCCGCATTGATGATTGAGCCTTCCGATCCGGTTGCCATTACGCATGCCATCGAACGAATAGTCGGGAATCCGGTATTGGCGGCCGAATTATCGGCTAAAGGGCTGAACCGGGCAAAAACCTTTTCGTGGGATAACATGACAGCAGCATATATTCAATTGTATCAGGAAGTGTACGACGAAATTAAAAATACTAAATCATGATCAAAACCAGTTATAGGAATATCGCAGACATGAACAGCTTGCTGCTCAAAAAATTAAGTATTCTGCCCCGTCATTTCGATCTCGTTGTGGGAATCAAAGAAAGTGGATTGATACCTGCCAACTTATTGGCGTTGTATTTGAACCTCCCTTTTTCCGATCTCAATTCTTTTTTAAAAGGTCATATTTATAAGGCCGGCGAACGAGGGAGTTTTTTTACTCACCAGGAAAACAAACGGGTACTGATTATTGATGATAGTCTGCGAACCGGGGCCACCATGCAAAAGGTACGGAGCGAACTGGCCCCATTATCCGACCGGTTCCAGTTCAGTTATGGCGTCGTGTACCTTGTTCCCGGCAAGGAACCGGAAGTCGACTATTTTTTCGAACACCTGGACCTTCCTCAGTTTATGCAGTGGCATATGATGGCCGACGGGATCCGGGAAAAAGTAAGCTTTGATCATCAGAAAACACCGGTGTATACCGAATTGAGCGATTACCCTTTTCTTTTTTCGCCAAGCACCATACAGGCACAGGCCGCTTTCAAAAAAACCGGGAAAGCTGTTTTAAGTCTCTCCGATTTCGAACTGGTGAGTTCGACAAATACGGTGTGGAAGGACCTGAAAAGCGGAAAGTTTATGCCCGGAGTGCGGAATTTTCTGATCCAGGGCCGGAATTTTATCCGCAGAACCCTTAAAAAACTGCGAAAATGAGTACTGCTGAAATCCTTTTCTGGATACTTGCGGCACTAATCGTATATACTTACCTGGGGTACGGGCTTGTGTTGTATATGCTTGTCAGAATCAAGCGTTTGTTTGTGAAACGCACGATCGCCCCGCTCCATGACGACGAACTTCCGCCGGTCACCCTCCTGATTGCAGCTTACAACGAGCTCGATTATGTTCATCAAAAGATGAAAAATACGGCAGAACTGAACTATCCCGCCGGCAAACTGCATGTGATGTGGGTTACCGACGGTTCCGACGATGGAACTCCGGAGCTCATCCGGTCGTCGTATCCCGGGGTGGAAGTACTGCATCTCCCCGAACGTAAAGGCAAAATTGCCGCAATGAACAGGGCTGTTCGCTATGTTAGCACTCCGATTCTGGTTTTTTCTGATGCCAACACCTTTATTGGTAGCGATTCGATTCGGAAAATAGCCAACCTGTTCGGTAATGCTTCGGTTGGTTGTGTTTCGGGCGAAAAGCGCATTCTGAACGAACAAAAAGAAGCAGCTTCATCGGCCGGCGAGGGTATATACTGGAAGTACGAATCGGCCTTGAAACGCTGGGATGCAGAATTGTATTCGGTCGTAGGAGCCGCAGGAGAATTATTTGCGGTACGTACCGGATTGTTTCAGGAAGTAGAACCCGACACCTTGCTCGACGATTTTATCATATCGCTCCGGATTGCCATGAAAGGATATCGGATCGAATACGATCCCGATGCCTATGCTTCCGAATGGGCGTCGGCTTCGATACAAGAAGAGTTAAAGCGAAAGATCCGGATTGCCGCAGGAGGTATCCAGGCAGTAATACGCCTTTTTCCATTGCTCAATATTTTCAAGTACCGTACGCTCTCGTTCCAGTACATTTCTCACCGGGTACTCAGATGGGCAGTAACTCCATTTCTTCTTCCTATCGTACTGGTACTTAATCTGTTTATTGCACCCGAAAGCACTCTGCTTGCGGTTATGCTGGCGCTTCAGGTTTTGTTTTATCTTGCCGGCTGGATAGGACAAATATTCGAGAGTAAAAAAATCAAACTGAAAATCTTTTTCATTCCTTACTATTTTTTATTTATGAACTATGCCGTATTTTTAGGAATTTTCAGATATTTGCAAAAAAATCAAAGCGTCAATTGGGAACGAGCCAAACGAATTAACAAAAACACCACTTAATTACTGTCGGAATGAAACGTATTTTAATAACAGGCGGTGCCGGCTTTATCGGCTCACATCTTTGTGAACGTAAACTGAAGGAAGGACATGAGGTCATCTGCCTCGATAACTTCTTTACCGGACGCCGTAAAAACATTGAACACCTCAGGCAATATCCCGAATTTGAATTGGTACGGCACGACATCACCAATCCCTACCTCGCCGAAATTGATGAGATCTATAATCTGGCTTGTCCGGCCTCCCCTGTGCATTACCAGTACAATGCCATAAAAACAATAAAAACCTCGATATTGGGCGCTACCAATATGCTGGGTTTGGCAAAAAGGGTAAAAGCAAAGATTTTACAGGCATCGACCAGTGAAGTGTATGGCGACCCCATCGTACACCCCCAAACCGAAGAATACTGGGGAAACGTAAATCCCATCGGAATACGTTCGTGCTACGATGAGGGCAAGCGCTGTGCCGAAACTTTATTCATGGATTTTCACCGGCAGCATCAAATCAAAATTAAAATCATTCGTATTTTTAACACCTACGGCCCCAATATGCATCCCAACGACGGCCGCGTGGTTTCCAATTTCATCATGCAGGCGCTCAGAGGAGAAGATATAACTATTTTCGGAACGGGAAATCAAACCCGCAGTTTTCAATACGTCGACGACCTGATTGAAGGAATGACCAGAATGATGAATACTTCCGATGATTTTATCGGTCCGGTCAACATCGGTAATCCCAACGAATTCACGATGCTCGAACTGGCCCAGAAAGTAATCGACCTTACCGGCACCAAATCGAAAATGATTTTTAAACCGCTTCCTTCCGACGATCCCCGCCAGCGGCAACCCGACGTCAGCCTGGCCAAGCAAAAGCTGAACGGGTGGGAACCTACCATCCAACTCGAAGAAGGGTTGAAAAAAACCATTTTATATTTTGAAAATGAAATGAAAGAAGGAAGAGTATAAAAAAAGCGGAGTGAAACTGACATGAACCCCGAAAGTTTTTTGTCCAACTTTTGGGGGTCACATCAAAACCGATCACTCCGCTTTTTTTATTCCTGCACTACCGATAAAGGAGTAAGATTTACTTTTTCGCAATTACCCAGCCCCCTGTCGATCAACACATTCAGCTCGTAGATCAGATTTTTATAGTCGGACCGAAGGCCACAGCGATACATCACGGTAAGCGGGTGGGTGTCGATTATCTTCAACATCATATCCACCAGATGAGGCGGAGCGCTTAGTTTGCTATATTCGTCGTAGGTGATACTTAAAAATGCAACATGTTCATTAATACCTCTGTTATCCAGGAGGTAGCCGTGCTTCAGGCGAACGGGCCGCATCAGCTTACCCTCCGAAACCAGGTCGAGGGGATCGGGATAGGAAACAATGCGTGTTCTTTCGGCATTCATTATTACAGGTACCAGATTGGAGTAGTCGGCCCTGGTTTTATAGATTACTGCAGGAGCCGAAGGTTGCCACAGCGTAAGATACTCACCCGAAAGATCGGCAGCATCACGCCCCTGTTTATGGGCGGCACAGCCCAGCAAGGCCAACCCAACCAACATGGCTATTGAATACCGGAATAGTTTATAGTTGTTCATCGCCTATTTTTTAACAAAACGGATCACTTTATTTTTATCCCCCATCAGTTTAAGAATATATACCCCAGGCTTAAGGTCCGAAATGTCGACAACCGGAGAAGATTCCATGTTCACTTTCTGCACGCCGACCCGCCGTCCGTCGGCCGAAAATATTTCGACCGATTCGATCGGTTGATTATCGAGCACCATAATATAATCGGTTGCCGGATTAGGAAATACTTTTACCTGACTGGCTTCAAGATCGTTAACTGACGTGACCGTATCGTTGATCAAGGTAAAATTGATCATCGACCAGTTGGTTGGAGCCAGCCGGCTCCAGCCATTAGCGGTATTCTGGTAAACTCCGATACGGTAATTGCCCGCCTCCTGCACAATTTCGCCTTTAAAATGCAGGGTAACGGTTTCCAACGAATCGATAATCACGTTACGGTAGCCCAAATAGGCTATCGAGCTGGGACCGGTAGGCGTGAAGATAATGGCAATAACCTTATTGTCAAAGTATCCGCCTGTATTGGTGATGGTAGCCGAAAGATCGGCATTACTTTTCACGACTGCATTGTTGGCCGGGAACGAAATAGCTTGCTCCAGCGCCAGTGCCGGAGGAGTTACAGGAGTAGTACGGATTTTTATCCGTACGGTATCGCCCAGTTGCTGAAACAAAGGATTCGAATAATTATTGGCAACATCGTAATAGGCCGTCATCACATAATCGCCTGCAGGAGCATTCACCTCACCGGCAAACGAAAGGGTCCCCGATTCGTTGGTAAGCAGACTCAACCATTCGCGCGATGTTTCAAATACCGGATCCCCTCCAGCCAGCGGAGTAAGTTTAATCATCACCGATGAATTGTATTCCCTTCCGGTATTGTGAACAGTTAACGAAAACCGGCCGGTCTTTTCCGAATAAACATTCCCTATTGGTTTCATTTCCTGTAAGGTAAGTAGCGGCCATTCACCCGCAGGTTGTGAAAAAACAACACTATCGCTGGTAATCCGGGTATCGATCCAGGCAGGAACACCAATGCGTACGGGAACCAGACGCCAATCCTGGCCGGCATCGGTCCGGTACATCAGTTTTAACTGATAGTTGCCTGCAGGCACAGTGGCCGGAACCGACATATTGGAAAAGGAGAAAGTGTTCCAGCCGTAATTTGATGCCAGATCATTGATTTGATGCGATTTCAACACATTAACCAGCGACGATCCGTTGTAAATCCCCAACGCGAGTTGTAACGAAACTTTTTGCAGCCCGTAATTGTATATCCTCCGGGCATTTATTGAAAAAATCTGGGTGCGAAGTGCGCCGGGCACAGTATTTTCGAGCGGGTCGTTCATATAAAACGTAACCACCGGTGTACTGCCCTGGGTTGGCTTCTGCACACCGATAACTGCCTGCTGATGAAAATTATAGCCCCCGCTTTCGGCATCACCTCCAATACCGTCGGGATTTAAAGCTGTCATGGAAAAATAACCATCATAGGCACCACCCCATCCCCAGTTGAAGTGAAAATAGCCATTCTGATCCACCCCGTCGCATACCCATAAATGGCCACCGTTATCCGATCCCGTTCCTCCATAAAGGATGGGCCGGGCCGCATACAGTTCGTTCATTAACAGCTGCTGCCACTCCGTACGCGACATATAATTACGGAATACAAGCTGTAAATTCGGATCATAACTAAAATGCTGGTACAATGCCCTTCCCATGGTAGAAATGGAGGCGCTGCTGGTCGTATTATAATCCATATTAACTGCTACCCCGCTATGATACATGATAGTTGCAACCGCCGCCTTCGCCTCTTCCGAACTTGACGAACCATATTGTGGAGTCATTTGCTCCCAGTTATAGTTCGCCGACGAAAAATCGAGTTCCAACGGGATTTTCAGAGTCGTGGTGGTATAGGACTGCGAACCCGTCCCCCTTTCCGGCCAGCGATGGTAATACATCAGCTGTGCCATACCGGTGGCTACGCATCCCGTTACCGCCCTTGTGCCGTCCTGGTTGTTAATTACAGGACACAAAGCGTTGTAGGGCGATCCCTGATTCCACTTGATGGCCCCTAACAAAGGAGAAACCGGCTGAACAGCTTGTACCGTATTCCTGATCGGCACAGGTTTAGCCGGTCGATTTCGAAGCAGCTGCAATTCATCCTGATAGACGGAAACCCAGTACCGGAAATTTTCAGGGATAGTCCGGTAATCGAATCCCGACCTATCGGACCAGCCAAGAATGGCACGGGCCCGTTCGTCGCCGGAAACCATCACATAGCCTCTGTTGTCGGCCACATTGAATACATAAACCGAATTCGCGAGCAAAGTATCTGAAAATTCAACCGGTTCTAAGGCCGCGGCATCCAGCGGCACGCGCTGTCCTTGCGTCGACGAGCTATTCAAAAACGAAAGCGCCAGGCCCAACGCCTCTTCCTGGCTTCTTGACTGCGAAACCACCGCCAGCGACACCAAAAACAGCAGGGCTGCCACTACATAAAATTTATTCTTCATGACTTAAACGGAATATACATAGTTGCTAAAAAAATATCCGCTTGCAAATTTACAGAAAAGATTGAACAAACTGTAAAATAAATCTTGAATACAAGAAATTACATGTTCCTATTCATAAAAAAATGCTATTTTTGCAACTAATTTTTACAATATGATGCACAATCAATCGGAACCTGAATATATTTTTGAAAGTAGCTGGGAAGTTTGCAACATGGTAGGCGGCATCTACACCGTACTTTCAACGCGAGCTGCTACGCTGGTCAGCACCAAAAAAGACAAATTGATTTTCATAGGGCCCGATCTCTGGGCCGAACATGAGAGTCCTTACTTCAGCAAAGACGCCGGCCTGTACAGCGAGCTGATTCCTTTTACAAAAAAAGAATACGGACTGACCATCCGCATAGGCCGGTGGCAAATACCCGGCAAGCCGGTAGCTATCCTGGTCGATTTCTACCCTTTAATGGCTCAGAAAGACCATATTTACGGAAAAGTATGGGAAACTGCAGGGGTCAATTCGCTTGGAGCGTATGGCGACTACGACGAATCGTCGATGTTCGGTTATGCCAGCGGAATGATCGTTGAATCGTTTATCAGATGTTATGGGATCACTACCGGCACCCCGGTGGTTGCACATTTCAACGAATGGATGACTACCTTCGGACTCTTCTACCTGCGTACCCATCAGCCACAGGTAGCCACCTTGTTCACTACGCATGCTACGTCGATCGGCCGTTCGATAGCCGGCAACCATAAACCACTTTACGATTATCTGAACGAGTACAACGGCGATCAGATGGCCAGCGAGTTGAATATGGTGTCGAAACATTCGACAGAGAAGCAAGCCGCCCATCTGGCCGATTGCTTTACCACCGTAAGTAAGATCACTGCAATCGAATGCGAACAATTACTGGATAAAAGGCCGGATATAATTACTCCCAACGGTTTCGAAGACGATTTCGTTCCGCCGGCCGGCCGGTTCGAGCAACAAAGGGAAGCAGCCCGCAGACTGCTGATACGGGTAGCCGAAACCCTGCTGGGCGAAACCTTGCAACACGATGCCTTGCTTATCGGAACTGCCGGAAGGTATGAATATAAGAACAAAGGCCTCGATGTGTTTATCGAATCGCTGAAATTGCTCAACGACGACCCGGACAACAAACGCCAGGTAGTTGCCTTCATCATGGTACCTGCATGGACAAAAAGTCATCGTGCCGACCTGGCCAACAGCCTCCTGCACAACCATCCGCTGCATGCCTACAACCGTATCACCACACACGAACTCCACGATTATTCCGGCGATCCGGTAATAGGAGCTCTGAATTGGTTTCACCTTCACAATTCGGCCCACGACAGGATCAAGGTTATCTTTGTGCCTGCCTATCTCAATGGAAAAGACGGCATATTCAACAAGAGTTATTACGATTTACTGATCGGACTCGATCTGAGTGTTTTTGCTTCGTACTACGAACCCTGGGGATATACCCCTCTCGAAAGCGTTGCTTTCCATGTACCCACTATCACAACCGACCTGTCGGGATTTGGCGAATGGGTTTCGGAACAGCCTCAACACATCCGTGAGGGAGTCGGCATCATACACCGCTCCGATTACAACGGACATGTCGTAGCCCGCGAAATCGCTCAAATGATCAACGACTTTGCCGCAGCCAATCCATCGGAAACCTCCGTCATCCGGCAAAAAGCAGCCGCCATTGCCCGGCAAGCCCTGTGGAAAAATTTCATCCGGTTTTATGAATCGGCCTATACAATCGCATTACAAAATGTAAATGCACGGGCACAAAAATAATGCAATCGTTTGTGTAACTTATTGATAAATATGTTGTAAAACATTGTATTTAATAAAATAATAATTGTAACTTTGCGAACTATATTATAAAACATATTTTTCGACTATCTATTGATTGTCTCACAAGTATAAGTTATGAAAATTAAAACCAATCATGTAAACGAAGCTATCTGGCGGGAACTGAATGTAACCTCCAATCTTCCCGAAAGTCTTAAGAAGCTGGAAGAACTGGCGCACAATCTTTGGTGGGTATGGAACAGCGAAGCCAAAAGCATGTTCCGGACCCTGCATCCCGAAGCCTGGAAAGAAGCGCATTCCAACCCGGTTCAGCTTTTAAACATACTCACTCACGAAGAACTCATTACGCTGGCCAACAATACCGAGTTTATCACCAAGCTCGAAAGTATATATGCCGATTTTCAGGCCTACATCAACACTCCGTTGAAACAGGACAAACCCTCGGTAGCCTATTTCAGCATGGAATACGGCATGACGGAAATTTTAAAAATCTATTCGGGCGGCCTGGGCGTACTTGCCGGCGACTACCTGAAAGAAGCCAGCGATTGCGCCATCAATATGACAGCGATCGGATTTCTGTATCGTTACGGATATTTCACCCAATCGCTGTCGGTCGACGGTCAACAGATTGCTGTTTACGAACCGCAAAACTTCAATGCGCTGCCTATTAAGCAGGTAATGGACGCCAACAACCACCCCCTGGTCGTTGAGGTTCCATACCCCGATCGTATGGTGTACGCACATGTATGGAAAGTTGCAGTGGGACGCATCTCGCTCTATCTGCTCGATACCGACCACGAAATGAACAGCGAGTTCGACCGCTCCATCACCCACCAGCTGTATGGAGGGGATTGGGAAAACCGGCTGAAACAGGAAATCATGCTGGGCATCGGCGGTATACTGACCTTAAAGAAATTGGGTATTGAAAAGCAAGTATATCATTGCAACGAAGGACATGCCGCCTTAATAAATGTTCAGCGCCTGGTCGATTATATCGCCGGAGGCCTGAGCTTCAACGAAGCACTTGAAGTGGTCCGGGCCAGCTCGCTGTATACCGTACACACTCCGGTTCCCGCCGGTCACGACAGCTTCGACGAAGGCCTATTCCATAAATACATGTCGGACTATCCGTCGAAACTCCAGATCAGCTGGGACGAGTTCATGGATATGGGACGCGAACACCCGGGCAATAAAGAAGAAAAATTCTCGATGAGCGCATTTGCCTGCAATGCCAGTCAGGAAGTAAACGGTGTCAGCTGGCTCCACGGCAAGGTATCGCAGGAAATGTTCAATCCGATATGGAAAGGCTATTTCCCCGAAGAACTACACGTGAGCTATGTGACCAACGGTGTACACTTACCCACCTGGACCGCTTCGGAATGGAAAAAGGTATATGAAAAATACTTCACCAAAGAGTTTTACGACGATCAGTCGAATATGAAAATCTGGAAGGCTATTTACGACGTGCCCGACCAGACGATCTGGGAAACCCGTATGTACCTCAAAAACCGGCTGGTGGAGTTCATCAAGGATCAATTCCGCGACAACTGGCTGAAGAACCAGGGCGATCCGTCGCGTATTGTGAATATTCTGGAAGCCATTAATCCCAAGGCTCTAATTATAGGTTTCGGACGCAGGTTTGCCACTTATAAACGGGCCCACTTACTGTTTACCGACCTGGAAAGGCTGGAGCGTATCGTGAATAATCCGCAACGTCCTGTTCAGATTCTGTACACCGGCAAGGCGCATCCTGCCGATGGCGCGGGACAGGGACTCATTCGCCGGATCGTGGAGATTTCACGTATGCCGCAGTTTATCGGCAAAATCATCTTCCTCGAAAATTACGACATGCGCCTTGCCAAGCGTTTAATCTCGGGGGTCGACATCTGGCTCAACACCCCTACCCGCCCGCTCGAAGCTTCGGGTACATCGGGCGAAAAGGCTCAAATGAATGGCGTACTCAATTTCTCGGTACTCGACGGATGGTGGCTCGAAGGCTATGTCAAAGGAGCTGGCTGGGCATTGACCGAAAAACGCACCTACGAAAACCAGGAACATCAGGATCAGCTGGATGCCGCCACCCTGTACAGTATGCTGGAAAACGAGATCATTCCCATGTATTTTGCCAAGAACACCAAAGGTTATTCGACCGAATGGATCCAGCACATCAAGAATTCGATCGCCCAGATTACTCCCCGCTTTACCACGAAACGCATGATGGACGATTACATCAGCCGTTTCTATACTAAACTGGCCCAACGCAGTTCTTATCTGAAAGAAAACAACTTTGCAAAAGCCCGTGAACTAACGGTATGGAAATCGAACATGGCTGCCAAATGGGACCAGATTGAAGTTGTAAGCGTGAGTCATGTCGACAATGAATTGCAGCAAACTCATGTGGGCGAAGGCACTACCCTTGAAGTGGTGATCGACACCAAAGAGCTGAACGACAAAGGTCTTGGAATCGAATTGGTGGTTACCCGGATGTCGCAAAACAATATCGAACAATTGTACGACGTAGAAGAAATGCAACTGGTTCGCACCGAAGGAAGCCGCATGTATTTCAGCATGGATTATATAATGAACCGTGCCGGCAACTTCCGCTATGCGTTCCGCATGTTCCCTAAAAATGAGGACCTCCCGCATCGCCAGGACTTCTGCTACGTGCGCTGGATTTAACATCAGTCATAAACAAAACAAGCTAACTTTTGAAGTTAGCTTGTTTTGTTTACAACCGGCGGGTGACCCGCACCAGCATTTCTTTTTTCCAGCTTACAAAATCGCCTGCAATGATGTGTCGTCGCGCTTCTTTCACGAGCCACAGGTAGAAAGCCAGGTTGTGAATGGAAGCTATCTGCATGGCCAGCAGCTCTTTGCTGATAAACAGATGGCGCAGGTAAGCCCGGGTGTAAACCCGGTCGACATAGGAAGTGCCGTAAGGATCGAGCGGTGAAAAATCGTTCTTCCATTTTTCATTACGCATATTCAGGATTCCTTCCGAAGTGAACAGCATTCCGTTGCGCCCGTTGCGGGTAGGCATTACGCAATCGAACATATCCACTCCGCGCTCGATGCCTTCCAGAATATTTTCGGGAGTCCCCACTCCCATCAGATAGCGTGGTTTATCCTGAGGTAAAATTTCATTCACCACTTCAATCATTTCGTACATCTTCGCAGCCGGCTCACCTACTGCAAGACCGCCTATGGCATTTCCTTCGCGATTCCGGGAAGCAACAAATTCGGCCGACTGGCGGCGCAAATCGGGATACACACAGCCTTGTACAATAGGGAAAAAGGTCTGGGAGTAACCATACTTATTCTCCGTCGAATCGAAGCGTTTCAACCCTCTTTCCAACCAGCGGTGGGTAAGCTCCATCGAAGTTTTGGCATATGCATAAGGAGCATCGCCCGGCGTACACTCGTCAAATGCCATCATAATATCGGCGCCGATAATGCGCTGGATATCGACCACATTCTCCGGAGTAAACAGGTGTTTGCTTCCATCGATATGCGAACGGAAATGAGCGCCCTCTTCCTTCAACTTGCGATTGGCCGAAAGTGAAAACACCTGATAACCGCCACTGTCGGTAAGTATAGGGCGGTCCCAGCCATTAAATTTATGCAGCCCTCCGGCCTGTTCCAGGATCTCCAAACCCGGACGCAGGTATAAATGATAAGTGTTGCCCAGAATAATCTGAGCTCCGATATCGTCCTTCAATTCATGAAAATGTACGGCTTTGACCGACGCCACCGTGCCTACCGGCATAAATATCGGTGTTTCGATCGCACCATGATCGGTGGTAATGAGGCCGGCGCGAGCCCACGAACCGGTATCGGTGTGTTGCAACTCAAATTTCATAGCCATCGGGTTAAGAAAGAAGAAAATTACGAAGAATCTGCTCCCCGGCATCGCCCGATTTTTCGGGATGAAACTGCACCGCCATGAAATTATCCTTCCGTACGGCAGCGCTGTAAGCATGAGTATAGACCGTCGTGGCAATGGTGTATTCCGAATGAGGAACATAATACCCATGCACAAAATACACATAGGTATTGTCGTTGAGCTGGGCAAACAACTGCGACTGAAGACCGGTAAGGGTGTTCCATCCAATCTGAGGAACTTTCAAGCCTTTATCTTCCGGAAACTTCTTCACTGTCATCGGAAAAATCCCCAGACAACCGGTCGAGTTTTCTTCGGAAGCCGCACACATCAGCTGCATGCCCAGGCAAATCCCCAGCACCGGCTGCTTCAACGAGGGAATCAAGGTATCGAGCCCTTTATCACGGAGATATCGCATTGCCGATGCCGCCTCCCCGACTCCCGGAAAAATCACCCGGTCGGCCGTCCTGATTACCTCCGGATCGTCGGTCACAACTGCGTCCACCCCAATACGCTCGAGGGCGAAAAGTACCGAACGTATATTCCCGGCGTTGTACTTGATAATCGCTACTTTCATCCCTTCAGCAAACGATTGGTGGATGTTTCGGGAAAAACCACGGAAGGCTTGAACACCTTCGCCTCTTCCAGCTCCATCATCGCGTAGGCCATGATGATGATGACATCACCCGGCTGCACCAGACGGGCCGCCGCACCATTGATGCAGATCATTCCCGAACCACGCTCGCCCGTAATTACATAGGTCTCGAAACGCTGGCCATTATTGTTGTCGACTATGGTTACTTTTTCGTTGGCAATCAGGTTGGCAGCCTCCATCAAGTCCTCGTCGATGGTAATACTCCCGATGTAATTCAGGTTGGCCTCGGTGACCGAAGCGCGGTGAATTTTTGACTTTAATACTGTTACGAACATTTTATTACATCGATTAACCTCACATCTCCGCAAAACACTGCAATACAACCTACGGTAGGCTCATCCCAGCTCAAGGCTGACTGTAAGGTATTACTATTGGCAATTTCAAAATACTCCAGCCGCAACCCTTCCACCGCATCAATCTGTGTTTCAACCCAGGCGCGCAGTTCGGCCGGCGACTTTCCGGGTACAAAGGTACGACATTCGAATAAAACTTTCGATATAGTGGCTGCAATTTCACGCTCCTGCAGTGTTAAACGTTCGTTACGACTGCTCATAGCCAGTCCCGAAGGCTCTCTTACAATGGCACATTCCACAATTTCGAGCCCGAATTCCATAACGCGGGTCATGTGCCTGATGATGGCCAATTGCTGAAAATCCTTTTGTCCGAAATACGCTTTCCGGGGCTCCACCAACCGGAACAACTTACTCACAACCTGTACAACTCCGTTGAAATGACCGGGACGGAATTTTCCTTCCATCACCTTGTCCAGTCCCTGAAAATCAAACTCAAAAGGTGTGTCGAGTTCCTCCGGCGTATACATATCGCTCACCTCCGGAGCAAACACCAGATCGCAACCCGCTGCTTCAAGCAGGGCAGCATCCCGTTGCAAATCGCGGGGATACTTCGCGAGATCCGATTTATTGTTAAACTGGGTAGGATTCACAAATACACTTACCACCGTAACATCATTCTCGGCCACCGAACGGCGAACCAGGGTGAGATGTCCCTCGTGAAGCGCTCCCATGGTAGGAACCAACCCGATCTGCTTTCCTTCTTCACGCCAGCGCTGCAACACTTCCTGCAACACTGTGGTCGAACTTACTATCTGCATGTGTTGAAAAATTAATTTTTATACTAAAAAAGGCCTGCAAAAATACAAAAACTTATTGGTAAAAAAGGGCGGAGCGTTAAATTCAATTTTTTTTCGTATCTTTGCAAAGAGAATTTTTACTACTGCATGAAAAAAGTTAACAAAGTACTTTATATTTCCCAGGAAATATTCCCTTACTTACCCTCTTCCCCGGTAGCCGATATGGGCCGGTATCTTCCTCAGGCTGTTCAGGACCGTGGTCGGGAAACACGTACTTTCATGCCTAAATTCGGGGCTATTAACGAGCGCCGCAACCAGCTGCACGAGGTAATCCGTCTTTCGGGGATGAATCTGATCATCGACGATACCGATCATCCGCTGATCATTAAAGTCGCCTCTATCCAGGCAGCCCGTTTACAGGTGTATTTTATCGACAACGAGGATTTCTTCCGGAGAAAAAACACCATTGCCGATTCCGACGAGGTTGAATACAGCGACAACGACGAACGCACCATCTTTTTCGTGCGCGGCGTAATGGAAACCGTAAAAAAATTACGCTGGACCCCCGATGTCATCCATTGCCTGGGATGGATGTCGGCGCTGGCGCCTCTTTACATAAAAAAAGCTTATAATCAGGATCCTTTCTTTAAAAATTCAAAAGTAATCTATTCTTTGTTTCAGGACGACTTCAAGCAGCCCTTTCGCAGCCTGTTTGCCGACAAACTGCTGCTCGATGGTATAGAACCTACTGATGTGGCGCAGTTGAAAAAAGGCGATATCGATTACGTTGAATTAACCAAGCTGGCGATCGATTATTCCGACGGCGTCATACAATCGGTTCCCGGAACCAACCCTGATGTATTACAGTACATCGGTTCTACCGGTAAAAAGTTCCTTCCCTACAAAGAAGACGAAGATTATGCCGACGACTATGTGCGCTTTTACGACAGTGTGATGTAACCCTTTCATTGACTCACCCTCAATTTTCACTTCAAGTATGAAGACCTCTCCGTTTATTTTGCTTATTGCTGTGTTGTTCGCTGCCTGTTCCGATATAAATGTAAGCGACATGGGAAGTCAGCTGCTCCCTCCATCCGACCAGATGACAGTAAATACCGATACGTTTACGGTACGCACCGACAACTACGTCGTGCCCTACATTTATGCCTATCCCGATTCGTTTTTGCTGGGTACGTTTTACGACCAGAAATTCGGGACGACACATGCCGACATCTTTGCCCAGGTCGAAAAGCCGGCAAAATATGTATACCCCGACAGTGTAACGATCACGCCCGACTCCATCTACCTGATCATGTACTATAAAAAGTACTTCGGCGACAAATATTCGCCCATGCATATCAGCGTGTACGAAATGAACAAGGGCACTTTCAACTACACCACGGCCTACCCCTCCAATCTGAATCCTGCCGCCTATACCGACAAGTCGATACTGATCGGACAGAAAAGCGTGACGGCAGTCAACGCCCTGATAAAAGGCGACTCCACAGCTATAGCCATCAAACTTTCGTCCGACTTCCTGAAGCGGTTTACAAGCGCGGGCCCCGACATTTATGCCGATGAGAACAAATTCCTCGATTTCTTCAAGGGACTGCATATCACCGCCGACTTCGGATCGGCCACCATGTTCTATATCAACCAAATCGGATTGGAATATTTCCATCATTACACCTATACGACCAAAGGAAGCGCCGGACAGGACACCCTTATCACGGTCAACAATGTCATTCCATTTCCGGCCAACGATATGGTCCGACAGGTCAACCGGTTCCTGCATCCCGACACCACCGAGATTCTGAACAACCTGAAATCGAGCCCGAAACAAATCCATCAGGTTTCGGCGCCCGCCAATCTGTTTACCAAAGTACAACTTCCGCTACGGGCCATGCACAAAAAAATGGAAAGCCAGAACAAACGTACTTTTATCAACAGCGCCCGGCTTAGAATCGACATCGCCGAGTTCGACGATGCCAAAATTGCGCGTCCGGTAAGTGCCAGTCTGTTATTGATCAAGGAAAGCGCCATGCATCGCTTCTTCGCGAAAAAAGAACTGCCCAACGACACGGTTTCGATCATCGGAACCTACACTCCCACACTCAACAGCGTCACCAACGAATACGATTACTATTACGAATTCGACCTGTCGCGCCTCATAGCCAATGAATTCCTGACGGCCAATCATAAAAACGAACTGCTGCCCGAATGGTCCGACTTTGTCGTGGTGCCCGTGCGGGTTAGCTACGGCACCAACAATGTCGTAACCAAAGTCCGCCACCAGATTCTAATGAACGGAGTAACCATCGCCGGAGGTCAACATCCTGATAAACCCATGCTTATCAGAACAATTTACAGCAAATTCTGACAATATTCCAAATATTATAATTATCTTTGCACCCGCAATTTTTTATATCAACATAAAGTCTAACCTACTATTTATTAGTAAAAAAACAAATTTCATCAAATGGAAGAAAATCAGATTCCGGTTGAAGAAACCAACATCCCTGCTGAGGAAACAGTAGCTGCTGCCGCTGCTGTGGAAGCAAGTCCTGCAGTAATTGAAGAAGCCCCGTCGGCTGTTAAACCCGCTCCTGCCGCGCCGGCAGCAGTTGAAGAAGATTTCGACTGGGATGCTTACGAAAAAGGCGACACAATGACGGCTGCCGATAAAAAAGCGCTCGAAAGTGTGTACGACAACACCCTGAACGCCATCAAAGACAAAGAGGTGGTTGAAGGTACGGTTATTTCGATCAACAAACGCGAAGTTGTAGTCAACGTAGGCTACAAATCGGACGGTATTGTTCCGATGAGCGAATTCCGCTACAATCCCGAACTGAAAGTAGGCGATAAAGTGGAAGTGTACATCGAAAGCCAGGAAGACAAAAAAGGTCAGCTTATCCTTTCACACAAACAAGCTCGCGCTACCCGTTCGTGGGATCGCGTAAACGAAGCGCTCGAATCGCAGGAAGTGGTAAAAGGCTTCGTAAAATGCCGCACCAAGGGCGGTATGATCGTGGATATCTTCGGTATCGAAGCCTTCCTCCCCGGATCGCAGATCGATGTGAAGCCCATCCGCGATTACGATGTATTCGTGAACAAAACCATGGAGTTCAAGGTGATCAAAATCAACCACGAATTCAAAAACGTGGTGGTTTCGCACAAGGCACTTATCGAAGCCGAACTCGAAAACCAGAAGAAAGAAATCATCAGCAAGCTGCAAAAAGGTCAGGTACTCGAAGGTACTGTTAAAAACATCACCTCTTACGGTGTGTTCATCGACCTGGGCGGTGTCGACGGGCTTATCCACATTACCGACCTGTCGTGGGGCCGCGTAACTCATCCGGAAGAAATCGTAACACTGGATCAGAAAATCAATGTCGTTATCCTCGATTTCGATGATGAAAAGAAACGGATCGCTTTGGGTCTGAAACAATTGGTACCGCATCCATGGGAAGCGTTGAGCGCCGACCTGAAAGTAGGCGACAAGGTAACCGGCAAAGTGGTGGTTATGGCCGATTACGGTGCATTTGTTGAAATTGCTCCGGGTGTCGAAGGACTGATCCACGTTTCGGAAATGAGCTGGTCGCAGCACCTGCGCTCGGCACAGGATTTCCTGAAAGTAGGCGACGAAGTAGAAACCGTTATCCTGACACTGGACCGCGAAGAGCGTAAAATGTCGCTGGGTATCAAACAACTGAAATCGGATCCATGGGAAAACATCGAGGAAAAATATGCAGTCGGTTCGCAACACACGGCTAAGGTTCGCAACTTCACCAATTTCGGTGTATTTGTTGAAATCGAAGAAGGTGTCGACGGTCTGATTCATATCTCCGACCTGTCGTGGACCAAAAAAGTAAAACACCCCTCGGAATTCACCCAGATCGGCAGCGAAATCGAAGTGCAGGTACTGGAAATCGACAAAGCGAACCGTCGCCTGAGCCTCGGTCACAAACAAATGGAAGAAAACCCATGGGATGTGCTCGAAACCATGTTTACGGTCGACAGTATCCACGAAGGTACTATCATCGAAATGATGGACAAAGGCGCAGTAGTTTCGTTGCCTTATGGCGTCGAAGGTTTTGCTACCCCTAAACACCTGATCAAGGAAGATGGCGGACAGGCGCAACTCGACGAGAAACTGATGTTCAAAGTGATTGAATTCAACAAGGACGCAAAACGGATCATTCTTTCGCACAGCCGCATCCACGAAGATGTGAAACGTGCCGAAAAAGCTGCGGCTTCCGATTCGAATCCCGAAGCTCCTAAAAAAGCGAAAAAAGCGAAAAAAGAAGAGCCTGTTGTAGTTCAGTCGTCGGAAAAAACCACCTTGGGTGATATCCAATCGCTGGCCGACCTGAAAGATCAGCTCATCAACGAAGCTGCCGAAAAAATGGTAAAAGCCGAAAAAGCGAAAAAAGCCAAAGAAGGCGAAGAATAATCGACTTCCTTTTTAAGCAATAAATACTGCAACGTAAGCGCCGCCCGGAGTAATCCGTTACCCGGCGGCCTTACGTTGTGCTTTTTTATAGAATCCGATCCTGTATTTATTTTCAGAATTCATTTTTTTTTACGAAATTTGCGGGCTTAAAATGAAGTAATTTTAAGATAAGAATCATCGTGGATAAAACCAAGTACATTTTCGTGACGGGCGGCGTTACATCTTCTCTGGGAAAGGGAATTATCGCTGCCTCTTTAGGAAAACTCCTCCAGGCTCGGGGTTTCAGAGTAACCAACCAAAAGCTGGACCCCTACATCAACGTGGATCCGGGCACGCTGAATCCTTACGAACATGGTGAATGTTACGTCACTGTCGACGGCCATGAAGCCGATCTCGACCTGGGTCATTACGAACGGTTTCTGAATGTCGAAACGCACAAGGCCAATAATGTAACTACCGGCCGCATTTATCAGAATGTAATCAACAAAGAACGCCGCGGCGATTACCTGGGAAAAACCGTACAAATTATTCCGCACATCACCGATGAGATCAAACGCAATATCAAATCGCTCGGAAGCAAGGGCGAATATGATTTTGTGATTACGGAAATCGGCGGAACAGTGGGCGACATCGAATCCTTACCCTATATCGAGAGTGTACGCCAGCTTCGCTGGGAGCTCGGCAAGAATTGCCTGATCGTTCATCTCACCTATGTGCCCTATCTGGCCGCTGCAAAAGAACTGAAAACAAAACCCACCCAACATTCGGTAAAAGCGCTGCAGGAACAGGGCGTACAACCCGATGTGCTGGTACTGCGAACCGAACACAATATCTCGATGGAAATGCGTAAGAAGGTGGCATTGTTTTGCAATGTCGAACCTCATGCTGTTATGCAGTCCATCGATGTGCCGTCCATCTACAGGGTTCCGCTCAATATGATGGCCGAAAAACTCGACGAAGTTGTATTGACAAAAATGGGATTTGAGATTGAAAAAATCCCCGCTCCCAACATCGAACGATGGACCGCCTTTGTCGAAAAACTGGAGAACGCAAAAGAGGAGGTTCGTATCGCCCTCGTGGGAAAATATGTTCAACTCCCCGACTCTTACAAATCGATCATCGAATCGCTGGTACATGCTTCGGCCTACAACAACCGGAAATTAAAACTGGAGCTCATCCTGTCGGACAAACTCAACGAGGAGAATATCGACAAAAAACTGGCGAAGGTTGATGGTATTCTGGTGGCTCCCGGCTTTGGAACACGCGGAATGGAAGGCAAATTCCTGGCCTTGCAATTCGCACGTGAAAAAAATATTCCCTGCCTGGGTATTTGTATGGGCATGCAAACCATGTCGATCGAATTTGCCCGTAACGTACTGGGATTGAAAGATGCCAACAGCACCGAAATCGATTCGACCACGCAACACAACGTGGTCGACATTATGGACGAGCAGAAAAACGTACTCGATTTAGGCGGAAGCATGCGTTTGGGCGCCTTCGAATGTACATTGGCACACGGCAGTAAAGCGGCCGAAATTTACGGCGAAGAGAAAATTCGCGAACGTCATCGCCACCGCTACGAATTCAACAATGCCTACAAAGATCAGTTTGAGGCTGCAGGCATGCAATGCAGCGGAATCAACGAAGATTCGAACCTGGTAGAAATCATCGAATTAACTTCTCACAAATGGTACATGGGCGTACAATTCCACCCCGAGTACCGCAGTACGGTGGTTAATCCTCATCCTTTATTTATCAGCTTTGTAAAAGCTGCAATTTCGTAACATAAATATCAGTTAAATGGATAAGAACACTATTATCGGCTTTTTACTCATCATCGGCATCCTGATCGGTTTTTCGCTGCTCAATCGTCCGAGCGAAGAGGAAATAGCCCGTCAGAAAGCCTACAACGATTCAATAAGTGCTGTATATGAGGCGCAATTGGAAGCCGAAGCGAAAGCGGCAGCCCTCCGACAGGCAGCGGTAGCGCAATTGCCCGGCGATTCGGCAACGAACGATTCGATTGCCAACGAACAACAACTGTCGGCCTACGGCGATTTTCGTTCGGCTGCAACAGGAGAAGAACAAAAGTTTATTGTTGAAAACGATCTGGTGCGTCTTACCATCAGCTCGAAAGGGGGGAAGGTGATTTCGGCTCAATTGAAACAGTACTTATCACAGGATTCGTCGGAAATCGAATTGTTTAATGAGGAAGAAGCCGATTACAGTTTTACAATGGCCCTGCGCAACAATCACATTGTGAACACCAGTGATTTGTATTTTACTCCGGCAGGCAATATTGTAAAAGATGAGGAAGGTAATCAGACATTAACGCTGAGGCTACAGTCGGAAACGGAAGCATTTATGGAGTTCGTTTACACCTTACCTGCCGACGATTACATGCTGGGATTCACCGTCAGGGGAAATAAGATGAATACCATCATGCCATTGGGATCCAATTATATGATTTTCAACTGGGATGCGCGAATTCGTCAGCAGGAGAAAGGTCGTCAGTTTGAAGAGCGTTATTCCACACTCAGCTACAAATATGTGGCCGACGATATGGAAAATCTGGATGCTGCAAAAGACGATGCGAAGAAAATTGCCAATAAGTTGAAATGGATCGCCTTCAAGGATCAATTCTTCAGTTCGGTACTTATAGCCGGCAAAGAATTCAGCAATACGACCCTGGAAAGTAAAGTAGAACCAAAAGAAAGCGGATACCTGAAATCGTACAAAGCCGAAATGCAGGTCGACCTGGCAGCTGCTTCAACAGCCGGGAATTGGGAGGATCTTGATTTCCGCTTTTACTTTGGTCCCAATAAATACAAAATTCTTTCGGATTACGACAAGGGCGTACCTGCCGATGAAAAACTGAAACTGCGCAACCTGGTGCCGCTCGGCTGGGGTATTTTCGGCTGGGTCAACCGGTTTGCCATCATTCCGATGTTCAATCTGTTTAGCGGATTTATCGATAATTTTGGTATTATCATCTTATTGATGACGGTTGTTATCAAACTGGTACTGTATCCGCTTACCTACAAATCGTATGTTTCGAGCGCGAAAATGCGTGTATTGAAACCTGAGATCGACGAAATCAACGCACGTATTCCGGCCGATAAACCGGCAGAACGGCAGAAAGCAACGATGGAGCTCTACAACAAAGTTGGTGTGAGCCCGTTCAGCGGCTGTTTGCCGACCCTGCTCCAGATGCCAATCCTGTTTGCCATGTTCAGTTTCTTTCCGGCGTCCATCGAGCTGCGGGGCGAAAGCTTCCTCTGGGCCAAAGACCTTTCGGCCTACGACGCCATCGTAAGCTGGGACGTATACATACCGCTAATCACCCCTTATTTCGGCAACCATATCAGCTTGTTTACCTTATTGATGACGGTGGCAACACTTATCTCGACAAAGCTTAATATGGCCAATACAGCTACGCCCGATCAGCCGGGAGCTGGTATGATGAAGTGGATGATGTACCTGATGCCGGTGATGTTCATGTTTATTTTCAACAACTATGCATCAGGATTGAGTTACTATTATTTCGTATCGACTTTAATTTCAATCGGACAAACCTATGCCATTCGGGCTACGGTCGACGAAAAGAAATTACTGGCCGAACTGCATGCCAAACGTGCTGCCAACGCGAAAAAACAACCTGCTCAAGGAGCTGCGCCGAAGAAACTCGGTTTTATGGCGCGGTTGGAAAAGATGCAAAAAGAACAGGAAAAGATGATGCGCGAACGCAACAAAAAGAAATAAACAGCATATGTGCAGGAAAATTAAACGTAAATTTCCTGCACATATCATTTACAATCAACCAACCTATCTTCTTAACCATGAACAGACTTCCGATTTCCATCGTGGTCGTTATGCTTCTGCAGGGCATTACGGCGCAAACCTCCGAAATGAATACCTTCCGGGTAATGAGTTACAATGTTGAAAACCTGTTCGATCTCGACGACGACAGCCTCACTCGCGACGAAGAATACCTTCCGGGCGGAATACGAGGATGGAATTATACCCGTTACCGGAAGAAACTGATCCATATTGGCCGGGTCCTGGTTGCAGGAGGTTGGAATCCACCGGCGGTGGTGGGGCTTTGTGAGATTGAAAGCCGGAAAACATTAAACGACCTCACCCGCAATTCGGCAGTGAAAAGTCTGGAGTACAGATTTGTACACTTCGAATCGCCCGATACGCGGGGTGTCGACGTGGCCCTTCTTTATCAGAAGGAAATGTTCAGGCCTGTGAACCAGAAAGCGATCTCGATTGTTTATCCACATGCACCCAGTGTGCACACCCGCGACTTGCTGTATGTGGCCGGCAAAGTACCCACAGGCGATACCTTGCATTGTTTCGTCTGCCACTTTCCGTCGAGGCTGGGGGGCGAACTTGAATCGGAACCTAATCGGCGGTTTGTAGCATCCGTGTTACGGCAGCAGGTCGATTCATTACTTGCCATACAGAGGAATTCAAAAATCATCATCATGGGCGATTTCAACGACTACCCCGACAATGTGAGTATGAATGAGGTGCTGGGAGCTGTAGATCCTGAAACTGCTGAAGGCGATCTTATCAACCTGATGTTTCCGCTTCATAAGTCGGGCAAAGGTACACATAAGCATGCCGGGAAATGGGGAGCACTCGATCAGCTGATCATTTCGAGGGCATTGCTGGACCCCACGAGTAAATTTCACACCAAAGCCGATGGAGCGACTATCTTCAGCCTTCCTTTCCTGCTTGAAGAAGACTCTAAGTTTTTTGGTTATCAACCATTTCGAACCTATGCTGGTATGAAATATCAGGGAGGGTATTCGGATCATCTGCCGGTATATGTCGACTTTTATTATTAAAAACTGTATGGATGTACAACTTTTCGTTCCTTGTTTTATCGATCAACTCTACCCTCAAACAGCTTTCAACACGATGAAGTTGCTGGAGAGCCTGGGTTGCCGGGTTCATTATAATCCCGATCAGACTTGCTGCGGACAGCCGGCTTTCAACAGCGGATACTGGCCCGAGGCTACCCGGCTTGCCCATAAATTCATGAACGATTTCAAGGCCGACATGCCGGTCGTATCGCCCTCCGCATCGTGTACGGGCTATATCATTCATCAGTACCCCAAACTGCTGAAAAACGACCGTGAAGCCTTGGCACAACATCAGCTGCTGGAAACGCGGATCTTCGAACTATCCGACTTTATCCTCAATATACTGAAAGTCGATCAGCTCAGCGGAGCATTTCCCCATAAAGTGACCTTTCACGATGCCTGCTCGGCTTTGCGCGAATATGGGATTTACGAAGAACCGCGAAAACTGCTGCGGATGAAAAAAGGACTCGAAATAGTTGAAATGCCTGAAAGCGATACCTGTTGTGGATTCGGAGGTACCTTTGCGGTTAAAAACACAGCTATATCGGCTGCTATGGCCGAAAAAAAGGTATTGAATGCGCTGTCGACCGGGGTTCGATACATCGTCAGCACCGAAGCATCCTGCCTGATGAATATAAACGGCTATATTGCCAAGCATCAGCTGGATATCAAAGGAGTTCATCTGGCCGACATACTCGTGCAATAAAGCGGAGCGGTGAAGTTGTTAAGCGGAAAATTGAATAGAAGGTAGTTGTATAAAGAAAACTGGAAATGAAAAAAATACTGGCAATTGTTTTTATAGTAGTAAGCTGTAATATTCAGGCGCAATTAAAAATTAATGAAATAATGGCCACCAATGTCTCGGCAGTATGGGACAATTGGTACAATTTTACAAATTGGATTGAACTCTACAATCCGACCGGCATGCCGGTATTTCAAAACGATTATGCCCTTACCGACGATATGAACGAGCCGCGCAAATGGCAGTTGCATTATAAAAGTATACCGGCAAAGGGATTTGCTTTATTGTGGATGGAACGACCCGAAAGAGAGTTTCACTCCCCCTTTAAACTGAAACCCGGCGGGGGCAGCCTCTACCTTGTCGACTGGAACAACGAGATTATCGATCAGTTTTCGTATCCTGCTCAGTTTCGCAATACCTCGTTCGGACGAAAATCCGATGGAGCCGACGAACTGGTCTTTTTTGAAGACCACAGTCCGGGATCGAGTAACAATGGCCGGAACTGGTCCAATACCCGTTGTATCGAACCGGTACCAACCGTAGCAGGAGGATTGTATCCGTCTGAACTGGCTGTTGCATTTGAAGCCCCCCAACCCGGCGACACCATTATCTATACCTTGAATGGCGACGAACCGACCCGGAACAATGCCATAAGGTATCAACCGGGGTCGACCCTGCAAATCACCAACAACACGGTTATCCGGGCCATCACCATCGGCAAAGGAAAACTCGCCAGCGATATTACGACCGCTTCGTACCTGATCGGACAACGCGAATTCAACCTTCCGGTAGTTTCGCTGGTTACTTCGCCAAAATTCCTGTTCGACAATACCATAGGAATCTATGTTGAAGGCACCAACGGTATTGAAGGTTGTGGCGATCCATTACCCCATAACTGGAACCAGGACTGGGACAGGCCGGCCAATTTTGAGCTGTTCGATCGCTCGAAACTATCGCGGTTGAACCAGGAAATCGATATTCAAACAGCAGGTTGTGGTTCGAGAGCCAACAACCGGCAGAAATCCCTTCATATAAAACCTAAAAACAAGTTCGGCGATAATACCTTGAACTATCCCATTTTCGGATCGCGCCCCAACAAAAAATACAAGGACATTGCACTCCGCAATTCGGGCAACGACCACAAGTATTCGATGATGCGCGATGGGATGATGCAATCGCTTATTATTGGACGTATGGATCTGGAATACCTGGCTTACGAACCTGCCGTTTTATTCATCAACGGCGAATATTACGGGATTCAAAATCTTCGCGAACGGTCAAATGCCGATTTATTATATGCAACACATGGGTACGATGAAGAAGACATCATTAAAATCGATACGTACGACATCGTGAATCATCCTTTGTACCAAGAACTCATCGGATTCGTCAGCAACAACGATATTACACAGAATGCAGTGTATGAACAAGTAAAACAACAAATGGATGTTGAAAACTACATTCAAAATATCATCACCCATATTTTTGTAGCCAACTACGACTGGCCGCACAACAATGTAAAGATGTGGAAACCCATTGAAAACGGGAAATGGCGCTGGATTCTGTACGATACGGATTTCGGCTTTAACCTGTTCATTGACAATCTGCACGATTTTAATTCGTTGACCTATGCACTGGGAGAAAATAATGGATTTGAGACACAGCCCTGGGCTACCGAACTTTTCCGCCGGTTGATGCAAAACCCGACCTTCCGAAACGACTTTATCGATCGCTTTACGGTACATCTTTCGTCGACCTTTAAATCGGAACGGGTAATTCATATCATCGATTCGATTGCGGCGCGAATCCGTCCCGAAATCGGCTATCATAAACAACGCTGGGACTCGGAACGCGATTTCGAAACCGATATCAACCTGATGAAAACATTCGCCAACGCACGTCCCGGGAATATGTACCGGTTTATCGGCGATCGTTTTCTGCCCGGCACAGCTTTGCACACCATCCGTATTTCGTCTAACATACCCTCTGCAACCTTTACCTACAATACGGTCCATATTCCCGACCCTTCCATCGAATTGCAAAGCTTCAAGGGCCGCAGTTATACCTTAAAAGCAAATGAGGTAAGTGGTTATGTTTTCAAACGCTGGGAAGTCACCGGAGTGAACCATAGCACACTACCGTGGGATAGTGAATGGAAATATTGGGATTCGTCGACGGTCCCTGCCGCCAACTGGTACGAACCGGGTTATTCGGATGCAACATGGAAAAAAGGCCCGGCCCAATTTGGCTATGGAAACAAAGGAGAAACAACAGTGGTCGATTACGGGCCAAATGCCGCCGATAAATTCACGACCAGTTACTATCGGAAGAACTTCTCTATTTCCAATCCTGCAAACTTGTCGAAAGCTACTATCCGAATGCTGGTCGACGACGGCGCCGTGGTATACCTCAACGGCGTTGAGCTGGCCCGTTACAACATGCCCGAAGGAACGATCAATTTTCAAACCTATGCCCTCACAGCCAACAATGGCGACTATGTCGATATTGAAGTTCCCTTTTCAATGTTCGCGAAAGGAACCAATATTATCGCCGTCGAAGTCCACCAGGCCAATGCTTCCAGTTCCGATTTGATCTTTAATCTCGAATTGCTGACCGAAAATAATGCCTCCACCGGAGGAGATCTGACCGAAAACGAAATTTCGGCCACTCTCACCAACGATCAGCAACTGGTTGCAATCTACGAGGAAGACGATTCGATCGATCCCCTTGACCAGCTCCGGGTGACGATCAACGAAATACTCTCGTCGAATTCGGTGATTCGTGATGAATTCGGCGATAAGGACGATTACATCGAACTGTATAATGCAGGCGATCACGATGTGAATATATCGGGTTGGTATGTATCCGACAAGAAAGGTATTCCTGATTACTGGCAAATCCCGACCGACGCAGCCGCAGTCATTCCTTCGGGAGCTTATCTGCTGCTGTGGGCCGACGAACATCCATTCCAGGGGGCATTGCACATGAATTTTAAGCTAAGCGCATCGGGCGAGTTTCTGAGTTTGTATGCCCGTAATAAATTCGGAACCCTGGTAGGGATCGATTCGATCAGCTTCCCGGCACTCCCTGCCAATCAATCGTATTCGCGAATGCCCGATGGGAGTGAAAACTGGACCATCAAAGCGCCGACACCGTCGGCCTCCAACCTGCTTTCGGCCACCGGATCAGAAACAGCGCCTCACTATAAAGTATATCCAACAAGGATCACCGATGTATTACATATTGAACAGGCTCACGGTCAGCTTATTCAACTGTACACCTTAACCGGCAAAAAGGTGTTTCAAAACGTCAATCACGATCCGCACGTCACCATAGCTACCAGTCACCTTCCTGCGGGCATCTACCTGCTTAAAGTAGGTGAAAAATCGTTCAAACTTATTAAATAATCAGTAAAAATCCGGAAAAAGGAACCAGTCTCCAAGTAATTGACCGAATATACATCCCTGGAAAACGATAAATAAAGTACCTTTGGCTGTCAATTCCACCTGGGACTTTATTTATACGGATGAAATACACACTTGTACTTTTATACACGCTCATATCGCTGGGGCTGTCGGCCCAATTGCGAATCAATGAACTGATGTCGAATAATGTATCGGCCGTATGGGACGATGCATTCAACTTTAGCATGTGGGTAGAGTTGTACAATCCCGGCGCCTCGGCCCTGCTGCAAAACTACTATTACCTTTCCGACGACCCGGCCCAGCCCCTCAAATGGCAACTTCCGGCTAAAACCATCCCTTCACGGGGATTTAGTGTCGTATGGATGGAAAAACCCGAAAGGGCCAATCACGCACCCTTCAAACTGAATCCTGAAGGAGGCTCGCTTTACCTTAGTACCTCATCGGGCACCGTTGTCGATCATGTGGCATATCCGCCCCAGTTCCGCAATATTTCGTACGGCCGGATTGCCGACGGCAATGGTGATTGGACGTTTTTTGAAGCATTCAGTCCTGCAGCTTCCAACGCGGGAAGACAGACCGGAATAGTACGCTGCAAGGCTCCGGTGCTCACAACTCCCGGCGGACTATACAACAGCAGCATTACGGTGCAATTTGAAGCACCCGAAGCCGGCGATACGATTTATTATACCCTCGGCAGCAACGAACCCACCCGTTCGTCGACCCGCTATGTGGTGGGCAACTCGATTTCAATCGGCGCTAATACCGTTATTAGAGCCAAAACCTTCCGGGCTGGAAAATTATCGAGCGATATCACTACAGCCACCTACCTTATCGGTCAGCGTAATTTCAATTTACCGGTGGTATCGCTGGTCACGCCTGCTGCTTATCTCAACGATAATACCTATGGTATTTATGTGGCCGGCACCAACGGAATCACCGGCAATGGAGCCGACGGCCCCCGCAACTGGAATCAGGACTGGGACAGGCCGGCTAATTTTGAGCTGTTCGATAAAAATAAAATCCAAAGGCTCAACCAGGAACTCGACATTCAAATTGCCGGCGGATGGTCGCGACTCAATGCCCAGAAATCGCTTCACATCCAGCCAAAAAAGAAATTCGGCAACAATAAACTCGGATATCCCCTGTTCAGCTCGCGCCCCAACCATCAATACAAGGACATCGCTTTGCGTAATTCGGGCAACGATTTCCGCTATTCCATGATGCGCGACGGAATGATGCAATCGCTTATCATAGGCCGTATGGACATGGAATACCTGGCCTACGAACCGGCTGTTTTGTACCTGAACGGAATCTATTACGGCATTCAGAATCTGCGGGAACGCTCCAATGCCGATTTGCTTTATACTACCCACGGCCTCGACGAGGATGACGTTAAAATTCTGGATCAGCAGACTATTTCAGGAGATCCCGAATATCAAACTATGCTTAATTACATCCTCGTTAACGATATCAATCAACCGGAAGTATACGAAAATCTGAAAACAATGATGGATGTCGATAATTACATCGACTACATGATCAGCCAGATTTACTTTGGAAACTACGACTGGCCGCACAATAATATTAAAATGTGGAAAAAAAACGAAGGGGGCAAATGGCGCTGGATCCTGTTTGATACCGACTTTGGATTTAACCTGTACGATGGCAGTTTGCATGCCTTCAATTCGCTTACCTATGCATTGGGCGAAAACACGAGCAAATCGACCCAACCCTGGGCTACCCGATTGCTCAGCAGGCTGATCCTGAACGATACCTTCCGGAATTCGTTCATCGACCGGTTTAGCATTCATCTTTCGTCGACATTCAGAACGCAACGGGTCAATGCTGTGATTGATTCGCTGGCAGCTAAAATCCGTAACGAAATAAGCTTTCATAAAAACAGATGGGGGTCCGATCGTGCTTTTGAAGCCGATATCAACACCATGAAAACCTTTTCTTCGGCACGGGCCGGAAATATGATGGGCTTCATCCGTAATCGTTTCTTAAGCAACTCCGACCTGCAAACGATTACCCTAAGTTCGAACATTCCTTCGGCCAGCTTCTCTTTCAACAACCAGCCTATTGCCGACAATTCGATCGCGCTGCAAACCTTCTCGGGCCGCAACTACGCGCTGACGGCCAACAATGTGAAAGGATACCTGTTCAAACACTGGGAAACCACCGGCGTGTCGTCGTCGCAAACCATCATTCCGTGGGACAGCCAGTGGAAATACTTTGATGGCTCCTCGATTCCTGCTGCCAACTGGTTTACTACTGCGTATTCCGATGCTGCGTGGAAAACCGGTGCGGCACAGTTGGGCTATGGCGGCAAAGGTGAAAAAACCACCCTGGGATATGGTCCGGATGGTAACAACAAATATCCTACTGCCTACTTCAGGAAAAACTTTACCCTGCAAAATACGAGCGACATCACTTCGGCAAGCGTCAGAATTTTTGTCGACGATGGTGCAGCTGTGTATGTCAACGGAAGCGAAATAGGACGTTTTAATTTACCTTCGGGCGAATTAAATTTTACAACCTATACCCTTACTTACAATAATGGTGAATACGCCGACTTTACGATTCCGGCCTCCTTGCTGCGCAATGGCACTAACCTCATCGCAGTTGAAGTACACCAGACCAACGCAACCAGTTCCGACCTGATTTTCAATCTGGAAATGAGTATGCAAACTACCAATGCCGCATCCAATCACCATACGGCCCAAACCATAACCGGGGTGCTATCGTCCGGCCTGCAACTTCGTGCAATCTACGAAGAAGATCCCACTCCCGATCCGTTGACCGATACCAAAGTATTTATCAACGAAATCGTGGCATCGAATTCAAAAATCAAAGATGAGTACGGCGATAAAGACGATTATATTGAATTGTATAATGCAGGCGACCTTGCCGTGGATATCGCCGGCTGGTATGTTACCGACAAAAAAGGAAATCCCCGGCTCCGGCAGATTCCCGCCGAAGCTCAGGCAATAGTGCCTCCAAAAGGATTTCTGGTTCTGTGGGCCGACGAACAACCCCACCAGGGACCCTTGCATCTCGATTTTAAATTAAGTGCTTCGGGTGAATTTCTTGGTTTATATGCCGAAGATAAGTTCGGCCAGCTGGTTCTTGTCGACTCGATCCAATTCCCGGCGCTGCCGGCCGATATGGCATACGTTCGGTACCCCGACGGAACCGACAACTGGATAACCAGCTCCCCTACTTACCTGGCTTCCAATATAGTTTCGGCCAATCCATACGAGACGGCCCGCTCTATCCGGGTGTATCCCGATCGCTTCACCAACTCGATCGTAGTTGAAAACGCTGCAGGGTATCGGCTGCAATTATTCGATATTACAGGAAAACTGGTTGCTTCAACGCTCAGCAACGACACGAAGTATAGCTGGCAACTACCCGGACTGAATCCCGGAATATACCTAATAAAAATCGGAGAACAAAGCTTCCGCCTGATAAAGTAAAATCAGCGGCCAACCCATTCGTAGGCGCCGGCATCCGGAGCGCCGTCGGCCAACCGGTCGCGGCCGTTGAGATCGAGCGGATACCGCTGGGCTACCTCCGGGTTGGCAAGTCCGCGCAAAGGTGAAACTGAATCGGGAATGAAATTGAAATACTGTTTTTTAGGTAAATCTTCCTGCACGCTGGTAAATAAAGTGTCCCTTACCGACGACCAACGAACATGGTTGAAAAAAGGCAATTCCAGGGCTGTAGCTCTTTTTATGTACGAATAATGGAAATCGGCCTTATATTGCGATGCATAACGCGATGCCAACGACAGTTCGTTCTGTGCCGATCCGGCAATTACGCTGTTATACACAACCGTTTCCATCGGAAAACTCCGGGGAAGCGACATCATCATAAATGCGGGAGCCTTATCGCGATTCACCGACTGCGCTTCGCTGTTGCTGAAATAATTAGCAATCGTACAGTGGTAAAACACATGTTTACCTCCGTTTAGATACACCGTATATCCTCCCGAATTGGTAATGGCGCTGTTCACAACGGTCATATCGCCATTGATCGCTACTAAATTGTAAAACAGGAAATTATGGATACGGCAGTTCACGATTTCCAGGGAGGGCTTAGATTGCTTGTTCTGATTTACATAATAAATGCCGACATAACCACTGTTGATCGTAACATGCTTCAACACGTGTTTCCCCCGAGGATTCAACAAATACACCCCTCCCCATTGACCGGCAACCAGATTGTACGGAACCGGTGTTACGAAACCGATCCGGTCCAGACGGTCGCCACGCATGCTGATCGGCCGTTCGAACGTCCCTTCAGCTTGTAAATGACCATATACCAATAAATTGGAATTATGGTGAAAATACAACTGAACACCGGGTGCAAGCCTCAGAGTTGCCAGCGAATCAACAACCAGATCGCCCTGTATGAGGTAAGGAAGACTCGCATCGAGTAAGGTATCGGCATGAAGGGTGAGCGACCGCAGCACTTTCATATTTTGGCCGTAGGCTTCGAGCAACAGCCGTTTGCTTCCTTCCGATGTCGTAATCACAACCGAGTCCTGTAATAGCACCGGATTGTCGACCTGCTGGGGATCGACTGTTACTTCGACAAAAATATACATCGAGTCCTTCGCTCTGATGGTAATCGACTCAAACAGATGCTCCTTATCGGTAAAACCATCAACATTGATTCGAAAAGGCGACGAGCTGCCCCCTGCTAGTTTCAAGCGGTCGATGGTAACCGGTTTCGACTGCCGGTTGTAAACCAGCACTTTGGCCGTAGCGCTGCCAACTGTTGTAAAAACGGTATCGAACGAAAGGGTATCCACCGAAAATGAAGGCATCTTATCGGCAGGCGCTTCCAGGGCATCGTCGCATGCTACAACTACAATAACGAATAGGAATGAAGTTAGTATCCAGTTTTTCATTTACTCAAAATTCAAAGTGAACATCAGAATCCTGGAAAACAGGCCCGATAATGCGTTGGTATATCTAAGTGTGGTCGTATTATCGGCCGTTGGGAATTTTGGTGTAAGAATATTGGTGACACCGAAATTCATTCGTATTTCAGGCGATAATTTAAAATAGCGGAAATACAAATCGCATCCTACTCCGGCCGTAAAAAAAACATCCGGCAAATTAAGCGTTACTTCCCTCAACTCATCGCGCCCTAAATCGAAATAGGCTCCTACACCTGCTTCAATATAAGGTTTGAAATTTCCAAAGCGTTCGGCATTGTAACGCAGTAAAACAGGCAACTCGATCGGCAATGAAAAGATATTGACCGTATGAACGGAATCGGAAAACACGCCCCTGGCAGTATCAAACGTTCGGAAACTAAGGTTACGTTCGCCTAGCAACAACGACGGCGTAAACCGGAAACTAAAGTAACGGTGAAGCCGTAAATCGGTAATTAAACCCACTGTAAAACCCGGTACCAGTTGCGAAACATCGGCATAATAAATCCTCCCGTCCTGCACCAGTTCCGAATGATCGATCTTCAGATCCATCGTATTGGTACCCAACAGAAAACCCAACCGAAAGAACTTAAAGTCCAGATCGGTCAGGTTTCCCTGTCCATGTACCGGCAACAGCACGATACTTATAACTAATAGCAGTAACAACTTCTTCATTTCCGGTAGTTTCTTCAGCCTTTTAAACGCAGCTCAGCGCCCTTTATTGCGCTCTCACGATGCAAAGATACGCAGAATCGCCGGAATTTTTACTGATGCTTTTCAGCGCGAAGTTACCTTCAGGTAAAGTTGGTACTGTTCATTCCACAAGGCGGTATCTTCGGGAACATAGGTTTTCAGATCGACCGAATTACTGATGCTCTCACGCATTGCGTCGATACTGGTGTAGAGTCCCGCACTTTTAGCCTGGATGACGATATTGCCGATAGCGGTCGCTTCGGTAGGCCCGGCAACCACATTTACTCCCAATGCATTGGCTGTAAACTGATTCAACAACGAATTTTTCGATCCGCCGCCAATCACATGTAACTGCTCGACAGGATATCCGGCAAAATCCTTCAGATAATCGAACACCTGCCGGTAACGCATGGCCAGACTATCGAAAATACAACGGGCGATTTCGGCCTTGGTACGAGGCACTTCCTGCCCGCTTGCCTCACAATAGTCCTGAATAGCTTTTACCATCGATGTCGGATTGGCAAACACGGGATCATCGGGATTAATAAAACTTACAAATCCTGCGCTCTGACGTGCATCCGCAATCAGTTGAGGATAAGAATTATCTTCGGCGTTCACACCCCATTCGGTCCGGCTTTTTTCGAGCAGCCACATTCCGCAGATATTTTTTAAAAAGCGTATGGTGCCCTCAATACCACCTTCGTTGGTAAAATTCAACGACGAACTCTTTTCGGTCAATATCGGTTCCAGAGTTTCAATTCCCATCAACGACCAGGTGCCTGAACTAAGGTATGCAAAGCGATGGCTCTGTGTAGGTACCGAAGCAACAGCCGAAGCTGTATCATGACCGGCAACCGCAATTACCGGCACTGCTCCTAATCCCGTTTGGCGCTGCACCGAATCCGACAAATTGCCAACTACGGTACCGGGCATTACAAACTTACCGAACTGACCGGCCTTTACCCCCAATAACCGTAAGATTTCCGGATCAAAATTACGGGTACGGGCATCGAGCATCTGCGCCGTCGAAGCAATCGTATATTCGGTTACGGCGTTCCCGGTAAGCATATACGACAAGGCATCGGGCATGAAAAGAATCTTGTCGGCCTGTTTTAAAACGGTCGAATCGTTCTCCCGCAAGGTATCGAGCTGAAAAACCGAGTTGAAATTCATGATCTGGATACCGGTACTGGCATACAATTTTTCACGCGACATTTTTGTAAAAAAACGTTCCGGCGCACCTGTCGTATGCGGATCACGGTAACTGTACGGATTCCCCAGCAATTCACCATATTGGTCGAAACAGGCAAAATCGACCCCCCAGGTGTCGATCCCTATCGAAACAGGCTCGATTCCTTCCTCGGAAATCAACTTAAGCCCCTCCAAAATAGACTGGTACAAATTCAGAAAGTCCCAATAGAAATGTCCGTTGGCTTCAATAATTTTATTGGGAAAACGATTAATCTCGCGTAATTCGATAGAATCATTACGAATTATACCCAGGATGGTACGGCCGCTCGTAGCGCCCAAATCAATGGCGACAAAATTTTTTGTATTCATGCTATCAGTATTTTAACGCCGCAAATATACGTCTTATCTATGGTTCCGGAGTATCATTTTTGACCTGAATTATTAGTAAATTGACAATTCTTTGCGTTAAAATCGTTGTAAAAGTAAAAAACACTTTTCGGGATAAAGAAAAGTTTCTACATTTGTACTGCTAATTAGTACTAACTATAAATCTTTTTTAAAATGGCTTACGTAATTAATGAAGATTGCATCGCTTGCGGTTCGTGTATCAGCGAGTGCCCTGTTGATGCAATTTCGGAAGGTGACATTTATGTTATTGATCCTGATTTGTGCACCGACTGTGGAACTTGTGCCGATGTTTGTCCGTCAGAAGCAATCCATCCGGCATAATTGACTTTCAGGAAGTCAAAAAAAGAACCCCCGCGATTCAAGATCATCGCGGGGGTTCTTTTTTATACATGGGTTACGAAAAGCGGCACATTGGTCTGGTAGATCATCTTATAAGCGAGACCGGGATTAAAAATCCTGGAAAACAGGTTTTTACGCCTGCTATTGAAAGCCAGCACATCTACCTTTGTAGCTTCAATAAACCGACTTATTTTCTCGGGCGAATCCGTCGATTCAACCAATTGATAATTGGTTTTCAGCCGGGGATAGTGATTGCTGAAATAGGTTTTAATGCCGGTGAGCATGATTTCGTCCCACTTTTGTTTTTTATCGGATGCGTGTATGAAGGTTATCTCCAGCTCTTCCTGCTCAAAGGTTGCAATCACCTTGTCGATCGCTATTAAATCCTTCTGATCGAAATTGGTGATAAAGGCAATCTTCTTGATGGCCCTGAGCCCGGCCAGATCATTCATCTCAGGTACTGCAAATACCGGTACGCCGCACGATTCAATTACCTCGGCGGTGACACTGCCGATGAGTTCGTTCGAAATCTTCTTTCCGCGTGTTCCCATCACCACCAGATCGGGCGAAGTACGTTTACAAAAATCGAGTATCTGATCTTCGGGAACTCCTTCTTTCAGTTCAAAGTTAAATTTCATGGCAGGCAATTCCCCGGCAGCTATCCGCCGGCGGATCAGATTGCCCATGTTTTCGACATCGGCATTGGCCGAACTGATAATACGCCGCAGCAATTCGCCGTCGCTTATCGTATAGGTGCTCACATCATTGTTCATCGAAATGGTAAAAGCCGGACTGAAATATACGTACAATAAGGTAACTTCGGCTCCGATGTTCTCGGCCATCTGAAAACCGAAATCGATTGTTTTAGGATTATAATCTGCAAAATCGAGAGGAATCAACACCCTGCGCAACACCTTCTCGCCACGCTCTTCTTCCCAGGCGCTTTCCATATCTTCCACAATCTTCAATGCCCTGGGTAAGTCGTTTTCACGGATACGCACCCGTACTCCCACCGCCATTTCCGGGTTTTCGAGATTTAAATTGTGAATTACCGTTTCAATCCCTTCCTGCTCCAGCACCGATTTGATCATCTGGGCCCGCTGATAGGTTCTTATGGCCAACGTTACTAGTTTATTTTCCATGACTTTACTGCTTTTGTGTTCGACATGTAATTTCCCTGCTAAAATAACATTTATTCCGGTTACTTAGTTCTGAAATCGCTAAAATTGTCTATTTTTGCAGGAAATATTCATCCAACACTTACTAATGTATTTGAATTACATTCAGGCAATCAGCTTTAATCCTTTTACGTTGAGCGATGGATTCTCCTTGCTGCTCACCGCTGTACTATTACTGGCATCGGGCTTAATTTCGGCTTCAGAAGTTGCGTTTTTCTCTTTTTCACCGGCCACGCTCGAAGCAATGGAAAACAGCGGCCATAAAAACGACAAGAAGATACTCCAGTTGCTCGAAACCCCCCAACGCCTGTTGGCCGCCATCCTGATCGGCAACAACCTGGTTAACGTATCCATCATCCTGATACTCACGATGGTAACCAATCGGCTGATCGATTTCACTCAGGCTCCCGTGCTGGGATTCGTTTTCCAAACCATTATCATTACATTTTTGCTATTGCTTTTCGGCGAAATTCTTCCCAAAATCTATGCTTCCCGCGAAAGTCGGAAAGTGGCCGGTTTTACAGTATCCGGGATGGCCCTGATGGAAAAAGTGTTCGCTCCGCTGATCCGGATTCTGATCGGTTCTACAAAACTGGTCAACCGCCGACTGTCCAAACTCAACAAAGCGAATATCTCTATCGACGAACTGTCGCAGGCCCTGGAACTTACTTCCGACGAACACGATGAAGATACCGACATCCTGGAAGGTATTATTAAATTCGGAAATATTCAGGTGGTCGACATCATGACTTCGCGGGTGGACATGGTGGATGTGGATATCAAAACATCGTATAAAAAACTGATCGAACTCATCATTCGATCGGGCTATTCGCGTATTCCGGTGTATTCGGGCAGCCGCGACAATATTAAAGGAATATTATACGGGAAGGACTTGCTTCCCCACCTCGACAAACCCGATAATTTCCGCTGGCAAAGCCTGATCCGGCAGGCCTTTTATGTGCCTGAAACAAAAAAAATTGATGATTTGTTGCGCGAATTTCAAAAAAACAGAGTCCACCTGGCTATCGTTGTCGACGAATATGGCGGAACATCGGGGATCGTGACACTGGAAGATATTATCGAAGAAATCGTAGGGGATATCAGCGACGAATACGACGACGACTTAAAATTATTTACACGTATCGATAGCCACACCTTCTTGTTCGAAGCTAAAATTCAATTGAACGATTTCTTTAAAATTGATGAAATCCAGGAGGAAGACTTTGTAAAGGTTTCGGAAGAAGTGGAAACCCTGGCCGGACTGATCCTTGAAATCTGCGGCGAAATTCCACAGAAAAACCAACGGATCGACTTTGCCCATTATGTTTTTGAAATACTGTCGGTCGACAACCGCCGGATCAAAAAAGTAAAACTTTATATTAAGCATACCGAAAAAGATTCGGATACCGAAAAAACATGAACGTTACAGTAACAAGTGAAAATAAGGGTCGGATTTTGATTGCTGAAGTTCCCGAAACATTGGAAGAACTTTTAGGACTATTGGAAAATTTTAACGACTATGAGGCTGAATTTTATGAAATTAACGCACTGAAACGCAAAAAAGAGTTTATAACGGTGCGTATTCTGATGAACATATTGATGCAACAAACTGTTATAATCACATATGATAACGATCATAAACCATTGTTAACAAATAATAGTGAATTAATTAGTATTTCGCACAGTGGTAATTGGTACGCGCTTGTATCCTCACGCCATTCACAACCAGGCATTGATATTGAACAACGAACGCGGCGGGTTCAGGCTGTCAGCAAACGATTTCTTTCCGAAAACGAGCTTATCTTTTTAGATGGCAATAAATTAACAGAAGGAATGGAAATAGCGTGGTCGGCAAAAGAGTGCATCTACAAACGAGTTGGCAAAAGGGCTTATGATTTTCACACGATACAGCTTTCGCCTTTTCAGGCTTCCGAATGTGGTAATCTGACAGCGACTTTCCGGCCCGACAACACGCAGTTTAGCTTGCATTACCGTCAAAATGAACGATACACGATGGTGTATAGTATATAAACACACTACGACGATGTTGAACTCACATTTCAAGAACTGAACATTGAAATATGAATATCGAAACACACGAAAAAAATTAACGTATGAAACATGGTATCTACCGCAAAATCCTGATAAACCGGGAAGCAGGAAAAAAAATGTTTGCAGTGCTCATTGATCCCGAGAAAAGTTACGGTCGTAATTTTGCTTCTGTTGTAGCGGCATTAAAGGTGGCAAGCCCCGACTTTATACTAATTGGTGGCAGTCACCAGGTACGGTCGATCGACTCAATGATCGCTATTTTAAAAGAAGAAGTAACATCCGATATTATACTTTTTCCGGGCGATGCAGATCAATTTTCAGCCCATGCCGATGCAATGCTGTATCTGAATTTAATCTCCGGACGCAATCCCGAGTATCTGATCGGACAGCATGTAAAATCGGCGCGTATGGTATTTGAATCGGGAATTGAAGTGATTTCGACTGCGTATATTCTGATTGATGGAGGAAAAGTCAGTGCGGTTGAATACATGAGCAATACCCGGCCTATACCACGCGACAAGGAAGAAATTGTATTATCGACTGCAATTGCCGGCGAATTAATGGGAATGCGGCTCACCTACCTGGAAGCAGGTAGCGGCGCTGCCATACCGGTACCAGCTTCCATGATCAGTTATATAAGTGAACGAACCCAGCTTCCTCTTGTCGTAGGGGGCGGAATTACATCGCTGAACGACCTGAACAACGCTTTCGACGCTGGGGCCGACATTGTTGTTGTAGGGAATATACTCGAACAAAACACCGATCGGATAGTCGAATATGTGAAATGGGTACACCAGTACAACGATAAAAATAACGACGACCGGTACGGACAGAACGGTACCGACCGGACGAAATAAATCAGCGTAGTTTGTTCGTTTTAAAGTGCGGACCTGCTATCGTATGAAACAACACATACGAGAATACAATCAAAAGCCCTCCAACTCCAAATGCGAGGGCTAATCCTCCTTCTGTATCACCCAAGCTTCCGCCGAGCACCAAGCCGGCACCTACACCGGTATCCCAGCTCGTCATAAAAGTCGAACTGGCTGTAGCTCTCCTGTTGTGCGGCGCTAAATTCATAAATAACGTATTATAGGCAGGAAAAGTCAATCCATAGCCAATTCCCAATATTACCGGTATAATTAAAAATAAAATTTCGGCGAATGCCGGCCATACCGGCATCAGCCGTTGCAGTGAAGCCAGCAGAATCATTCCTGCAACACTAATCAGCAAACCATATTCAATGGCATTGGTTAACTTTCCACGGTCCACCATTTTACCCGAAAACAATCGCGACCCGATCAAGCCCACCGCAAGCAAACTGAAAAAAAAGCCTAAATCGGTCTGTATCCCTAATTCTTTGCCGTACACAGCCAGGTAAGTGATAAACATCCCATAGGGTATACCTATGAGCATCAACGTAATCCCTGCCTGTATTCCTTTCATGAGAAAAAAACGGTCGAGCGCCAGCGGCACATTCTCTCGAACAATCTCTATTTTCTGTACTTTAATGGAAACTGCAAATACAAATCCGGCTAATCCCGAGGCAATTGCAGTATAAAAAATGGCCGGATACCCGATACGCGATTGCATCAATAAGCCTGTCATCGGACCTACCACCATGGCCAGATTATTAGCAACGCCAAAAAATCCGAGTCCCTCGCCTCGCCTCGAAGCAGGCAAGATATCGACTACCAAACTGTTCCCGGCTGTGGTCACAAATCCGAATGCAAAGCCATGCAGTATGCGAAACACCATAAACATGCCGATGGTAAGCGCCAGCGGATAGCTCACAAACGACATGACGAACACAAAAAATGCAGTCAGATAAAGGGGCTTCCGTTGGGCCATATCCAATACAAAACCCGAAAAGGGCCGTATCAGCAAGGCTGCAATGGTGTACGACGACAATACTATTCCGATGGTCGATTTTGTAGCTCCGAAGGTATCGATAAGATACAGAGGAAACACCGGTATTAACAAATAAAACGCAAAAAACAACAGAAAATTTGCCAGACAGGCCCTGACAAAATTAAACGACCACAACCGTTCCATATTACCCCATGTATTCGTTCAGCTTACGTAATAATTCATCCTTCACTCTCTTGTTGGAAGCCATAATGGTACGACCAAATATATAATTGTTCTCGCCCCTGAAATCAGTCACCACGCCACCCGCTTCCTGCACCAGCAACGCACCGGCCGCCACATCCCAGGGCTTCAGATCGTATTCCCAAAATGCATCGAACCGTCCGCAGGCCACATAGGCTAAATCGACTGCAGCCGAACCTATCCGCCGTACTCCCCGCGAACTACGCATGACCCATTTCAAAAAGTCCAGATAAGCATCCAATTGACTGAATTCGGTATAAGGAAATCCGGTTGCGAGTAAACACTGGTGCAAATCGGAATGATCGGTGACCTGAACAGGCGTATCGTCGAGATAGGCACCACCCCCTTTCCAGGCGTAAAAACATTCCTGCTGACCGACCTCAAAAACCACCCCTAAAAGCACTTCACCCTTGCAGGCCAAGCCAATACTGACCGCAAAAACAGGAATACCCTGAATAAAATTGGTCGTACCATCCAACGGATCAATAATCCACTGATAATCTTCACCTTGTGTAATCACAGTGCCTTCTTCGGCAATAAAACCTGCTTCGGGTACAAGCTGCCGGAGTTCATGCACAATGAGCTGTTCTGCCTGCTTGTCGACATAGCTTACCAGATCGTGAATGCCTTTAAACTCTATCCTCGACGAATCAAACCGGGTACGCTCCTGTGCAATAAACTGCCCGGCCATCTTAGCCACTTCACAGGTTTTAAGGCAAATATCTTTTAAATTAAGTTCCATACGCTGATGTTATGAAGTTGATGAACAACACCGGACGAAATCACTTCTGCCAGTGCCGGTATGTCGCGCAAAATTACGATTAAAAACTTGAATAGCTCCGATATTTTAACAAAATTCCGGCTCAATTCAGATGGAAACCCTGGCTTCTTAATTCCGAAAACTTATAGCTCATGTATTTATCTTCGTCCAACGGATAATCCCAACATCCCAGGCTGTGAAACATAGTACCTCCGAAACCGATCTTGAACTTATACAACCCGTACAACGGATGGGAGGCATCGGGCCCCGGCGATACTCCGAACATATCGTATTCGGTGCAACCCTGCAACTTCGATTGCCTGATCGCTTCCCATTGTAGCGCATAAGTAGCCATCAGGTTACGATGTTCGGAAGTAGACGCACCGTACAAATACGAACCACGGTTACCGCTGATAATTAAAAACATTGCAGCCAACGGTTTCCGATCGTATTCGGCAATCAACAGTTGAACCTCGGCAGGCGAACTGCTGTTTTCAACCCGGGCCGTCAGGATGGCTTCAAAATAACGTAAATCATTCAACACAATCCGGTTACGGGTAGCCGTTTCTTTATACAGCTGATACCATACCGATAAACTTTCCATGCCGGCAACCCGCACGGTTACTCCTTTTTTCTGCGAAAGTCCGATATTGTAACGGGTCTTCGGTTTCATACGGGCCAAAATGTCGCTTAAGGGAGCTTGTAAATCGATATAAATAGTATGGGATGGCAGGATATTAAACTGCGCTTTGCGGAAATTCCATTGCTGTGTCGAAAAATTGAATCGCATTTCCTGAGTGTTTTTTTCGGGTTCGCCCAACCAGTTTCCCTGCTCGTCGTAAAACTCGTCGCCCCTGGCCCAATACGACTCCCAACATAAATCGTAGCGAATCATAATACAATTAAGGGGAAGATGCGATCGCAACGACTCCGAAAGCTCTTCCAAAAAAGCACCCTGTAGTTCCTCATCCGGCTCTGTTTCGGGACCGTAGGGAACATATGCAATACAATCTTCATTATTGACAGGCTGAATAAGGACCAGGAGGTCCGAATCAAACTTTTCATTGCTCTCGGTCGTCGTATACAGCCGGTTTCTGACCGATGTAAAATTGACGGCCATCGTACTGGTTCCCAGTTTTTTCTTCACTTCCGACCAAAATGAAGTTTGTTGAACAATAGAGGTTTGAAATAGCTCTTCAATATCTTTTACAAAAGTTTGCTGAATCATGATTATATACAAAAAAAAGAAGCTTACGACGAAGCTTCTTTTAGTAATTAATTACTTATGAACACTTTATCGTAACGATGCGATCGCTTCTTTGAGTGAGGCAATTTTACTTTCGGCATCAGCCCGTTTTTTACGTTCTGCATCAACCACCTCGGGTTTGGCATTGGCAACGAACTTCTCGTTCCCCAGCTTCTTCATTACCGAGCCAATAAAGCCTTCGTAATATACGATTTCGGCTTCCATTTTCCTGATCTCTTCTTCCGGATTGATGAGCGAAGCCAGCGGAATCGCAAATTCGGTTGTACCTACCAGAAACGAAACCGAACCCGGAGCCTTTTCCGAAGCGGCTTCAATTCGCGAAAGATTCCCCAGTTTGGCAATCACACTGTTGTACCCGGCAGTGTGTGCACCAAGCACCTGCAGCTCCAGCTGTTCTTTCAACGGTACGTTTTTTTGTAAACGTACCGTACGGACTCCTGCTATAATTTCTTTTGCAATCTCCATTTCCGAAATTACTTGTTTATCGGGAGCAGTGGCCTCCGGCTGAAGCTGAACCATCAGACTTTCGCCGGGCTTACGATCCTTTAATGCCTGCCATAATTCCTCGGTAATAAACGGCATAAAGGGATGAAGTACCCGGAGCAAAGCATCAAAAAATCCCAGTGTGGCGTCGTAGGTAATCCGATCGATCGGTTGCTGGTAAGCCGGCTTAATCATCTCGAGGTACCACGACGAAAATTCGTCCCAGAAAAGCTTATAAACAGCCATGAGCGCTTCCGAAAGCCGATACTTGCTGAACAAATCGTCGATTTCGACCAACAGTTCGTTGAAACGGGCAGCAAACCAACGGGTTGCAACGCGCGATGCTTCGGGCTGCTCGATATCGGCCACTTCCCATCCCTTTACCAACCGGAACGCGTTCCAGATTTTATTATTAAAGTTCCGCCCCTGTTCGCACAACGAATCATCGTAAGGTAAATCGTTTCCTGCCGGCGATGTAAACAACATCCCCAACCGAACCGCATCGGCCCCATACTGGGCAATCAAATCGAGCGGATCTGGCGAATTACCCAGGGATTTCGACATTTTACGTCCCAGCTTGTCGCGAACTATACCGGTAAGGTACACATTTTTAAATGGAAGCTGACCTTCGTATTCATATCCGGCAATGATCATCCGGGCCACCCAGAAGAATAAAATCTCGGGGGCTGTCACTAAATCATCAGTAGGATAATAATAGTTAACATCCTCGTTACCGGGATTATTAATACCATCGAACACCGAAATCGGCCACAACCACGACGAAAACCATGTGTCCAGACAATCTTCATCCTGACGCAACTCTTCGGGACTCAAGGGGTAAGTTACCGTTTTAAGAGCCAATTCATAGGCTTCTTCGCGGGTCGATGCAACTACGAATCCTCCCTGGGGAAGAAAAAATGCCGGAATCCGGTGCCCCCACCATAACTGACGCGAAATACACCAGTCCTTCACATTCTCCATCCAGTGACGGTAGGTGTTTTTAAATTTAGCCGGATGCAATTTGATATCGTCGTTCATTACCGCCTCCAGGGCCGGTTTAGCCAGCTGCTCCATTTTCAGGAACCATTGCATCGACAGTTTGGGCTCGATGATCACATCCGTACGCTCCGAAAAGCCCACTTTATTGGTATAAGGCTCTGTTTTCTCGATCAATCCGGCCTGCTCCAGGTCTTTCTCAATCTGCTTACGTACTTCAAACCGGTCCATACCGGCATACATCGCTCCATTTTCGTTCAACGTACCATCATTATTGAAAATATCGATGGCCGGAAGGTTGTATTTTTCACCGAGCACATAGTCGTTTACATCGTGCGCAGGCGTAACCTTCAGACATCCCGTACCGAATTCAATATCCACATATTCGTCTTCGATCACCGGAATCGCGCGATCGATAAGCGGAACAATTACTTTCTTCCCTTTTAAATGCGTATTTTTCGGATCGTTGGGATGAATACACATAGCCGTATCACCCATGATGGTTTCAGGGCGCGTAGTAGCCACTACCGCATATCCATCCTCCCCTTCGATACGGTAACGCAAATAATACAGTTTTCCAACTTGTTCTTTATAAATCACCTCCTCATCCGACAATGCGGTAAGCGCTTTCGGATCCCAGTTCACCATGCGCACGCCCCGGTAAATCAACCCTTTATTATACAGATCGATAAAAACTTTAATTACACTTTCCGAACGCAGCTCATCCATCGTAAAGGCAGTACGATCCCAATCGCACGAAGCACCCAGCTTCTTCAACTGTTCGAGAATAATACCGCCGTGCTTATGCGTCCAGTCCCAGGCATGCGTGAGGAATTCCTCACGGGTAAGGTCGGTTTTTTTTATTCCCTCTGCAGCCAGTTTACCCACTACTTTGGCTTCGGTAGCAATCGATGCATGATCGGTTCCCGGAACCCAACAGGCATTTTTACCTTTCATCCGGGCACGACGCACCAATACATCCTGAATCGTATTATTGAGCATATGCCCCATATGAAGCACGCCCGTAACATTGGGAGGAGGGATTACCACCGTATACGGTTCGCGGTTATCCGGTTTCGACTTGAAAAAACCATTCTCCAGCCAGTAGGCATACCATTTCGATTCAATATCGGAAGGATTGTATTTGCTTGCTAATTCCATCGTGTAGAAGTGAAAAGTATCGTATTTTTTTTGAGGTGCAAAGATACTAAAATTAAGCGAAAGCAAAAAGTTTGTTTACCTTTGCAACACAAGTTAATTTCAAACAAAAAGGACATGAAGAAAGTAATTGTAACTTCCGGCGCACCAAAAGCAATAGGCCCTTACAGCCAGGGAATTAAAGCCAATGGCTTCGTATTTGTTTCGGGACAACTCCCGATCGATCCGGAGTCGGGCAAAATTGAAGCCGACGACATTACCCGGCAAACCGATCAGGTACTGAAAAATGTAAAGTCCGTCCTGGCTGCAGCCGGCTGCACCCTCGACGATGTTGTTAAAACCACGGTATTTTTATCCGACATTGCTAATTTCGCAGCAATGAATGAAGTGTATAAGCTTTATTTCACCGGTAATTTCCCGGCACGCTCCGCTTTCGCTACCAAGGATCTTCCGCTGGGAGCCTTGGTTGAGATCGAGACCATAGCTGCCGTCAATGAATAACGGGCACGATTAGTGATTAGTTGCCGCATATGATCAACTAATCACTAATCCCCCTACTTACTTAAAAAGGAAGTCCGCTCTCGTCCTCACCCCCTGCAGACATATCCATTGCCGGCGGCACTTCGGGAGCCGACGACGGGGTTTGATAAGGAGCCTGCGGCTGCATGGTTGCTGCGGGCGATGCCGCAACGGTTCCCGTCGTATCGCTTTGTTCGGTCTTACGACCCAGCATTTGAATATTATCGGCATATATCTCGGTAGTATACCGTTTCACGCCGTCGCGCTCCCACGAACGGGTCTGAATCTTTCCTTCAATATACAGCTGACTCCCTTTGCGGATATACTTTTCTGCAATCTCGGCCAACCCGCGCCAGGCTACAATATTATGCCATTCGGTGCGATCGGGAACCTGGGTTCCGTTTTGCATCGTGTAACCTCGCTCGGTGGTCGCCAAGGTAAAATTCGCCACCGCTACATTCTTCTCCAGGTAACGTACTTCGGGGTCCTTCCCTACATTACCCACTAAAATTACTTTGTTCACAGACATACTCTTTTATTTTTTAAGGTTAATACATAAAATAGGATGCGGTAAAAGTAGCACATTTTTTAGTATTAACACGAAAGTTCAATCGCTGATTTCTTTAATTTCTGTTAAGTGACGAAAAGATTATATGTTTTGAGCTATTGCTCCGAACTAAAATGTATCTTTCGACAACTTCATAGCATACAATCAGTTACCCTTCAATGATCAATTTACTTTTTGACTTGTCACCTTTTCTTTGAGCAAGGCAATTTCGAGCACTTCCATGATATCATGCACATAGTGAAACTTCAATCCCTTCAGGTAAACAGCCTTGATCTCTTCAATATCCTTTCTGTTCTCTTCACATAAAATGATATCGGTAATCCCGGCACGTTTAGCTGCCAGAATCTTTTCCTTGATGCCTCCTACCGGCAACACCTTACCCCGAAGCGTAATTTCGCCGGTCATTGCCAGATTTTTGCGAACCTTACGTTGAGTAAAGGCCGATGCCAATGCCGTCACCATCGTTATACCCGCCGACGGACCATCCTTCGGTATAGCCCCTTCCGGAATATGGATGTGTACGTTCCATTCTTCAAAAACCAACGGATCAATTGATAATTGATCGGCATGCGACTTGATATATTCGAGCGCCAACATAGCCGATTCCTTCATCACATCTCCCAAATTCCCGGTCAAAGTGAGCCGCGGCGTTTTACTTTTACTCAGACTCGATTCGATAAATAATATCTCACCCCCCACCTGAGTCCAGGCTAATCCGGTTACCACTCCGGCATATTCATTGCCCTGATACCTGTCTTTTGTATAACGGGCAGGTCCCAGCAGGCTTTTTAAATCTTCAATCTTCAGTTCCCGGCTGTAGGACTCCTCGGCCGCAACTTTACGGGCAATTTTCCGCATCAGCGAAGCAATCTCACGGTCGAGCGCCCGCACTCCCGACTCCCGGGTATACGATTCAATAAGCTGCTGAAGTACTTCCTTACTCAACTGCACATGCTCCTGATTCAACCCGTGATTCTCCAATTCCTTGGTAATCAAATGACGACGTGCAATCTCGACCTTTTCCTCCTGGGTATACCCGCTCACTTCAATCAACTCCATCCGATCGAGCAACGGACGGGGAATGGTATTCAGGTTATTGGCCGTGGCAATAAACATTACTTTTGAAAGATCATAATCCACATCCAGATAATTGTCGTGAAAAGCAGTATTCTGTTCAGGATCGAGCACCTCCAGCAAGGCAGAGGAAGGGTCGCCTTTGTAGTCGGCAGTCACCTTATCAATTTCGTCCAGCACAAATACCGGATTCGACGATTCGGCTTTCAACACGTTTTGCATAATCCGCCCGGGCATTGCTCCGATATAGGTACGACGATGCCCCCTGATTTCTGCTTCGTCGTGCAATCCTCCCAACGAAACCCTTACGTACTTACGATTCAGAGCCCTGGCAATCGACTTTCCAAGCGAGGTTTTTCCTACTCCCGGAGGACCGTACAAGCAGATAATCGGCGATTTCATGTCGCCCTTTAATTTTAATACTGCCAGATGCTCCAATATACGCTCCTTTACCTTCTCCATTCCAAAATGATCGGCATCCAGCACTTTCTTGGCATTCTTCAGATTGAAATTATCGGCGGTATATTCCCCCCAGGGTAAATCCAGCATCGTCTCCACATAGTTCAGCTGTGGCGAATAATCGGGCGAATGTTGATGCATACGCTCCAGCTTCCGCAACTCTTTTTCAAATTGCCGGGCCACCTGATCGTTCCACTTTTTCTTTTCAGCCCGCTGACGCAGCTCCTGCAACTCCTGTTCGGCATTCACCCCACCCAATTCGTTTTGAATGGTTTTCATCTGCTGTTGCAGAAAATACTCACGTTGCTGCTGATCGATACCTGCCTTTGCCTTGTTCTGAATCGACATTTTGATTTCCAGGAGCTGCGATTCCTTATTAAGAATTTCCAGCAAACGGTAACCGCGATCCAATACATCGTCAATCTCCAGCAAATCGATGCGCTCTTTAACCTTAATGCCAAAATTTACACAGATGTAATTGATCAAAAAGACCGGATTTTCAATGTTCCGGATGGCAAAGGTAGTTTCGGGAGGCATGACACCCGAATTCTGAATCATCTCTGAAGCTAAATCCTTGATGGACGATACCAGCGCCGTAAACACCCCCTCCTGCGAATCCTCGGGTAAATGTTCTTCCAACACACTAACTTTGGCCTTCATATAAGGACGCGCGGCAACCTGATCGCCCAGCGCAAACCGTTTCTTTCCTTCCAGAATTACCGTCGTCGAACCATCGGGCATTTCCAGAATCCGTACAACCTGAGCAACGGTTCCCACTTTATACAGCTGATCGATGGTGGGATCTTCCAACTTGCGGTCGATCTGGGTGCATACCCCGATCAGTTGCTCGTTTTGATGCGCCTGACGAACCAACTTCAACGATTTAGGACGGGCCACCGATACCGGAAGTAATACTCCCGGGAAAATCACCATATTCCGCAAAGGTAAAATCGGTATAGCCTTCCCGGGATCCAGCTGGATATCGTGCGAACGTTCGTCCAGCGAAATAATGGGAAAAACTTCAGACGAATCCATCATATCATCCGAGAAATTATTGTCAAAATGCCTATTCATTATCAATTATATTTTTTTAACTGTCACTTTGGCACAAAAGATGCCTTTATTTCACTATTCAGGCCGCAGCAAAAACAACCATCCAACTCATTACCAGAGTCTTATAAAATATTAAACTGCACGGCATTGCTTTAAGGCAATAGATGTGCCAAAGGTACATATAATCGCCGATAAAGAAAAATGAAAGAGGTTTGTTTAACCGTGAAAATTAACGTAAATTTGCAGCCACATCAACATTCAGAGTAGCATACTATATGAAGAAATTTTTGCCATTTTTGCTGGTTTTCCTGGTTGCAGCCTGTAGCAAGGAAACGAAATTTACGGTTGAAGGAATTATCGAAGGGGCCGAAGGAGAAGTTATATACCTGGAGCATAACGGATTGACAAAATCGACCCTGCTCGACTCAATGGTTGTTAAATCGGATGGCGGATTTCATTTCAGGTCACTACGTCCCGAATATCCCGATTTTTATAAATTAATTCTCAATGGCAAGCAACTCCATTTTGCTGTCGACTCCATCGAAACACTGGTAATAAACAGCAATATCGACCGGTTTTCGACCGATTACACGATAAGCGGGTCGGAAACAAATACCGATATTTTGCAACTGCGGCAATCGGTAGCAGCCATTCAGAAAAAAGCTAACCTGCTGGTTCAGGGCATCGAAGCTTCGGAGCGTGAAAAAATTGTCGGCGAGCTCACTGCCATGATCGAAACGCATAAATCGATGGCGCGCCCCTTGATTCTCAAGAATCCACGATCGGCTGCCGCTTATTTCGCCATCTTCCAGAAGGTGAACAATGTATACATGTTCTCTCCTTATGTAAAAGAAGATCGTCCCTATTGTGCCGCCGTGGCAACCGCTTACCACACTTTTATGCCCGGATACGAACGTTCAAAAAATCTGTATGCACTGGTGATGGACGCCATCAACACCGAACGGCTGCAACGCCGGGAGGAATCGCTCCAGGAAATGATCAACAATGCCACAGCCGGTTATATCGATATCGAGCTCCCCGATCGTACCCGAAAACTACGCAAACTGTCGGACCTGAAAGGGAAAGTCGTACTGTTGGATTTCTCGGCTTATGAAGCCCGTGAAAGTGTCCAGTATACGTTTGCCTTGCGCGATTTGTATGCTAAATATTCGGCAAAAGGTTTTGAAATTTATCAGGTATCGCTCGACCGGAACGAAACCTTGTGGAACGATGCAACCGCCCAGATCCCCTGGATTGCCGTGCGCGATCAGAATGGCCCGGCATCGGTAGTGGCCGGAACCTATAACGTTACGCAGCTTCCCACTTATTTTCTCATCAGTAAAGAAGGCGATATTTTAGGCCGGAACATGAACATTCAGGAACTGGAGCGGGCGATTCAGCAACAGCTCTGAACAAATTCTTTTTTATGAAAGAATTTATTCAAAAAGCTGCATTTTCGGTAGGTTTCGACGCTTGTGGATTTGCAAAAGCCGAAGAACTGACCGACGACGCAGCTTTTTTACGTTCATGGCTCGATGCCGGGATGAATGGCGATATGCAGTACCTCGAGCGCAATTTTGAAAAACGAACCGATCCCCGCCGGATGGTTCCCGGATGTAAAACTGTAATCGTTTTGCTCCTGAATTTTTTTCCCGAACAGGTACAGAACCTGCACTCGCACAAAATTGCTAAATATGCCTATCCGGAAACCGACTACCATTATGTAATTCGGGAAAAACTTCAAAAGCTGGAACAGAAAATTGCAGATGAATTTGGGAACGATTGCTTTGCTTCCGAATTCCAGCACAGTTTTATCGACTCGGCACCGGTACTCGAAAGGCGCTGGGCACAAAAGGCAGGCTTAGGATGGATCGGCAAACATACTCAATTAATAGCGCCGGGTTTTGGCTCCTACGTGTTTATAGCTACACTAATGCTCAACAGGGAACTGAATGCTTACGACGAACCAATTCGCGACCGATGCGGTACCTGCACCAAATGTATTGCCGCCTGTCCTACCCAGGCACTTCAACCGGAAATACTCGACGCCCGGAAATGTATTTCGTACCTGACCATTGAAACAAAAAGCGAAGTACCTGAGGAATTAAAGGAGAAATTATCGGGCTATATGGTCGGCTGTGATATTTGTGCCGATGTGTGTCCGTGGAACAAGAAATGGTCGGTGAGTCACCTGCACGACGAATTAAAACCCTCCGAAGCAATATTGACGTGGAACGACGACGACTGGGAACGTGCCGACGGTGAACAGCTACGCCGTACCTTTCGGAAATCGGCAATTATGCGGGCCCTCAAAAATCAGAGAAAAGTATAAAAAAAGCCGGTTGAATGTGTTTCAACCGGCTTTTTTTATACGCATGTCCCGATTTACATAATAACTTTTCCTACCGCACCATCAATTTTAATAATGGCAACGCCGGAATTGTTAACACGGATCGAATTCTGACCCACCGAAAGACGTCCGCTATAGAGCAACTGCCCGACAGCATTGAATACTTCTACTGATGCAACATTAGCCGCATCAATCGAGATCAGTCCCTGACGAGCCGAAATACGGTACTGGTCGGCATTTACAGGCGACAATCCGCTCAGGATATTGAATTCACTTACCCCCCGAACGCCCGGAGTGTTGAAGTAAGCTTCCAGTGTGCCGTACACTCTCACTAATTTACCCATATTACCCGGGTTATCGAGCAAGTTGAGAGCCGCACGAATATCGCCGACCGGAAGTTGAACCGGTATCATGGCAGCCAGGCTCGTTTCTCCTGCTGCATCGGCAATGGCCAACGAAGTATTGGAGAATGGCGCCGTAGTTGCTACTGCTGTCAACACTCCGGCATTTCCGGAAGTAGCTGTACCCACAATATAACCCTTTACCCAGTATTTTTGCGTATTACCCAGCGAGTTGTTCATCGCAATGACGTCACCAACGGTAAACGGACGATCGGGCGACCCGTCGCCATTCATCGAAAATGCCTTACCGGTAAGTGTTTTCACTACATCGGCCGCACCGGCGCTGGCAAAAGTGAGCGTAGCCACATGATCGCCGGCTGTAGCCGGATTGTAGGTAATAATAACCTGTGCATTGGTTAACGTACCGTCGGTCGGAGTCAACGAAGCCGGACTCACGCTGAAAGCGGACGCACCTTCGCCTGAAACGCTAACGGTCACATTTTCGGTCAGGTTAAAGGCATCTACATACACCGTATCGGCGATCGACTGTCCCAGATTCACCCCAAACAAAGGCAGAACTTCTGTCACGATGAGAGTCGGCGAAGTAATAACAGTAGGGGTAAAATCGGCCAGGGTACGGGGTACGAGCTGGGTAACATTATTAAAAATAAGCACCACACCGGTGATATCCTGCGGGCCTTGCGGAATACTGTTATCAATATAAGGAAGATCGTTGTAAGCCGTACGAAGTATCGTACTGCTGCTTCCGTTCAGCGTATAGTTTGTTTTCACCACAAACGGTCCCTCACCTCCGATGGTCACTCCCGATACTTTTACCAGCTGCCCAGGGTTGTTCACCATCTCCTCAAGCGCTACGCTTTTAGGCGTAATGGCATTGGAAGTGGAAGTGGCTGCTCCAGGGTCGGCAACCGGCGTAAACTGGAGCATCCCCGCATACACTCCAAGAGTTCCGGTGATGCCTGTAATTCCATCTCCGAGATTATACGCGGTTTTTATGATTCCGCTGGCATCGTCGATAAGTACGCCTCCGGTAGCATCCTGAACGTATTTGGCGTTTCGTTCGGTAGTTTTAAAGGTTAATACCGCTTCACCCGTCAGTTTGAACAAACCGGATGTATGGGCGCGCAGGTCGGCGATAGTGGCCACTTCGGTAGGGAACGAATAGGTAGCGGTAGCCACATTACTTGCATCCAGGCCCGTCTTGTAAGCAATAGCTTTAATGGTTGTAGTAGCAGCTACCTGAATAGGCGCTGTATACAGCGTTTTAGTATTGTCGGGCTCCGAGCCGTCGAGCGTATAATAAATACTTGCACCTTCGGTAGCCGAACTAATCGAAACTTGTAGCGGAGCTGTAAAACTACCACCGCCCGGATTCAGGTTGGGAGTTGAAACTTTTGTCACTACCCCTGCAGGAGCCATGGCTTCGGCCCAGCTGGTACCCACCCGGATGCCGTCGACCAGGATACGTTGTGCGGCATTATACTGACGAAGCGCCACACTACCAATTTCGGTCTGGGTTTCGTCGATCTGAGCAGCAGCGGTTGAGGGTTCGGCAGAAGCGTACGAATTCAACACATATAAACTGGTTTTTTTGGCTGCAAAATCGTGTTTCAAAACGATCATGAAAGGAACACCGGGTGTGATCGAGGTATAACTGGCGGGGGCTGTACTTCCACTGGTAAGACCTACCCCATTACCATCAGCGTTCACCCATACTCTGGAAGTAAATGCAGTTCCGATAGTAGCTTTGCCCAAATGGAAAAAATACCCTCCGTTACCGCCAGCATCTATCTTGACAATGGCAGCAACATATACCGTACCGGAGGTTTGTGCTGTAAATACTTTATTTACATCCTCTCCATTATTATCGAGGTTTGCCGCACCTCCTACGTCCGAACCTTTGTAGCCGGCAAAACTCAGTCCGGTAGTTACATCAACCGCCTGAGTACCCGCACCCGAATGTGCCGTCCAGCCATTGGCGGTGAGTAAACTCCCGGCCGCATATTCAAAATCTTCGACCAGCAGTTGTGCGTTCACATGCTGAACAAAGAACATCAGAAGTAATCCCGTGAGGATTGAAATCAACTTTTTTGTCATAAAATCTTGTCTTTATGTTACGATTATATAAAAGGGGAAAAAAGACTACCGGATATCCGGTAGTCTTTTTGGGGATTATTGAATTGGCAATTAGAGCATTACTTTAGCAACGCGATCGGCCACTTTTACAATTAAAACACCTTTCAACGAAGAGTGAACGGTATTCAATCCGTCGGCGGCAGTCACACTGGTCAGTTTCTGACCGGTAACCGTGAACACTTCAATCACCTCTCCGGCAGTAGCATCAACAAAGATCTGATCGCCCGCCGCAAAGATACGCTGGTCACTCACCTTGTCCAAACCGGTACCTACCGAAGGTTTAATATCGGCCAGACTTCTTGGCACTAACTGAACAGTAGAATTAAACATCAAAACAACACCGACGATATCCTGTGCTGTAGCAGGAAGTTCGGCACCGATATAATCGAGAGCATATTGAGTACGCAGTACCGGATTATTTGCACCGTTGAGATCATACGATTTTGCTAAAATAAATGTTCCATTTCCTCCGGAAGCCAGGTCACTGATGGTTACTCCATTTACTTTTACCAGTTTGGCCTGATAATCAGCGAGGTTTTCGAGAGTAACTTCAACAGGCTGAATTACATTACCCGTCGAGCTGGCAGCAGCCGGATTTACGGCAGGGATAAACTGAAGAGTACCGTTATATACCGAAGTAGTACCGATCAGACCGGTAATGCCGTCGCCCAGATTATAGGTGGTAGTGATTACCCCACTGGCATCGTCGATAACTACCGCACCGGTTGCATCCTGAATATATTTAACATTGCGTGTGGTCGACTGCAATGTCAATACCACCTCTCCCGTCAGCTTATAAATGCCGGGGCCTCCGGCTCTCAACGCAGCCAGATTGGCCACTTCGGTGGGGAAAGTATAAGTCGCACTCGATACGGCACTGGCATCCATTCCTGTTTTATAAGCAATGGCTTTAACAGTTGTGGTAGCCGATACACTAAAAGGAGCAGTGTACAAGGTTTTGGTATTATCTGGCGTCGATCCGTCCACGGTGTAATAAATACTGGCGCCGGCAGTTGCAGAAGTCAATGTAACCTCCTGCGCTTCGAGATAATTACCTGTACCCGGTGCAAACAACGGACTGGCCACTACCGGAGTTCCCGATGCTTCGGTATAAACAATTTTCCACGACAAGGTTCTCGACTGAGCAGCCAATGTGAACTTAACATACTCACAACCAACAACTCCGGTTAAATCGAAAGTTACCGTAGAGCCATCGACGGTGGCAATATTACTAACCGGGGCAGTATTCGACGAAGATACCCCTGCAAGTATGGTTGCATTACCCATAGCCGTAGCATACGCCGCACTTCCGGCAGTTACAACTACACTGGTAATGGTTTTCCCGGGTATGGTCGGAAAAACTTCCATGGAGTGACTCGCATAAACCCGAAGTTCGGCATAAGTTGTAGCCACGTTTGACGATGAATTGTTTTTTTTATGCAAAAAAGTGAAATTTGTTGACTGGTACTGACGCTCGATATCATTAGTAACCCATGTCCCGTCGCCTGTTGTATACGTATACGTTTCTTCAGCAGCTTGCATCCCGGCTGTAAAAACAAACAACATCGCTGCTACCATCAAAGCAACTTTAGCAAAAATCTTTCGTGTATTCATACTTCATAAAAATTAAAATTATTAATTGAGTGATTATTCTGTTTATCTCAAATCAAATTGCTCAACTGCGAACATTCAGTTGTAACAATTATTTATCCGATACTGTTTAATAAACGAAAAAACACTCAAAGCTACAAAGAAATAACGTAACTCACAAAATATTAATGATAATTATTGCATTAAAATACGGTTAAAAAAATTACAAGTACAAACACAAGGTTTTGGGGGAATCAGGCAGCGAATAAAAAACAATTTCACCAATATATATAAAAAAAATACTCCTGAACATAGGATTTTCTCCTACTTATCACTACTTTTGCATCCAATTTGCCTCAAATATCAAATCCAAGTGAGTTAGATTTGCAGCAAAATACCAATCCGTATTAATTACATACCAAAGAAGTGATCAAATGAAAAATAAGTACAGAGATCTTATAGAACAATCTTTCGAATTCCCTAACACCGAATTCGACGTGATCGACAACAATCTCGAGTGGTTCGGAGTCCCACTCATGGACATTATTAAGCAATACGGCACACCTTTACGAATAGCGTACCTGCCGAAGATCGGGGAGAATATTCAAAAAGCACGGCGTATGTTTAACGTGGCAATGGCAAAAGTCGATTACAATGCCGATTACCACTATTGTTACTGTACAAAGAGCTCCCATTTTTCATTTGTTCTCGAAGAAGTGCTGAAACATGGTGTGCACATCGAAACTTCTTCGGCCTTCGACATCAACCTGGTGGAGGCGTTGCACGAGCAGGGGCACCTCACAAAGGAAACTTTTATTGTATGCAACGGCTTTAAACGCCCTCAATACGTCGAAAACATTCAAAACCTGATGCGGGAAGGCTACAGCAATGTAATCCCTATACTCGACAATAAATTTGAGCTCGATTTACTACTGAAGGATTTCAGTAACAAGTTTAATGTAGGCATACGGATTGCCGCCGAAGAAGAACCTAAGTTCGACTTCTACACCTCCCGCCTGGGCATCCGCTACAACGACATCATCCCCTATTACAACAATTACATCGCCAATAACGATCAGGTAGGGTTAAAAATGCTGCACTTCTTTATCAATACGGGCGTAAAGGACACAGCTTACTACTGGAACGAACTCAATAAGGCAGTGAACTTATATTGTGAACTAAAAAAGATTTCACCCGAGCTCGACAGTCTGAATATCGGTGGAGGTTTCCCGATTCAAACCCACCTCGACATGGCCTATGATTACGAATACATGGCCGAAGAGATTGTAGCACAGATCAAAAACATCTGCTCTCAACACAATGTACCCGAACCGAATATTTTTACCGAGTTCGGTTCGTATACTGTGGGCGAAAGTGGGGCGATGCTGTATTCCATCGTTAACCAAAAGAAACAGAACGATCGCGAGCTCTGGAATATGATCGACTCTTCGTTCATGACTACCCTACCCGACACATGGGCTATCAATCAGCGTTTTGTATTTCTGGCCATCAACAATTGGGAATCGGAATACGAACGGGTGAATCTCGGTGGCCTGACCTGCGACAGTGAGGATTTCTACAATGCCGAAGTACACTCCAATGCCATCTTCCTTCCCAAAATGCAGCAGGACAGGGAACAATACATCGGATTTTTCCACACAGGGGCTTACCAGGAATCGCTGAGTGGTTTCGGCGGCATCCAGCACTGCCTCATCCCGGCACCCAAGCTGGTAATAATCGACCGCGACGAAGATGGTGAATACTACACCAAACTCTTCGCCAAGGAACAAAGTTATAAATCGATGATGAAAATCTTAGGCTACTGATTCGGCATTCCGCAGCGGGTTTGCATACATTTCGAGAAGCTTGATCCTCAGGAAATCAACATCCTTATCCTGCAGATCGATCTTCTCGATTTGTTTTTCCAGGTATTTTTCGAAATCCAGCTTTTCCATCAGCGAATACCCGGCTGCGTATTTCTCCGATTGAAGCAGTAAATCGTATGCAATTTTATTGACCGTAAATATTTCGTAATTCCTGTAAATATGATTATCGATCAACCGGGCAGTAGCTGCGACAAGTTCGTTGCGATTGGAAATCACCGACGCAAGCGATCGGATTTCGGCACTAATTTCTCCCGCAATCGAATATACGACTTTACCTTTATAGCCCATTACGCCGGTCTGCATATTCAGCAAGTCGTCGTGCGCCGTCTTTTTATAGTCCGGGTTATCTCGTTTTTGCTGAAATTCTTTTGCTTTCAGGAAATCGCAAGGATCGTATTCATACGAAATACTTAACGGACAAATATGTAATGCGGAAAGATTTTCGGCATAACTTCCGTCGCCACATAAGTTGAACATCTTCAATAAACTTTCCTGCGTTTTATCGTTCGAATCTTTGGCCCTTCCTTCGCGCTGGGCTATCCAGCCCGACTGCCCCTTATCGTTCACAAGATAACGCATATAGGAGGCCAGCATCCGGGAGCTTTCCATCATTTGCTTGGCTCCCGGGCTCCGGCGTACGATAAAGCTTTTGTTGACGCGCACCAGATCCTCGATCCACGGAAATATTAATAAATTATCGCCTATGGCAATTTCGACGGTGTCGCGGTTGTTTTCAATCAGTTTGGCGCATAACAAGGCCGAATCGAGAATAATATCGCGGTGATTCGACACATAAAGATACTGGCGGTCGGCTGCCAACCGTTCTAATCCACGTAATTCGATCCCCTTGGTCAGATTCGATTCCAGATACTGTAAAAAGGGATAAATCATCACCTTCTGAAACTCCGTATTGGAAGTGAATGACTTCAACCGCTGACGTAACACATCTTTCGGTAATAAAGGATAGACCGTGGAAAGCACGTTCAGAAATTGTTTATTCTGACTCAGCCGTTCCAGCGCCGCAGGCAGTTCGTTATTCGAATACGGACGTATAGCATCAAAATTCATAATCGCATCGTATTAAAAGTTCATCAACGCATCATTAAAAATAAAACTCAGAAAGATAAAAACAGCGGGAGCGGCCAGCAGCATACTGTCGAACCGGTCGAGCAAACCACCGTGACCCGGAATTACATCACCCGAATCTTTCACATTCACAGTACGTTTGAGTAAGGACTCCAATAAATCGCCGAATGTACCGAAAATCACCACTATCTCCGAAAAAATCAACCATTGAATCAGATTAATTTCCGGGATAAACAACGAAAACAGATACCCCGACCCCAGAGCAGCCACCGCACCTCCTATAAAACCTTCCCACGATTTTTTAGGTGAAATCCGTTCAAAAAGCCTGTGTTTACCAAAGGTCATACCTACCAGATAAGCGCCCGTATCGTTGACCCATATCGTTACAAAAACAGCGATCAGGATCAGAGGATTGTACGACTCGATATAAAGAATGAAATTCAGCAACGAAAACGGCAGCGCTATTATTACCTGACCCAGGAGGAAATAGGCCCAATTGTGCAACGGATTCGGTTTGCGGCGGTACAACTCGATCACCAGCATCAAAACAATATATAAGCCGTAAATCGAATAGCCCGGATAAATAATGGTACCCGTTGCAAAAAGAAACGAAATAACAAAGAGAATAACAGCACCAATCACCGACATGACGGTCATCGCTTGTACATCGTGCTGCTTATTGGTAAGTCGATGAAATTCGTACACCGACCCTCCCGTGATCAGCGTAAACACAACGGCAAAGGAGTAAGGAGTCCAAATAATCGAGCCGACTATAATCACTACGAATAAGAATCCGCTCAGGGTACGTTGAATGAAATTATTCATGGTCGGAAGATGAAGAGGGGTTAATTGGCCTTAATTCTTCAGAACAAAGATAATCAATTCTTTCGGACCATGCGCACCCAAAACCAAAGTTTTCTCGATATCGGCAGTACGACTCGGCCCCGTAACAAACCCCATAGCCGACGGAAGTCGATTTCCATAGCGCGCCTGCAACAAACGCAATGCATCTTCGGGATAGGCAACCAATTGGTCCTCACGCGCTATGACAATATGCACCGGCGTATAAGCGTACACTTGCCGTCCTGCAGCAGGTACACTGCTCATCACAACGCTGCCCGTACGAGCCACCAATGCCTCGCACGATGTAACCGCTGCTTGCATATTTTCAAAACGATCAGGATCATTTCCGGCTGCAATGCCCCGGATCGTCGCCTGGCCGGCCAGTTCAGTGTCGCAGGTGTACAGATAGTCCCACCCCCGGCGACCGGCCAATTCGGCCAGATGATCCAACATCGCCTCCCTCGATGAAAAGACAAGGCACTGTCCTGCCACTGCTTCCACCTCCTTTACGAAGACATCCAGCAAATTATCGGGATGAAAATAAACAGCCTCCACATCGTAAAGGGATGAAACAGCAGCAGTCCGTTGCTGTGCATTACGGACTGCTTGAAGAATCTTTTCTCGCGACGAATCAGGCTTCTGCTTTTCCATGATCATCCGGTTTGTCATCCGACTCATTTTTCCGCTCTTCCTCAGCGTTGCCTTCGGCCGGACTATCCGGTAATGGCTGCCGCATTTCGCCGGCAAGCGCAGTTTCTTCCGCTTCGCCGTTTTGGAGTATCAACTCGTCGTGACGCGAAGCCCAGGGACGCTTGCCGAAAACCGCTTCCAGATCTTCCGAGAAAATAACTTCACGCTCCAGCAGTAATGCCGACAAACGGGCGTGCCCCTCGGCATTCTGGAGTAAAATAGCTTTAGCTCGTTCGTATTGTTCGCCCACAATCTGCTTTGCCTCCATATCGATCAACTCGGCCGTTTTTTCGCTGTACGGTTTTGTAAAACCATAATCCGAATGGCCTGTCGAATCGTAATAACTCAAATTAGGTAAATGTTCGCTCATTCCGAAATAAGCAACCATTGCATACGCACGTTTGGTAACCCGTTCAAGGTCGTTGATAGCCCCCGTCGAGACCTGATTCAAAAACACCTCCTCGGCGGCACGGCCTCCTAACGTGGCACACATCTCATCAAGCAGGTGCTCCCGTATGGTAAGCTGACGTTCTTCGGGAAGATACCAGGCGGCACCCAGGGCTTCGCCACGCGGCACAATAGTTACCTTCACCAGCGGATTGGCATGTTCGAGCATCCAGCTGATGGTAGCATGTCCGGCCTCATGGAAAGCAATCGATTTCTTTTCGGTTTGCGTGATAATCTTGGTTTTCTTTTCCAAACCACCAATAATACGGTCCACTGCATCGAGAAAATCCTGTTTCTCGACAAACGATTTTCCTTTACGGGCAGCAATAAGAGCTGCTTCGTTACATACATTGGCGATATCGGCACCCGAAAAACCCGGAGTTTGTTTGGCCAGGAAATTCACATCCACCGTTTCGTTGATTTTAATCGGACGCAGGTGAACATTGAAAATCTGTTTCCGCTCGTGAACATCCGGTAAATCAACGTGAATCTGACGATCGAAACGTCCGGCGCGAAGCAAAGCTTTATCCAGTATGTCGGCACGGTTGGTAGCCGCCAGAATGATCACACCGCTATTGGAACCAAAACCGTCCATTTCGGTAAGCAACTGATTGAGTGTATTTTCACGTTCATCATTACTTCCCATGTTCGGATTTTTACCGCGGGCGCGACCTACGGCATCAATTTCATCAATAAAGATGATACAAGGCGCCTTCTCTTTAGCCTGGCGGAACAAATCACGCACCCGCGAAGCACCTACCCCCACAAACATTTCAACAAAATCGGAACCCGACATCGAAAAGAAGGGCACATCGGCCTCACCGGCTACTGCCTTGGCCAATAAAGTTTTACCGGTTCCCGGAGGGCCAACCAACAGGGCGCCTTTAGGAATTTTCCCACCCAGTTCGGTATATTTACCCGGATTCTTGAGAAAAGCAACAATCTCTTCAATCTCCTGCTTCGCACCCGCCAATCCGGCCACATCCTTAAATGTAACCTTATTCACCGTATTGCCTTTATCGAACAATTGTGCCTTCGATTTGCCGACATTAAAAATGCCGCCGGCTCCTCCGCCGCCCATTTGGCCCGACATACGGCGCGACATAAACACAAAAAAAGCGATCAGCAATAAAAAGGGCAGAACACTTACCAGGAAAATTTCAAAATAATTCCGGTCGTCTTTGTACGCCACATTGGCAAAACCGGTCGACGAAATATATTCTTCAAACTTTTCGGCACTCGGAATATTCACACTGATACGCCTGTCCTTTTCAAAATTCTTATAACTCTCTCCGAATACAGCCTTTAAACTGGGCAAACTATCCTCGACCACGGCCTGAACCTGATTTTTGGAAGCATACACTTCAATGCTTTCAATATACCCTTTTTCAACAAACTGACGGAAAGCAGGATAGGAATTGATATTTTTGATTGCCACCTGATCGCCAAAGAAATAGGTACCCAGCAGTATCATGATGATGATACCGTACAACCACGATACATTGAACCGATTACCTTTACCACCAGGCTTTTGCGAAGTATTCTGATTGGGATTGACAGGCGAATTACTGTTTTTTTGTTCCATTCACACGTTTAATTAAGATTTTCAATTTTTTGCAGATCAGCATCTGCCCAAAGGTGCTCAATATCGTAATACTGCCGCGCATGCCGCTGAAAAACGTGCACGATAATCGAACCATAATCCATGGCTATCCATTCGGCATTTTCAAAACCATCGGCAGCATACGGCTTTACAGCCATTTTTTCTTGCACGTACTCTTTTATCGAAAGAGCTACTGCATTAACATGTATATTGGAGTCGCCTTCACAAATCACAAAATAAGAACAGGGAGCTTCTTTAAGACGATTCATGTTCACTACTACGATCTCTTTCCCTTTCCGTTCTTGTATTCCTTCAACAATATTTTTTACAATTTGTTCGTTTTCAATGTCTTTTGTTCGTTTCTTTACCATCCGGATTTGATCTAAAATTCATTACCGCAAAGATACATCAAAGCTAGTTGCACCGAAAATATCTTTAATTTTTTTATTGATTATCCATTCAACAAATTACATTCCTAGTTCCGTTTATGTCAGAATGACAGTAGAAAAGCCCGCTCTCACTGCCACTGGTAGACCCATCTACAAAAACATCCGGCACTGTTGTCAGTACCGGATGCTTAAACGTGGTATGAGTTAAGAATTACTGAACAATCGCTTTGAAAGCACTTTCGCTCCAGTATTTTGCAAACTCAAGATCCTTGGCTGCTTTCAGTGCACATTCCTTGTTCTTGGCAACAGCTGCTTTCAGGTTGCTGTATACACCGTCTTTATCGTTGGTGCGGGCTGCAACTACGGCTGCAAGATAAGAAGTGGCCGCATCGGGATTTTCGACAGCAGCAAGTGTGTTTTTAGCTGCATTGTACTCTTTGTTCAAAATCTGCAACAAGGCTGCATTGTTTGAATTTACACCCAACATCGACGATTTGGCTTTTGTATAATCGCCGGTTGCGATATAATAGGTACCCAGTGCATTTTTCAGGTTACCGGTTGTTCCGGCTGCATTTCCGAAATACGTTTCAGCTTTGGCCAGATCGCCTTTCGCCATAGCAACTAAACCTGCATTGAAATTAGCATCGGCATTACGCGGATCGATCGAAAGGGCTTTAGCAAACGATTTCTCGGCATTGTCCATATTGCCCATCTGGTAGCATACCTGACCCATGTTGTTGTACGCACGGATTTCGTTAGGATACAACTCCGCTACTTTTTTATAGATCGCTTGTTTTTCGCCGGCTTCCTTTGTTAATGTCGCAGCATAAAGCAGTTCTTCCACATTCAAGGCCGAAGCATCCGACTTAGCCAGCGAAGCGATTTGCTCATCCGACTTACCGGTAACTTTCACCATCAGTTTCAACTGCGAACGACGAAGTTGCGGGAGCACCTCATCGGCAATTTGCTTGAAAGCTGCCGCCAGGTTCTTAATTTCACGTTCCCGTTGTTCGGGATCTTTGTACATCGAAAGTACGCGAAGAATCAGTTCTTTATCCTGAATATTCGATTTCTCCATCAACTTCTGGAAACCATCCCAATCCTCGGGAGTGAAACGCGACTCTACAGTAAGAGGCGATTTCAGACGTTTCAACTCGGCATTCAGGAATTTCTCCGTTTCTTTCTGACGGCGTTCGGCCAGTTTCGTATTCAGTTCGAGAGCTCCGTCAGGCGATGCATAGGAAGAAATCTGCAAACTTTCAACCGATTTGTTCATTTCATTTTTCGCTTCAACAATCTTGGCTGTCAGCGCCTTAATATCTTCAGATTTAACTTCTGTATTTCTTACGGTCGACTGCTGGATAAGGAAGAGAATGTCGGCTTCAGTCATCTGCATAATGTCGCGTTCAAACTGATCTTTGATTAATGTAGCACCCAGGGCACCTTTAAACTGCTTCTGAGCAAGTTCGGAGGTTGCAATCACTCCATCGGCAACCTTAACCGGAGTCAGTTTGTACGATTTCTTTTTGGCAACTACATCGAACTCAAGAAACAATTCGGAAACCGCCATTTCGGGCACATAGTCGAACGACACCTTCATCGTATACGAACCACCTGCTTTGTAGGAGATAACATTGTCGTTACCCACCACCTTTTCGCCCTGGAATACGGAGGGAGTACCTTTTACCGACTGGCCGTTGCTCAGCTTCATAACCGGAGTAACGGTCACAACAGCATTCTTCTGGAAATACTTCACAGGGAAGGTACCAGTTACTGTAGCTTCAACTTTACCAGCTTTGGTCTCCAACGGGTTTGGAGTAGTGGTAAACAATGAAGGATCCAGATCGCTCAGATTTTTACAGGAACTGAACAATACAGCTACCATCAAAGAGAGAGCAAATAATAGTTGTTTTTTCATACAGAAACGTTGTTAATTTATTGATTGATTTTTATTTAGTAATTTTGTTCCCAACTGCACAAAGATACAATTAACATTTTAATCCGCCATCTTTGTTAGATAATTTTTCGAATTAACATTTGTTATTTGAAAAAAGCCTTAAAAATATCGTTCCCATTCGCAAATATCAGTAAGGCAAACAGTAAAAGCATGCCTGCTGTTTGGGCATATTCCATAAATTTGTCGCCGGGCTTTTTGCCTGTCAGCATTTCGTACACGATAAACATAACATGTCCGCCATCCAGCCCCGGGATAGGCAGGAAATTCATAAACGCCAGTACGATCGACAACAGCGCAGTCATGGTCCAGAACACCTGCCAGTCCCAGACCTGCGGAAACATTTTCCCGATGCTTCCAAACCCGCCTATCTGTTTCGAACCTTCTTTGGTGAACACAAGTTTAAACTGTTTCACATAACTTACCAGCGTTTCCCATCCCAGGGAAATACCGGCCGGAATGGCTTCAAAAAAGCCGTACTCCTGTTTTTCGGTTTTGAAATAATTGAACAACGGACGTAGCGTGACTCCCAGTTTCGAATTTTCGTCCAAGGTAACCGTTTCTTCCATCAGCCGGCCGTCACGGTAAAACTGAAATACCACCGGCTTGCCTGCCAGCGGAGCTATTTCGGCGGTAATATCCTGGAATACCGACATCGTCTTCCCATTCACCCCTACAATACTATCGCCCGACTGCAAACCTGCCGCAGCAGCCGGACTACCCGGTTGCGCTTCGTCGATTACAAAAGGATAGCGTACCGAAAGTAAATCGAGCTCTTCGGCTGCCAGAATCCGTTGAGCGAAATCGGCCGGCAAACGGAGCTCGACCTGCTGGTCGTTGCGCAAAACCACTACATTCCGCAACCCGTCAATCAGTACTTTTTCAATGAAATCGGATCGGTCCACTACGGAAGCTCCGTCGATTGAAATCACTTTATCGCCTTGTTGAAATCCGCTTTCGACCATTGTGGGCGAAAATTGAAATCCGTAACGGGCATTTTCAAACGGAAGATATTCTTTTCCCCATGTAAACAACACCGCCGAATAGATCATTAAAGCCAGGATAAAGTTCACCAGCACACCGCCTATAATAATGGGCAACCTGTGCCACACCGAACGCGAACGGTATTCCCAGGGTTCGGGATCGCGCATCAGCTGAGTTTTATCCATCGACTCGTCGACCATACCGGCAATCTTACAATAGCCTCCAAGGGGCAGCCAACCGATTCCCCATTCGGTATTGTCGGGGTATTTATTCCAGTCGCCATCGGGCAATTCGTTGATGGGAACGGGTTCCATAACCGGTTTCCCTTTAGCATCGACCACTCCGACACCCTCGCTGTTCACCCGCTGCCGCTCGTTCGACGGAACATTACGGGCAAAAAACTTCACCTGCCAGCGCCCGTTAATCCGCTTGGCTCGCACCAGCGAAATGGACGGATTAAAAAACATGTAGAATTTCTCGACACGAACCTTAAACAACCGTGCAAAGAAAAAGTGGCCAAACTCGTGCAGTACCACCAATATGGACAAACTCAGGATGAGTTGCAGAGCTCTGATTAAAAATGTCTCCATTCGTTATTTATCTGTTTTTTTAATTAATTCCTCAGCTATCCGTCGTGCTTCCGCATCGGTACGCACATAATCGTCGTAGCCGGGATGGTGTATAAATGTACTGGTTGCCATGGTTGTCTCGATAATATCACTCATCTGCAAAAAACCAATCTTTTCTTTTAGAAAAGCCGCAACTACAATTTCGTTGGCAGCATTCAGCATACAAGGCATATTGCCTCCTTGTTCGAGTGCATAATACGCATAAGCCAGGTTGCGGAATTTTTCCGGATCGGGCTTTTCAAACGTAAACTGCGGATAGAGATTGAAGTCGAGCCGGTGAAAGTTCGTCAGAAGCCGGTCGGGATAGGTAAAAGCATATTGAATCGGCAATTTCATGTCGGGCAGTCCCAGTTGAGCCTTAATCGAACCATCCCTGAACTGAACCATCGAATGGATGATGGACTGCGGATGCACCACCACCTGAATACGGGATGCATCGACGCCAAACAACCATTTTGCTTCTATCACCTCGAACCCTTTGTTCATCATACTGGCCGAATCGATCGTTATCTTGGCGCCCATATCCCAATTGGGATGCTTCAGGGCCTGCGAAGGAGTTACGTACTCCAGTTCTTCACGCCGATAGGTGCGGAACGGACCGCCGGAGGCCGTCAGAATCAACTGTTCGACAGTATCGCTCCCTTCGCCTGTCAAACACTGGAAAATAGCGGAATGTTCAGAATCGACCGGTATTATCGACGCCTGGTACTGGCGACAGAGCTCATTGATGAGTTCTCCTGCCACTACCAGGGTTTCTTTATTGGCCAGTGCAATTGTTTTTCCGGCTTTTACAGCATGAATTGTCGGCTTTAAGCCCGAGTAGCCGACCATCGCCGTCAGCACGATATCCACGACCTCCAATTCGGCAATCTGCGCTATAGCTTCGGGTCCGGCAAATACCTTTACCGGCAGATCTTCCAGCGCTTCTTTTAACCTCCGGTACTTACTTTCATCGGCAATAGCAGCCATCTCGGGTTCAAACCTGCGGCATTGTTCGATCAATAATTCGACATTCGAACCGGCAGTGAGCGCATAAGCCGAGAAATAACCCGGATTAGCTTCAATCACTTCCAGTGCCTGCGTTCCGATAGAGCCGGTGGAGCCGAGCACAGCAATATTTTTTCGTTTGGTTGCCAATTCTGTATTTATTAGGGTTAACTTAGGGTATTAAAAGATAATTACTTCTTCCGGATTCATCGGATGGCCCATGTTCCATAGCTCAAAAATAAAATGACGACCCGATTTGTTGTCCGGACTTTCGCCCGTGAATGCGATTACCTCGCCGGCCTTCACCTGATCGCCGCTTTTGCGGAGCAGGGAGTTGTTGTTTTTGTATACCGATACATAATCGTTGTTGTGCTGAACGGTGATTACCCAGCCGAATTCGGGAGTGAAGCCGGTAAAAATAACCGTACCGGGCAATACACTTACTACCGATTCATTGAACGATGTCAAGATAGAAATGCCAAACTGTTTTTCTTTGGCATTGAATTCCGACGAAATCACGCCCTTCACCGGCCGGAAAAAAACCTGAACCGCGGCTTCTTCTTTCGTGGCCATCGAATACAAATTGTACTTTTCCTGCTTTTCGTATTCGTCAACAAACTCCTGTTCCGACTTGGCCTTTTCCATCATCACTTCCGCTCTTTCTTTGAGGCCTATCGTATCGGTGCTGATCGAGGGATCGTCGACCGTTTCTCCCGAGATAATGGTTTTCAGTACTTCGAGATAGGTCGATTGATAATTCATTTGCGTAAGCAAGGAATCGATCTGCATGGATTGTCCGATAATCTCCACCCGGTTATCGGCTCCGTTATATCCCGGCAGATAATACTTTATCGGCGTATAAATAATAAGGACGGCAAGGGTTAAAAACGTTACGATCAGAAAAAGCGAACCGTACATATATACTTTGATGCGCGAAAGCTTTACGTGCCAGGTTTCTTCCAGGGTGTTTTCATTGAGAATGGACAAACGGTACTTGAACCGCATTTTCTGCAGAAACTGTTTCCACTTGTCGGATTTCACGCTCATATAATGATGAATTCTGAATATTTGAATTGTACTGCCCGCTTAAGGCTCACAAAAATAGCTTATTTTATGCGAATTACAAATACAAGAAGCTCAAACGACAATAGCGTTTGAGCTTCTTAACAAATTTCGAACTATTTTTAGATAGCGTTTCCGATCATAAATACTCCGGCGAGCGATACGATAGCGTACAACTCGGGGAATACCGCTAAAATCATACTTTTACCAAACACATCGTAACCCGATCCGATACCGGCAATACCATTGGCACAGACCTGACCCTGACGGATGGCCGACAACAAACCGGTGAGGGCAAGCATGAGGCTGGCGCCAAACACTGCAGCAGCAGTAGCCCAGGTCATATCGGGAGTCAGGTGAGTCTGGAGAAGAAAGTAACCTAAGAATCCGTACAATCCCTGAGTTCCGGGGAGAGCACTTAAAACCATATAGTTACCAAAAGCATCCGGGTTTTTCTTCAGAGCACCGATAGCCGCATTACCGGCGATAGTTACTCCGAAAGCACTTCCCACACCGGCTAAACCGACCATTAAACCAATTCCGATGTACGCAAAAATAATAGGTTCCATAATTTACTTTTTTATTTTTTGATGTTGATTAATTTTAAAACTTAACTAGTAGGATTGAACGGATTTGAAAGGCTTGTATTTCTTTCCTCCTCCTTCAAACCCGGCATTTTTATAAAATTCGACAAAGGTGAGACGCATCGGGTGAACAAAGGCTCCCAAACCTCCCATAAAAATATTGATTCCGTGACCGAAAACCATGATCAGCAGCATAATAAGAGTGCTCAGAACAGGTATATCGCCACTCATATTGATAGCCAGATCGTTGAAAACAAATCCCATCACCGACGACGAAATACCCAGGGCAAACAAACGGATGTACGAAAGTAAGTCGCCCAGGATTCCGGTAGCCATATTATATGCATCCCACACTCCGGCCCCAATATTGATGAGCGGATTCCGCTTGATGTTATTCAACACGAATACCAATAATCCGCCGGTACCGAAAAAGCCGTAATAGAGATACTTCTTCACCTCAGGATCTAACTCGGAGACCATTCCGGCCAGCGTAGTACCGCCACCTCCCAGGATGATGAGCAACCAACCCAGCAAGGAGAGTGACGCGGCAAAGCCGAAACGACGAATGGATCCGGCAGTACGGATAAGCATCCCGAAAATGATCTGTACGGCCCCTAATACCAGCGCCACATTAAACAACTGATCGGAATTGAGCATGATCACCTTGAATTGCTCCAACCAGGCGATATCGGCTTCAATCAGATTAAATCCCATAAAGGTACCGCTAACGATGCCCAGAATAACCGTCGACACTCCCAGCCAGCTTGCAAGCGAAAACACGGGTTTCATCGAAGGCTTAGCTTTCGACCGCATATACAAGGCTCCGGCCACCAACAGCAAACCATAGGCAGCATCGCCTAAGCAGAGTCCGAAAAAGAGCATGAAGAACGGGGCGAAAAAGGGGGTTAAATCTATTTCCCGGTAATTCGGCAAATCGTACAACTCTCCAATACTTTCGTACAAGGCGGCAAACTTGTTATTTTTCAGTTTCACCGGCACCGGTTCTTCTGCATCCGGCTCACTGGCTTCGAAATACACTCCCGCTTTTTCGAGGTAGGCCTCCAGTTCTCCGGCTTTTTCAACCGGGCTCCAGCCTTCAAGCAACATTACCTTTTCGCCGGCTTCCTTGCGGGTATTCAATAAGACGCGCGAAAAATCGATTTCACCGTTTACCTCACGAAGATACAGTTCCAAGGCAGGCTGAGCTGTCAGCGCATAGTGCTCGAGCGCTTTTTTCTCATCGGCAATCTGCCGGCGAATCTGTTCTTTTTCGGCGGCAATCTCCACAGCATTCCGGTCCGAAAGCTTCACAGGGTCGGCATCGATGTCGGGCTGTACACCGGGAGCCGTAAGCACCACAAAATAACGGGTAGTCCCTACGGTATCGATCTCAAACAACGGATACCTGGCCTCCCACTCCTGATCGAACTTGCGGTTATTGCAACTATAGAAATGAAGTACGTAGCCCTCACCGGCCAGTTTCCCGAGCAATGCGGGCGAAAAAACGCCCCATACTTCCATACGCTCCCATTCGCGATCGGTAAGCTGCAATTTCTGTTGCAGCGATTCGATCAATCCTATTCTCGATTCGGTTTCCGACAAAACCGCAGCTCCGTCGGTTCCCGGCGAAACAGCAACCCAGGCTTTCTCATCGGAACCATAACTGTTCAGCATACGTTGCGCCACCCGGATACGGTTCAGCACCTGAAGCTGTTCGTTCAAGGTTTGATTTTCGGCGACACCTTCCTGTTTTTCAATCACATGCAACACCCCGATTTCCCGGATAGCCTCCAGAAACTCGTGATAGTACCTGTGATACACCAGAAATGAATATTTTCGCATCGGAACTATCATAAGGCAACCTCCTCTTTAAGTCTCTGCTGACGCGTTTTAACAATTTTCTGCGACGACTTCGACAAGTTTTCCTCATCTTCCATAAATCGCTTGATTTTCAGAATAGCATCTTCGTAACCGGGAATCTGCACTTTTTCGAAAAGATTGACCTTCTGGGTCGTTTTCTTCCGGGCATATTCGAGCAAATCGAGTTTCCGTGCAGCAAACACCTGTTCAATCCCCACCTGAGCCAGCTCTTTCAACAACGCCAGCCCGTCGGGATACCACTTGGGCGAATTGAACAAGCTGTAAGGCCTGGTTTCGTAAATCACTTCATCGAGCAAAGGAATGCGAACGCCTGCGATCTTCCGGATACTCATCTTCACATCCTTCACCTCCAGCAGCGTGGTATCAAATTCACCCCAAAGTGCGATCATGGTTTCGTACGAAGCTATCTTTTGTTCCAGCTCCTGCTCCGAACGCTTAATTTCGTCCTTCGCCCGCTTCACCTCCATACGCAGCGCACTTTCCTTGTTCTTAATGGTAGGAAGCGCCCTGATACGCATCTTGAGGTTTTTTTCCAGCGATTGCAGAGAAGTCTTATTATATTGAAACTGTATAGCCATAGTTGATTTTTATTTCCAGTATTTCTGAACCAGCTCCTGTTTAATACTCACCTCGGTTTGTTTGAAGTGAGTGGTAAAAAGGTTCCAGGTAACATCCAACATCTGAGTGGCGTCGATATTTACGTCGATGGCGAGCAGCTGTTCCGAATAATCCTTCGCGAACGAAAGCGTACGCTCGTCGTAGTCGGTAAGGTCGAAACCGTTTTCCAGTTTGGTTTTGGCATTGGCAGCGTCCGCAAACAAACGCACCGCAGCATTCATCACCTGCGGATGATCTTCGCGCGTTTTCTTCCCGATTACCAGCTGTTTCAATCGCGAAAGCGAACGGAACGGGTCGACGATCACCTTACCCACATCGGAGTCGCGCCGCAGGAAGAGCTGACCTTCGGTAATATAACCGGTATTATCGGGAATGGCATGAGTGATATCGCCGCCCGAAAGGGTAGTAACTGCGATAATAGTAATCGAACCGCCAGCCGGGAACTGCACTGCCTTCTCGTAAATCTTGGCAAGGTCGGAGTAAAGCGAACCGGGCATCGAATCCTTCGACGGAATCTGGTCCATACGATTGGAAACGATCGCCAGCGCATCGGCATAGGAAGTCATATCGGTGAGCAGCACCAACACATTTTCATTTTTATCCACTGCGAAATATTCGGCGGCCGTAAGCGACATATCCGGAATCAGCAACCGCTCCACCGGCGGATTTTCGGTCGTATTCACAAAACTTACGATGCGGTCGAGTACGCCGGCATTGCTGAATACATTTTTGAAATAGAGGTAGTCGTCGTTGGTAAGTCCCATACCACCCAACACGATCTTATCGGCTTTGGCGCGCAGGGCCACATTGGCCATTACCTCGTTGAAAGGCTGGTCGGGATCGGCAAAAAACGGAATTTTCTGTCCCGACACCAAGGTATTATTAAGGTCGATACCCGCAATACCTGTTGCAATCAGCTGCGAAGGTTGCTGCCGGCGCACCGGGTTAACCGACGGCCCTCCGATTTCGCGCTCCTCACCTTCCACCGCCGGACCTCCATCGATGGGATCGCCGAATGAGTTGAAAAATCGTCCCGCCAACTGGTCGCTCACCTTGAGCGAAGGGGCTTTACCCAGGAATACGATCTCGGCGTTGGTAGGAATCCCCTCGGTACCTTCAAATACCTGGAGCGTCACCTCTTCGCCTTCAATTTTTACCACCTGTGCCAGCTTTCCGTTCACGGTTGCCAGCTCCTCATTACCCACTCCCGATGCATTCAGCGAGCAGGTTGCTTTGGTGATGCGGGTAATTTTTGTATATATCTTCTGAAATGCTTTTGTTGCCATAGCGTTTTCTTATTTTTTACGTTCTGCAAGAATTTCCGTCAACTCCGATTCGTAGTTCTTAAACTGATCCGATTCAAATTCGGAATAGTTCATCTGTTTACATACGTTGATAACCCGTTTGAAGTAGTCCATCACCTGCATGAAACCATTAAATCCGAAATCCGACTGGCAAATATCCATCACCAGGTCGAGCATGTATTTCTGACGTTCGATAGGACACACCGAATCGATTTTATCAAAGGCATCCTGCTGCAGAATCACAAAGTCGATAACTTCCGATTTCCAGAACGTGACGTGATAATCAACCGGCACACCATCGTCGCCCAGGATATTGATCTGCTCCTGCACCTCCTTCCCCCGCTGAAGAATGGTCTTCATATCGTTTACTTTTGAAGTCCAGTCGGGCGAAATACGCTGCGAAATGTATTCCTCGAATTCGGGATATTCGATGTATTTTGAATAGCTGTCGATGGGGTTTACGGCCGGATACCGTTTACGGTCGGCACGGTTTTGCTCCAGCGCATAGAAACAACGGGCCGCCTTCTTCGTACTTTCGGTTACCGGCTCTTTCAGGTTACCACCGGCCGGCGATACCGTACCGATAAACGTAATCGAACCCGTTTTGCCGTTTTTCAGGTACACATATCCCGCACGCGAGTAGAAGTTGGCAATGATGGCCGAAAGGTCCATCGGGAAGGCATCCTGACCCGGAAGCTCTTCCATACGGTTCGACATCTCGCGAAGAGCCTGCGCCCAACGGGAAGTAGAGTCGGCCATCATCAACACCCGCAATCCCATGGCCCGGTAATACTCCGATATGGTCATGGCCGTATACACCGAAGCCTCACGCGAAGCCACCGGCATGTTCGAAGTGTTCGCAATAATAATAGTACGCTCCATCAGCTTGCGGCCCGTGTGCGGATCTTCCAGTTCGGGGAATTCCACAAAAATCTCCACTACTTCATTGGCTCGTTCGCCACAAGCGGCAATAATTACGATATCGGCTTCGGCCTGCTTCGAAATGGCATGCTGCAATACGGTTTTACCCGTGCCGAACGGACCCGGGATAAATCCGGTTCCCCCCTCTACGATGGGATTGGCCGTATCGATCGTACGAACACCGGTTTCGAGCAATTTAAACGGACGCGGTTTCTCGGCATGTACATTGATCGCCTTTTTCACCGGCCATTTCTGGATCATGTTCAGCTCGATATCCTTACCGTCGGCATCGGTTACCACCGCCACCTTATCCATGATGGTGTATTCGCCGGCCGCAACGACCGATTTCACAGTGTACGTCCCTTCAAAAGCGAAGGGCACCATAATTTTGTGAGGCTGGAAGTTTTCATCCACTTCGCCCAGCCACGATCCGGCCACCACTTTATCGCCGGGCTGTGCGATGGGCGTAAAATTCCACAGTTTTTCTTTATCCAACGGGAAGTTGTATTCCCCGCGCTGCAGGAAAATACCGGTCAGTTTATCCAGGTCGTTCTGCAAACCGTCGTAGTTACGCGACAGCAAACCCGGTCCGAGGGTTACCTCTAGCATGTGGCCGTTAAATTCCACTTCATTACCCACCTTCAATCCGCGGGTACTTTCAAACACCTGCACGAAAGCCTTGTTGCCGGTCACTTTCAGCACTTCAGCCATCAGACGCGACGAATCCAGGTGAATATACGCGATTTCATTCTGCGACACCGGCCCGTCAACTTCTACGGTTACCAGGTTGGAAATAATCCCTTTAACAATTCCTTTTGTTGACATTCTATGATGATTATTCTTGTAGTTTCACACCTTGTTTTAACGAATTCAGCAGATCACGGAACATTTTTTCACCCGCTTCGGGCGAAAGTTGCTTCCAACGGTGCAGCATTTCGGTTTTCAGAACGAATGCCAGCACTTTTTCCACCGTAAAATAATTGAAGAATGTATGCTCTTCGAGCCAGTTCCAGCGCAAAGCATCCAGTTTCTTTTCACGTTCCAGCAAGTTAGGCTCTTCGGCTAAACGCATCACCAGCTCGAGCTGATCGAACATGCCCGCAATGCCAAAATCGCGCGAATGAGTGGTACGCAGGATGGAAGCGATCTCGTTGGAACCGATCACTGCTTTGGAAGCATCCATTTCGTACTTACGGCACAGGATGGCGATAAGCAGGTTGTTCAGGTTCAGATTAAACTCGAACCACTGCTGCAAAAAACGGTTGTCGGCCTTCATGGCATAATTGTAGTACAGACCCGACATGTAATCCTCCCGGGTAATCCCTTTTGCATCAATTTCATCCTCCGGGTTGAGGCGGTAATAATCCACCCAATAGGGCAGTAAACGCGCATCCGACGGATGATCGTTTTCATCCATCAATTTCACCAGCTGCGCCCAGTCATCCTGGGTGAGTTCGCCGGCAGGATCCAGGCGGGCATCTTTGTCGTGAAGATACCTGAGAAAATTCCGGTTATCGTACCCGGCCCTCAACAACCGCAGGAGACGACGATCGTCGGCCCCGAGCTGGGGAGTAATCTCGGCAATGAGTTCTCCCGGCTCCGCCAACCCTTTGGTATCGTCCATCCTCAGATCAGGTAATCCGGCAACGAGGCAATAATAATTCATGAGTGGTTATTCGGATTAGCTGTTAAACAACATTTCGACCAACTTGGGACGCAGGAATTCCTTGAAGAAGGCAATGAACTCTTCTTCTCCGAATGTCAGTTTATATCCACCTTCGGACGGTATAACCACAAATTGGGTTTTTACATTGTTCACTTCGGAAATCGTCACTCCCTGATTCAGAAGTTCTTTGGCATGGGCTTTAAAATAATCGGTCAGCGCGGCCGCATGAGCTGTTTCGATGGTTACCTGCTGTTCCTGCGCCAGGTTTTGTACAAAGGTCAACATCACTTTCTGCATAAAATCCTTATCGGTGACCGCTGCTTTAACAGCTCCCGACACTACACCTCCGCATACCAGATCGGTTAGCTCCGTTTTAAGGGCATTCACCATCTGATTGGCAAAAAGCTTCAGCTCGGCACGGGTGTTCCGCGAAAGCTCTTCCGCTTTCTCGTTGGCTGCAGCAATAATAGCGGCGGCTTCCGATTCGGCTTTTGCCTTGATGTCGGCAGCTTCGGCATTGGCCTTTTCCAATACAGCCGCGGCTTCTTTTTGACCCTTCTCTACCCCTTCCTGGTAGATTTTTTCTGTTAACTCCTGAAGTTTCGTATTCATATGATTAACTTTTTGCAATATTTTCGTATTTAGCTACGCAAAAGTAGAGTATAATTTTCTCTTATAAAAATTATTTCGAAAAAAATATCAGAAAACCAATTTCTGTTGCAATAACAGGGATATTGGCAGCACTTTTTAAAGCTCTTTAACGGCATTTACGGTCAATTGTTCATGGCAATGCAAAAAAAAGCGGAAGACCTGGGATCTTCCGCTTTTGGTCGTGATTCAGCTGGGGCTCGAACCCAGGACCCCATCCTTAAAAGGGATGTGCTCTACCTGCTGAGCTACTGAATCAACACTTGTGCCTCTCTTATTCTATGTGATTCAGCTGGGGCTCGAACCCAGGACCCCATCCTTAAAAGGGATGTGCTCTACCTGCTGAGCTACTGAATCATTTTTTGAAAAGCGACTGCAAAGGTACTGCATTTTTTTTAACTGACAAAATTAATTTTGTATTTTTTCGCTCTGTTTTTGTACGAACTTTACGTATCTTTGCACACGCAATACAGAACTCAACAACTTGAACACGCTGTTATACATCCTACTATCGCTTCTTCTCTCTGCCTTTTTTTCGGGTATGGAGATCGCCTTTGTATCGTCGAACAAGCTGAGATTTGAACTGGAAAAGAAACAAAAAAGTCTGAGCTCGTCCATTCTGACAATTTTTTACGCGCATCCGCAGCAGTTTATTGCAACCATGTTGGTAGGCAATAATATTACACTTGTCGTGTATGGTATGTTGATGGCCGGTTTGCTTTCACCCATTCTGCAACCGCTCCCCGGCCAGTTTTTAATCACTACCGTCCAGACCATCATCGCCACAATAATAGTGCTGTTTACCGGCGAGTTTCTTCCTAAAACGATTTTCAGAGTCAACCCGAATCTCTGGCTGAAAGTATTTTCATGGATTTTGTTGTTTTTCTATGCTGTTTTATATCCTGTTGCCGTATTCAGCACGAAGTTGTCGCAAACCATTCTCCGGCTGTTCTTCAAAACCGATGGCGATGAAAGTACCGAAACCGTTTTCTCGCGTATCGACCTCAGCTATCTGATACAGGAAAGCGTGGAAGGCCAGAACGACCAGGAGGAAATCGATTCGGAAGTAAAGATTTTTCAAAACGCATTAGATTTTTCCAAAGTCAGGCTGCGCGACTGTTCGGTGCCCCGTACCGAAATCGTGGCACTCGACTACACTACCGACCTGGAAGCGCTGAAGCAGACATTCATCGAAACGGGATATTCGAAGATACCTATATATAAGGATAACATCGATAATATTATCGGCTATATCCATTCGTCGGAAATGTTTGAGCACCCATCCGACTGGAAACAATACATTAAACAAATCCCGATCGTACCCGAAAACATGTCGGCCCACAAGCTCATGAAATTGTTTATGCAGCAAAAAAAGAGCATGGCAGTGGTGGTCGACGAGCACGGAGGAACCGATGGGATCATTACTCTGGAAGATATTTTTGAAGAAATATTCGGAGAAATTGAAGATGAACACGATAACCGCGAATACATCGCCAAACAACTTTCCGAAACGGAATATTTATTGTCGGGAAGAATGGAAGTAGAGCAGGCCAATGCCCGCTTTGATTTAAAAATACCGGAATCGGATGAATACGAAACCCTTGCAGGTTTTATCCTGCACCATCACCAACACTTCCCAAAACTAAACGAAGTAATTCATATTGAGAACTTTACTTGCAAATGCGTCAAGGTAACCAACAACAGAATCGAATTAGTCCGATTAATTTTGGGCAGTTGAAATAAATTTCGTATATTCGTGCCCTCAAAAAAACAGGAAATAATTGTCAATTAAAACACATTTTAAGATCACGAAATGGCAACGTTAGAAAAGATCAGAAGTAAAGGGGTATTATTAATTGTAGTAGTGGGTGTGGCGCTGCTCTCTTTCATTATCGGGGACTTTCTTACCCAGGGTTCTACATTTTTTAACCAGGCGCGCGAAACCGTGGCTGTTGTTAATGGAGAAAAGATCAATATCGCCGATTATCAGGAATTAATCGATCAGATTACCATTTTCCAGAAATACGAAACGGGCATGCAGGATATCGATGAAGTTACCATGCAGCAGATGCGCGCTTTTGTTTGGGACCAGTATGTGCGCGAGCAGCTGCTCAACAAGGAAGCGGCGAAAATGGGACTCACCGTCACCAAGGAGGAATTATCCGACCGGTTGATCGGGAACAATATCCACCCGATGATTCAGCAACGTCGCTTTTTTGCCGACGAAAGCGGTCGTTTCAGCCAGGCGATGCTCATTCAATTCCTTAATTTCAAGGACGAAGAAGCTCAGGATCCTTCGATGGAACAAACGCTGGTCGAATACCGCAAACTCTGGAAATTTCTCGAAAGAACTGTAAAATACTCCTTGCTTCAGGAAAAATACAATGTCCTGATCACAAAAGCAGTTGCAGCGAATTCGCTGGAAGCAAAAGCCTATTTTGAAGCCAGCCTCCCTGTTGTTGAAGCTAATTATGTAGTACAGCCCTACTTTGCGATCCCCGACACCGAAGTATCGGTGTCCGATAAGGAAATCAAAGATCGCTACAACAAACAACTGGCACGTTTCCGCCAGGAACCCAATGTTTCGCTCAAGTTTGTTACGTTCGACATTCAGCCGCAACAGGAAGATTTTGCTGCTGCCGAAGAGTTTATCAATAAGCTGAGCCAGGAATTTTCGACTACCGAAGATGTTGTCGAACTGGTCAACAGCAATTCCGACGTTCCTTATACCGGTCGTAATTATACCGTCAATACCATTCCGGCGCATCTCAAAGATTTTGCATTCGGCAATGCTGCCGGTGCGGTTTACGGACCTGTATTCCAGAACAACACCTACACCATGGCCCGTATAATGGAAACCGGTATCTCGTCGGCCGACTCGGTTAAGCTGCGTCATATCTACCTTACACCCGACAAGGCTGCTAAAGCCGACAGCATTATCGGAGCGATACGTGGCGGAGCCGATTTCGGAGCTCTTGCCCTGCAACATTCGGCAGTACAGCAAACCGCAGCCAACGGAGGAGAAATTGGCTGGGTAACCGAAGACATGCAGGGACTCGACAAGGCGATTATAGCCGATGCATTCGGCCGTGCTACCAACGATATTTTTACCTTTAAAAATGCTCAGGGCACCCAGATCATTCAGATCATGGAAAAAACAGCTCCCCGCCAGAAAGTTAAATTAGCGATTCTGGAACGCGGAGTGATTGCCAGCTCAAAAACGGAAAGCAAAATCTTTAACGATGCAAAACGTTTTGCTGCTTCGCTCAACGAAATGTCGATCGACAGCGCCGCTGCAAAAAGCAACCTGATGGTACGTTTGGCCGACGAAGTATACCAGGCCAGCGAACAAGTGATGAACATTCCGCAATCGCGGCAAATTGTACGCTGGGCGTTCGAGAACTCCAAGGGCGAACACTCTGACGTATTCGAATGCGGGAAACAATTGGTTGTTGCCACCATTACCGATATTAACGATTCGAAATACAGAGCGCTGAATAAAGTCTCGGATCAGCTTAAAAATGAAATTGCCCGCGACAAAAAAGCCGATATGCTGATTGCTCAAATGACCGGTAAAGCCGGCAACGACACTTCGCTGGTAGCCATTGCACAGGCTTTCAACCAGGAAGTGAAACAAGCCTCGGGAATTAATTTCGCGTCCGGTCAGTTCGGATTGGCCGGATGGGAACCTGCGGTTATCGGCAAGGCTACTGCGATGAAGGCCGGCGAAATCTCGGCTCCGGTAAAAGGTAACAATGGCGTATATGTGGTTGCGATTCGCAGCGTACAGAAAACCGACCGGCCTTTCGATGCCAAGATGGAAAAGATGAGCCTGACCTCGCGTTATATGTATACTTTACCGAACAGCATCATGATGGACATGATGGATAAGGCAAAAATTGAAGATAACCGACTGACGTTCTATTAATGCACAAAATACCCTTACTGGGTCAGACCCTTTCGGAATTAACTCAACTCGCAAAAGATCTGGGAATGCCTGCTTTCACAGGCAAACAGCTGGCAGAGTGGATTTATTCCAAAAGGGTCTGCTCCATTGATGAAATGACCAACATTTCGGTCAGGAACCGGACCTTGTTGAACCAAACTTACGAAGTAGGCCGCTATGCTCCCGTACAACAGCAGGCATCGGTCGACGGCACGGTGAAATTCCTCTTTAAAACGCAAAAAGGTCATTTGATCGAGAGCGTTTTTATTCCCGAGGACGACAGGGCGACACTTTGTATCTCGTCGCAGGTGGGATGTAAAATGAATTGCTTGTTTTGTATGACCGGAAAGCAGGGGTTCACTGCCAATCTGACGGCACACGAAATCCTGAATCAATTCTACTCCATCCCTCAATCCGAAGAACTCACCAACATCGTGTTCATGGGCATGGGCGAACCGTTCGACAATCTCGAAAACGTTATGAAAACCAATACCATCCTGTCGGCCGGCTATGGTATCGGGTGGAGTCCAAAACGGATCACGGTTTCGTCGATCGGCTTAATTCCCAAAATGAAGGTTTTTCTCGACAATTCGGATTGCCACCTGGCCATTAGTATGCACTCGCCGTTCGATGAAGAACGACTCCGCCTGATGCCGGTACAAAAGCCCTACCCTATCGCCTCGGTGATCAATGAACTTAAAAACTACGACTTCAGCAAGCAACGGAGGGTATCGTTCGAATATATTATGTTTAACGGTGTGAACGACACACAGCGTCATGCAGCCGAAATCGTACGAATGCTGAAAGGAATTACCTGCCGCGTGAATCTGATTCGTTTTCATGCTATTCCTAATATCGATTTGCAGACAAGTCCCGATGACAAAATGATTGCGTTTCGCGACTACCTCACCAACAATGGTGTGATGACAACGATCCGGAAATCGAGAGGGGAAGATATTTTTGCTGCCTGCGGAATGCTCAGCAGCACACATAACAAAGAAAATCTGTAGAAAAAGGAGGGTAACCCTCCTTTTTCAGTTTCTGCTGATCGATTTCACCCCTTTAATCTGTCCGATTTTTTTTACAATCAGGTCCAGTTCTTTGGTATCGGATACCATAATGGTCAGGTTACCCTGAAACAATCCTGCATTTGAATCGATTGAAATCGAACGGAGAGTGATGTTTTTTTCTTTCGAAATCAAAGACGTAATATTGGCCACAATCCCAATGTCGTCGTGTCCTACAATACGCAGGGTGATGGGGTAATGCGATCCGGCCGATTTACCCGACCAGCGCGCCTTTACGATCCGGTACCCGAAACGTGAAATCATCTGAGGAGCATTCGGACAGTCGGTACGGTGAATCTTAATGCCTCCGCTTACCGACACAAAGCCAAACACATCGTCGCCATAAATGGGATTACAGCATTTGGAAAGTTTAAACTCTACATTTTTCAGGTCCTGGGCTATAATCAGCACATCTTCCTTACCCGACGATTCGGGAGCAGCAGGCTCTTTCGTAAATGTTTCGGCGCTGCGGATTTCCACTGGGTTGTCGGGACTGTCTTTTCGATCCTGTTCGAGATAGCTTTCCCTTACTTCCAGAATATCCAATTTTCCCTGGGCTAGTTCCTGATAAAAATCACTCACCGTTTTAAAGCCTTTCTTTTTAGCTAATTTAGAAATCTTCCCTTCTTCCAGGTCGATCTTCCAGTTTTTAAAACGCCGGGATAGAATTTCACGCCCCATTTCGGCATCCTTATATTCGATCTCCTTGAGTGCCTGGCGGATTTTATTTTTTGCTTTTGAAGTTGTAACGATATTCAACCACGCCTGGTTGGGCTTTTGCGTAGGCGAAGTGAGTACTTCGACCGAATCGCCGTTGTTGAGTACGTACTTGATCGGCATATTCCGCCCGTTCACTTTGGCTCCGACACAACGGGAACCCAGCCCCGAATGAATGGAAAACGCAAAATCGAGAGCGGTCGCCCCTTTGGGAAGTTTATGTAAATCGCCGTTGGGTGTAAAAACAAACACTTCCTCGTTGTACAGATTCAATTTGAATTCGTCCATGAAGTCAACGGCATTCAAATCGGGATTTTCAAGAATTTCGCGGATGTTTTTCAACCACTCGTCCATTCCGCTTTCTCCTTTGATACCTTTGTACTTCCAATGTGCCGCCAGCCCCTTCTCAGCCACCTCGTCCATGCGAACGGTACGGATCTGTACTTCGACCCATTTACCCTGAGGTCCCAGCACGGTAGTATGCAAACTCTCGTAACCATTGCTCTTGGGGATGGTAAGCCAATCGCGCAACCGCTTAGGATTGGGTTGATACATATCGGCAATGACCGAATAGGCTTGCCAGCACGCAGCCTTTTCCTTCTCGACCGGAACGTCAAAAATAATCCGAATCGCAAACAAATCGTATATATTCTCGAAGTTTGTATTCTGCTTCTTGATCTTGTTGTATATCGAATGGATCGATTTCGTCCGCCCCTTAATCGAAAAAGGCAGTCCCAAGCCGGTCAGTTTGGCTTCCAGCGGTTCGATAAAGCTTTTTATATACTGGTCGCGCGAACGTTTTGTCTCGTTCAGTTTCTGAGCAATATCCGTGTAAATCTCGCGATTGGTATATTTGAGCGACAAATCCTCCAATTCGGTTTTGATTTTATAGAGCCCCATGCGATGGGCCAGGGGAGCAAACAGGTACGAACACTGGCGTGCCGTATGGATCCTGAAGTCATCGGGATACTGGGCCAGGGTACGCATGGTATGCAACTGATCGGCAATAATAATCAGAATCACCCGTACATCTTCGGCAAACGACAGGAACAGTTTACGGAAATTCTCCGACTCAACCGATGTGTTTTTATCGTACAACTCCTTCACTTTCGATAAGCCGGAAACCACCGTCTTCACCGGCGTTTGAAAAGTCTTCTCCAGCTCCGTCGTATCCACCAGCCCCGCTTCAATCTGATCGACCATCAGAATGGCCAATGCAGCTGTTTTACCCAAGCCTACCTCGTTGACTACTATATCGAGAACCGATAATTTGTGAACCAATCTAAAGCGCTTCGTATCAGATGTTTCGGACGATGCCTCATACAACTGCCGCATCATTCTGATAAGCTCTTTACGTTCGTGATACCGGAATAATTTCGGATGAGCTTTAACAAGTTTCCAATATTGTTGAGCTATAGGGGATATACCGACCATACTACCTGCAGTTTTTGTTGATTTGCAAATATACAACAGAAATAGAATGCTGAGTTACAAAATTAATGTAAAACTCGAAAAAGGAGTACAAAAAACACCTTAAAAAAAATTTATGCAAAAAAGCAGCCGATTATTGGGAAGATTGGATTTTCTTTCCTAAATTTGCATGCTGAAATATACTTACACGAACTGTATAGCAGAATAAAACACAAAAACAAGATAGATGAAAACAACAATCAAAATTTTACTGTTAGTTGCCATTGTCGCACTGAGTTATTTTGTGATCATGAGTATTATGACTCCGATCAAGTTTGAGAACGAACGTTCCAAGCGCGAAAAAGTGGTAATCGAACGACTCATCGACCTCAGAACCGCCCAAATGGAGTTCAAAGACCAGAAAGGACGTTACACCGTGGGACTCGACACCCTGGTAAAATTTCTTCAGACCGGCAAAAAGAAAATGGTTTTGAAAGAAGGTACTCTTTCGGATGCCCAACTGGAAGCTGGACTTACCGAAGCCAAAGCAGTAAAAATTGTTCGTAGCGGAAACATGAAAGAAATCGAAGCGTACGGATTGCAGCATTTCCGTCGCGATACGACGATGACCGATTTGCTCACAGCACTCTATAACGGCAAGTATACAGCACAGTCGATTGAAAACCTGCAATACATCCCATTCTCCGAAAATGAAATCTTTGAAGTAGAAATCAACAACAACTACCTCAGCACCAATAACATATGGATTCCGCTTATTGAAATGCGCGCTCCGTACATGGCATTCCTCGCCGATGTCAACCGTCAGGAAACATTGAACCTGATTGACTATCAACGCAAACTGGAAAAATATACCGGATTAAAAGTAGGTTCGGTTATCGAACCAAACAATTTCGCAGGTAACTGGGAATAACCAACACAAGGGTAACATGCAGCGTAGTCTCGTGGAAAAACCCGATAGTCTATCCATCCGGATTCGTCCGGGTGGATTTTCTTTGTATATATATGGTGAAAATGGTCACATCATTTCACAGCGCAGCTTGTCGACCGATTTATTGCAGGCATCGACAGCCAGTATACTCGACCGGCAACCGGAAGTAATCCGACCCTATAAAAAAACAGCCATCGTATGTGAAACCAATTTTTTCACCCTCATTCCCGATCTTTTTACCGAGCCCGGCTCCTACCGGAGCTTGCTGCAGATGCAGTATCCGACGGTGGACGATAACCAGGGCATATTCTACGAAAAACTGCCGAAGTCGGTGCTGATTTATGCTTTGCCCAGGGTATTCATCCAGAATATACAAGCCCGGTTACCCGAAGCCGGCTTTTACTCTCACCTGCTGATATGGCTTAAAAAAGCCGCCGAACAACCCGGCGACCAACTCATCACTTACATCAGGGAAAAAAGAATCGACTGTATGATCTTCAGTAAAAAAAGTCTGCAGTTCTACAACAGCTTCGACTACGAAACCCGCGAGGACATTGTTTATCACTGCCTGCACCTGATCGATCAGTTTCAGCTCGACACTGCCACTCTACGCCTTCAACTGATTGGCGATGAAGAACGGATACGCCCCGACCAACTGCTGAGCGCCTACCTTCCACAGGTAATATTTACAACACACACCCAGGAATATGAGAATTATCAGTGGTAAATTTAAAGGGAAACGAATTCCAAGTTTCGGCAAAATCGAGGCACGCCCCACCACCGATTTTGCGAAAGAAGGATTGTTCAATGTACTCAACAATCATATTGATTTTGAAGGGCTTGCAGTACTCGACTTATTTGCAGGTACCGGAAGTATCAGCTTCGAACTCATTTCAAGAGGAAGCACCCGGGTGATAGCCGTCGAAATGAACGAAAAACACTGCGGTTATATTCGTAAAATTGCTAATGAGCTGGATGTTACCGAACTTATTGTGCACAGGGCCGATGCATTCAGGTTCGTTTCGACCTGTAAGATGAAGTTCGACCTGATTTTTGCCGATCCTCCCTATCAACATAATGGTCTGACTGCCCTCCCCGATTTAATATTCGAACATGACCTGTTAAACAGCGAAGGATTGCTTGTGCTGGAACATTCCGACAAACAATCCTTTACCAACCATCCCCATTTCTGGATGCACAAGCGTTACGGGAATGTAAATTTCTCGTTTTTCACTCCGAAGCCGGAGGAGGCGTAAATGCTTTAATAGGGGTTTTCAACTGAAAGCTGTTCGAATTGGAGGCAAATCCGCCGTCAAATTGCGCATTCGAAATAACTATAAATTCAAGTTTAGCCTCCTTGGAAGCTTTAGTGGCAATATACCTGAACGGAAACCGCATGGAGTTACGGGTGCCGTCCATAATAAATTTACCTTTGTAATAATCGCTACCGGCGGTAAAGATGGTATCCATCGAAGCTTTGTCGGGAAGTACAATACGGCTTACGCTATCGGCCGACTGATTAATGTAGAATGCCGTCAACTGATTGGCATAGGCATCCATATACAAATAGAACAATACGGTATCGCCCACTTGCATGGTGTCCATTACAAACACACCCGGCTTATCGGTGTAAAAACTATTCAGCGAATCGCCATGCTGGTTGATTGGGCGCTGGATAAAAAAGATATTGGGCGTATAGTTGGATTCTCCATTGAGGTCGCAGGATGTGAACGCAACGACCACCAATGCCAGCAATAGAAAAAATTTTGTCTTCATACGATATTAAAATAGTGAATAGAAATGGCACGAGCCGGTTTATTGTTTCAGCAGATGCACAATTCATGTTTTATGTTGCATCTACCCGTAATCACGAAGTAAACTTCAGCAAAAACCATACCTAAAACCTGTTTTTTGCCAAACGAAAACGACTTTAATTCCTGTTACAGAACTAAAGTCGTATACTGAAAACAGTCGGGGTGACAAGACTCGAACCTGCGACCTCTACGTCCCGAACGTAGCGCGCTACCAACTGCGCCACACCCCGATTTTCGAGCCACAAAAGTACAACTTTTTTTTAATTTGCAAAAATTTCGGAACCGATATTCGGGTGAGTTTTGTCAGAAAATAAGTATCTTTGCAAAAAAATTAACAAGCACATGTTTTTATCCGCTATAGAATCGTTTCTTCAACTACGGAATTATCCCTCATTTCAACCCAAGGTTATTTTTTTCGACATGGACGGCGTTTTGTACGACTCCATGAAAAGTCACGCATCGGCCTGGGTAAGTGCCATGACCGATATTAAAATTCCGTTTACACCCTACGAAGCTTATATGAACGAAGGTCGCACAGGGCAATCGACCATCGACGGAGCCTATCAGCAACACCGGGGCCGGAACGCCACTGAGGAGGAAAAACAGCAGATCTACAAATTGAAAACGCATTATTTTGAGCTCTGTGGCCCTACCGAGAAAATGCCTTACGCACATGAGGTACTAAAAAAAGCACAACAGCAGGGCCTGGGGATTTTCATTGTTACCGGTTCGGGACAGTTAACGCTGATCGACAACCTGGAATCGTCGTTTCCCGGAGTTTTCCACAAGGAACGACTGGTGACGGCCTTCGATGTCATTCAAGGAAAACCACATCCCGAACCCTATCTTAAAGCACTGGCAAAAGCGGGAGTACAGCCCTGGGAAGCCATGGTGATCGAGAATGCTCCCCTGGGCGTCGAATCGGCTGTGGCTGCAGGCATATTTACCGTTGCGGTGAACACGGGTCCGCTCGAATCAAAAGTACTTTACGACAGCGGCGCTAATATCGTTTTGGACGGCGGCATGCGTGAGTTGTACGAAAAATGGGAGCAACTTTCATCCATACAAATTTCACAGCCATGAAACGTCTTTTTTTTCTGGCTGCGGTACTGATCGTAGCCGGCCTTCTGTGGTCGCAGGACCTGAAAACAAAATACGAACCCTCCATCGACGGAACGATCAGGGGAAAATACGAATACAACACGTCGCTGGAGGGCCATCGTTTCCAGGTGCGCAACGCCCGCTTTAGCGTACGTGGGGCCGTAAGTCCCTTTGCGCGCTACAAAGCCGAGATCGATTTATCCGACGAAGGTGTGACGCGTATGCTGGATGCTTATGTGGAGATGAAAGCGTCGGAACAACTGACATTCATTATCGGACAACAAAAAGTGCCTTTCAGCACCGATAATCTACGGTCGCCTCACAACTTTTTGTTTGCCAACCGATCGTTTCTGGGCAAACAGCTGGCCGGACTTCGCGATGTAGGAGCTACTCTTGAATATTCATTCGAAAAACAATTGCCTCTCGAACTGATAGCCGGTGTATACAATGGAAAAGGGTTGTACAATCAGAAAGAATGGCGCAATGCACTCAGTTTCGCCACCAGGGCAATCTATAGTCCGTCGAATTGGGAATTCACACTCAATTACAACACCATACAACCGTATGAGTTGCGCATGCACGTTTACAACGCAGGAATCATGTACACGTTTAACCAATGGCATTTCGAAGGCGAATTCTTCTACAAGCAATACGAACACAACGCATTTGTCGACACAAAAGGTTTTTTCGCCCTGGCTTCGTACGAAATTCCGACACCCAAACTAAAAGCGATGGAAAGCATTTCGCCCCGTATCCGTTACGACAGCATGAGCGACGACAACAACGGGTTGATGAATGCCACCACGAATACGTATACGGTGGATGATGTGGAACGCGCCCGTATTACCGGAGGCATAAATTTCAACCTTAAAAAACCTTTTATAAACGAAATTCGTTTGAATTACGAACAGTATTTTTACTCCAACGGAACAGCGAACAACGACAATAAACTGGTCATCGAATTTGTCACCAAATTTTAATTTCGTCCTATGCAAGTAATTAAATATCCCGCCAGGGAGCAGTGGAGCGAACTGCTCCAACGTCCGCAGATCGATAGCAGCGCATTGCTGGGAACGGTACAGGCCGTTTTGGACGATGTCCGGAAAAACGGTGACAAGGCCGTACGTGCTTACACCGAACGGTTCGACAAGGTAACCATAACCCACCTGGAAGTAAGCAAAGACGAAATGGATGAAGCGGTACGATTGATCGATCCCCTGCTCAAACAGGCCATTGAGATGGCCCGGCGGAACATTTGGAAATTTCACGCCGAACAGCAACACGAAACCCGGGAGATTCAAACTTCACCGGGAGTGTATTGCTGGCAAAAGGCCATCGCGATCGAAAAAGTAGGATTATACATTCCCGGCGGCACCGCACCTTTGTTTTCAACGGTATTGATGCTGGGGATACCTGCCAGCATTGCCGAATGCAAAGAGATTGTGTTGTGTACGCCTCCCGGGAAAGACGGAAAAGTTCATCCCGCAGTGCTCTATGCTGCCAAAGTGGCAGGCGTCCACCGGATATTTAAAATTGGCGGTACCCAGGCCATAGCGGCTATGGCCTATGGCACCGAGTCAGTGCCTAAGGTCTACAAGATATTCGGACCCGGAAACCAGTATGTTACGGCAGCAAAGCAATTGGTTTCGTTGCGCGATGTCGCTATCGATATGCCCGCCGGTCCTTCGGAAGTGGAAGTACTGGCCGACGATGCCGCCAATCCGGCCTTTGTAGCAGCCGATTTATTATCGCAGGCCGAACATGGCATCGATAGTCAATCGATCCTGATTACCGTGAGCGAAAGTCTGATTGAAAAGGTACTGGAAGAAATCGAGCGCCAGCTGCATCAACTGCCGAAGGCTGAATATGCCCGCAAATCGCTGGAAAACAGCAAAATTATACTGGTTGGCTCGCTCGAAGAAGCAGTGATGATGACCAACGAGTATGCGCCGGAGCATTTAATTATTGCAACGCGCTACTACAAGGGAGTGGCCGAGAATATTGTGAATGCCGGATCGGTATTTTTAGGGAACTACACCCCCGAGAGTGCGGGCGATTATGCGTCGGGCACCAACCATACCCTTCCGACCAACGGCTATGCTAAAGCATACAGCGGAGTAAACCTCGATAGTTTTGTACGTAAAGTAACTTTTCAGGAAATCAGCCGCGACGGACTGACCAACCTGAGTAATGCAATCATACTGATGGCCGAAAACGAAGAGCTCCAGGCTCATAGCAATGCCGTCAAAATCCGGCTGGAGGAAGCGAACGACCGCGAATTCCCCATTCGTCATTAATATTATTTTTTACTATGGATATCAATAAATTAGTACGCAAAAACATAGCCGAACTCCATCCTTATTCGTGTGCCCGCGACGAGTTCAAGGGAGAAGCTTCGGTATACTTGGATGCCAACGAGAATCCCTGGAATTCGCCCTACAACCGCTACCCCGATCCTTTGCAATGGGAACTGAAAGAAGGTATTTCAAGGCTCAAGGGAGTAGCTGCCGGCAATATTTTTCTTGGAAATGGTTCCGACGAACCGATCGATTTATTGTATCGTGCATTTTGCGAACCCGGCACCGACAATGTAGTGGCTATAGAGCCTACCTATGGGATGTACAAGGTGTGCGCCGGCATCAACAATGTTGAATACCGGACGGTAGGACTGAACGACCGTTTCGATATCGATGCCGATGCGCTGTTGAAGGTCTGCGATGCCAACACCAAACTAATCTGGCTTTGTTCGCCCAATAACCCGACGGGAAACAGCCTCGACGCTCAACAAATTCACAGGCTGATCCAACAATTCAGTGGAATCGTAGTGTTGGATGAGGCTTATATCGACTTTTCGGAACACGAGAGTTTCGCAGCTTATCTCCAACGCTATACCAATCTGGTAATACTACAGACTTTTTCGAAGGCCTGGGGAAGCGCTGCCATCAGGCTGGGGATGGCTTTTGCCGATACAGCCATCATTCAGGTATTAAACAAAATAAAATACCCTTACAATATCAACATCCTTACGCAAAAGCAGGCTCTTAAACTACTGGAACAGGAAAAATCGGTCAGCAACTGGATCGATGTTTTACTGAAACAACGCAGCTGGCTTCGCGACGCATTATCGGAGTTAAGCTATGTAAAACAGATTTATCCTTCGGATGCCAATTTTATCTTAATTAAGGTCGACGATGCCAATGCGTTGTATCATTTTCTGGTCGGCCGGGGGATTATCGTACGCAACAGAAACACGGTGTCGCTCTGTTTAGGCTGTATACGCATTACAGTGGGTAGTCCGGAAGAAAACAAGATTTTAATCGACACCATGAAGATATTCGGATAAACAACACAGCCGGCCGGTTAATTCCAACACTGCCGGCTGTGTTGTTTAGTATACTCTTAATCCACGTAACCATTCTTCGGCCGACATTCGTTTTTTGGCGGGTGCCTGCAGCGACCTGAACCAAAGCACCCCATCCTTCAGCAGCACCCCTGCCTTTTTCTTACCATCGGTAATAAAACTCCCGGGCAGCCCGTCGACAGGCCTACGCTCTTTCTGTGTTTCGAACACTTTCAACACCAGGGCCTCGTCCATCCCGCTTATCGACACCGAAACCCAGGCAGCCGGATAGGGCGATAAGCCACGAACCAGATTATGAGCTTCATCCACCGTAAGATGGTTTTTTATCTCACAAGTTTCCTTGAAAATCTTTGGTGCCGGCTTCAGGTTTTCGTGGGTTGCCGCCAGCCGGTTTTGTTCAACAGCATTCAGGTTTCCTTCCAACACTCTGTCGACAGTAGCTACTACCATTTCGGCTCCCATCGTCATCAATCTATCGTGCACCGTTCCGGCATTATCGTCGTCGGAAATTGCAATCTTCTGTTGTAAAATCACATTGCCTGTATCTATTTCGTGGGTCAGAAAAAAAGTCGTTGCTCCGGTTTCCCGTTCGCCGTTGATAATAGCCCAATTGATAGGGGCAGCACCCCGGTATTGCGGCAACAACGATGCATGCAGATTAAAGGTTCCGAACCGGGGCATATTCCAAACTACTTCGGGAAGCATCCTGAATGCTACCACGATCTGCAGATCGGCTTTAAGAGCACGCAATTGCTCCACGAACGACTCATCTTTCAGGCGTTCGGGCTGTAACAACGGTAAATGATGTTCCAGTGCATAGTGCTTCACCGGCGAATACTGTAGTTTATGCCCCCGGCCGGCCGGTTTATCGGGCATGGTAATCACACCCACTACCTTGTATCCTCCTTCGACCAGGTAGCGGAGACTTTCGACGGCAAAAGCCGGAGTTCCCATAAAAACGATCCGTAAATTCTCTTTCATTCTGTCCAATTATTGCCAGGGCATGTAGCGCGCCTTCTTGCCCATGCGGCCAAAAAGCAAATGCGCAGCACTCACCAATGGCAGGTAAATATCAAATATAAGTATATCGAAGGTGAAACGGCGGGAGCTATACACGGCCGAGCTTTTATTAATAACGGTCATCTGAAGCATAAAACGCAGCAGAAACAACAGCACTACGGCGGCCAGCACAATCCACGACCGGCTGATCCCAAACACAACACATGCAGTCAGCCACGAACTGTAGAATAATCCTCTGCTGAACGGTTCGCCCAGCAAGGCAAACTTGCTGCGGGTAGTATAATACGACGAAACCGACAAATGACGCTCCTTCTGATACAACCAGGCGTGCAACGACTGTTTCGGTTCCGACCAGGTGACGCTACCGGGCGAAACTTCGATCCGGGTATTAAACTTCGTCGCCGCCCGGTTCACAAACAAATCATCATCGCCCGAAGGTAAGTTCAGGTTGGGAGTAAATCCGTTGTTACGCTGAAATACCGACTTGTGATAGGCCAGATTACGGCCGACACCCATATAAGGTTTACCTGCATGGGCAAATCCGAGGTATTGAAGAGCAATGAAGAGGGTATCGTAGGTAATCAAGCGGTTGAGCATTCCTTTTTGATTCTGGTAGGCACCGTAGCCCAGAATAATTTCGGTTCCCTGGGTAGCGTTGCGCATCATCGATGCTATCCAGTTGTCGCTGCCCGGAGCACAATCGGCATCGGTAAAGAGCAGCCAATCGTACCGGGCGGCTTTGATTCCAAGCGTTAGCGCCAGTTTCTTCGTGCTGATATTGGTCGTGCCATGAGGCACGAAAGTGCTACGCAATTGCGGATAGCTGTGTTTTAACTCCCGGAGTAAAATATCCGTTAATTCGTTATTTCCATCATTTACTACAATTACTTCATACTCCGGGTAATTTTGGCTCAACACCGAGGGCAGGTTTTGTTTCAGCAAATCGGTGGCATCGCGTGCACAAACTATAACCGACACCGGAGGTTTAGTTTCGGCAAACCGGAGCCGGCCTTTGTGTTCGGCTTTTAAACACCGGCGCACTGCTGTGAGGTAACGCATATAGAAATACAGCTGGTAGATCCAGGCATAGGAAAGCAGGGCTAAAAGAATCAGTTCAAATACAGAAAAAGCGGAAGCTGGCAGTTGAATCATATCCTATACTCGTGGAAAATCAGGTCATCATTATTAAGCTGCAAAATTACGATTTATTTTGGGAATTGCCGACTACTGTCCTACATTTATTCAAAGCTCAGGTAAGCAGCGATTTTTCGAACCGTTACGGAATCGAGTTCTTCCAGATTTCGCAATTCGTACAACGACGAAAGCCGGCCTTTTTTTCGTCTCAATTCATAGATTGCCTTTGCCTGATAAAAATTCAGGTAGGGATGTGCTCGTAGTTTATCCACACCGGCCGCATTGACTTTAATTTTGGTGATGGTCGTAGAATCGACCCGTATCCAAGGTTGGATACGGGCGAAGAGTTCGCCGGTCATACCGTACACTTCACGCAACTGATCGATTTGAACGAACCCTCCACTCGCCTTCCGGAACCGCAGGATCGACAGCGCGATTCCACGGCTTACACCTTTTAGCGACATTAACTGGGTAGAATCGGCGGCATTCAGTTCGACCGGAACGGGATCGGAGGCTTCGGCGTCGGGGATTTTCAGTTGGGTTATTTTCGTTGATTCGATCAGGATATAGGGATGCAGCCGGGCAAACAAATCGGGCGAAAGACCGTAGGTTTCCGAAAAACGTTGAGCCGTTGCATAGTAACCTCCTTTGAGCCGGTAGCGGAGTATATTTTTCACGACATGACGCGGAATGCCGAGTTGAACCAGCCCGGCAGAGTCGAGCGTATTCGGATCAAAGGGAAACAGTTCCGCAGCGGAAACTTCGTTCGCCGAACGGGAAGCGTAGTTTCTGAAAGCCGGAGCCTGCCAGGCAGGACGGCGCCATTGCTTTACGACGGTATCGACCCGTTCAAGCGACGCTTCGAAGGCGCGCACATCGTCGATAAAACCGGGGTCATCAATTTCAATTACTGGTTCGGCAACAAATACGGGTACTAATTGCACGGCAATAAAACCGATCAACAGTAAAACAAACAGCACGATAATGCCGGTGCGCTGTGCACCGGAAAAGTAGAAAAAATCCTTGATCATAGTTAAGAGTGGTTAGGGCTTAGTAATCGACGCAGGCCCGGGACGTTTTCACTTTCCCTATAAATGCCGCGACTCGTTGATGTTCGGGATGAATCTGGTAGGCGTTCAGTGCTTCCATCGAATCGAATTCGGAATAAAGGGCAAGGTCGTAATTTCCCGCAGGGGCATCGGGATGGTTAATCCCTACTTCTATAAAATTCAACTCCGGGATTAAGCTCTGCAACGCTTCCAGTTCCGATTTAATCTTGCCGCAAAGCTCGGCTTTCTTCATGCCTTCAAACTCGTCGGCGATACCGAAAAACACAATATGCTTGATCATCTTACTTGCAACTTACTTTATAACTTTTATTATTTACTCTCAAAAAATAAATCCCTCGGCCGGTCGGAATGTAAAATCGGCCGGAAACCAGTTCGCCGCTCCAGATCAGCTGCCCGGTAAGTGCCATCAATTTTACATTATTGTTGGTTTTAGGGAAAATAAGGTAGATCCCATTTTGAGTCGTATAATAACTGAAACCATCGGCTACGATAATGGGCGTTGCCGGCTCCTCCGCTTTGGCCGGATTATCAATCCGAATGACGGCGGGACGTACCTGTTCGTTTTGTGCATACAAATCGGCATACCAACACTGAACAGAAAACAGAAACACAATCAGGTATATACTTTGCCTCATATATTATTCGCTTTTACTCAATCTTCTCGGATAATCGACCGTATAATGCAATCCCCGGCTTTCTTTTCTTCGCAATGCATGTTTGATAATCAAATAGGCGACACTGATTACATTCCGCAATTCACAGATTTCTCTCGAAACAACGGAACGATCGAACAAGTCCTCTGTTTCTTTAAAAATAATTTCCAGCCGGCTCATGGCACGTTTTAATCGTAAATTGGACCGAACAATCCCCACATAACTGTTCATGATTTGTTCCACCTCACGAAAACTCTGAGTGATCAACACCATCTCTTCGGGTAAACTCGTACCTTCATCGTTCCAGGCCGGTATCATCTCGTTGTATCCTATTGTATCCATTTGTTTTACGGCATCTTTCACCGCAGCATCGGCATACACAATCGCCTCGATAAGCGAATTGGACGCCAGGCGGTTTGCTCCGTGGAGTCCGGTGCACGAACATTCGCCGGCAGCATATAAACGCTGAATGGAGGTCCGGGCATTCAAATCGACTACAACACCTCCGCAAAGATAATGCTGAGTAGGACAAACCGGTATATAATCTTTTGTAATATCAATCCCCAATTCCAAACATTTCTTAAAAATATTCGGAAAATGTAGTTTTGTTTCCTCTGCGTCCTTATGCGTAACATCCAGGTACACATAATCGTGCCCCCGGGTTTTCATTTCGTTATCGATGGCCCGGGCCACTATATCGCGCGGTGCCAGCGATCCCCGTTCGTCGTATTTATGCATAAACTCTCTACCGTCGCGACATCTCAAAACAGCTCCATAACCCCGAATGGCTTCGGTAATCAGGAAGTTGGGCCGAACTCCCGGCTGGTAAAGAGCCGTAGGGTGAAACTGAACAAATTCCATATCGCGTATCACCCCCCTGGCGCGATGTACCATAGCGATTCCGTCACCGGTTGCTACCGGAGGATTCGTGGTGGTTGCATACACATTACCGATGCCCCCCGTAGCCAGCAAGGTTACGCGCGACAGAAAAGTATGGATATGGTTGGTTTGCTGATCGAGCACGTATGCCCCGTAACATTCAACGCCGGCCGTATGCTGGGTTACTATTTCGCCCAAGTGATGCTGCGTGAGGATTTCAATCGCAAAATGGTTTTCAAAAACAGTAATATTCGGATCGGAGCGAAGCCGCCGGATAAGGCTCTGTTGAATCTCGAAGCCTGTATTATCTTTGTGGTGTAATATTCTGAATTCGCTATGTCCTCCTTCCTTGTGGAGATCGAATTCCCCCTTTGGCGTCCGGTCGAAATCGACCCCCCATTGTAAAAGCTCTTCGATTTGCCCGGGGGCTTCGCGAATTACCTTTTCCACAGCTGCCAGATCACAATGCCCGTCACCTGCAATAAGGGTGTCGTCGATATGCTTATCGAACGAATCGGGCTCATAAGTAACAGCAGCAATACCCCCCTGCGCATACGAAGTATTCGTTTCGTCGAGCACGGTTTTACTTAACAAAGCAACTTTGCCATACCTGGACGCTTTCAATGCAAAACTAATACCTGCAATGCCACTTCCGATAACCAAAAAATCAAATTTGCGTGTCAATGGATTGATTTTTTTCAAAGTGATTTAATAAACACCCTGCGTTTTTTATGTCGTGTATATTCAAAAGAGTCCCATTGCGACGACATCCGGGTATTGGATTCCAGTTCGGGATTTGATTCCGAAAATTTATATCCATTTCTGGCCGCAACGGGCATCATCCGGGCAAACACCATCGAGTTTACCCCTTTGCCCTGATAATCGGGATGTACCGCCATCAGGTAGAGATCGATTGTATCGTTGACGTACAACGCACGAATCATATGCCACCAACCCAACGGAAACAAACGACCCTTTGCTTTTTGCAAGGCTTTGGTAAAACTTGGCATCCCTATCCCAAGAGCTATCACCTCGTCGGTTTCATTCACTACCACTACTACCGTGTCGAGTCGGAAAAAACTGAAATATAATTTGATGTAAAAATCTATCTGCTGTTTATTCAGCCGGGTAAAACCATACAAATCTTTATAGGTAGCATTCAGCAACTGAAATATTTTTTCGCCATACCTGCCTATCAGATCTCTCTTGGAACGGGGCTCAACGATGCTTAGTCCGAATTTCTGTTGAACAATGGCCGCCATTCGCATAAAACGCTCGGGAAACACCTCCGGCACTTTTATCCGGTATTCGTTCCAATCGGCTGCCTTCACAAACCCCCGACGTTCGTAATGGGTAATATAGTACGGGAAATTATAAATCGTAGCCAGCGTAGCCACCTGATCGTAACCTTCGATCAAAGCTCCTTCCCTGTCGAAATCGGTAAATCCCAACGGACCTTCAAGCGATTCCATCCCCTGTGCGCGGGCCCAGTTTTCGACCGCATCAAACAACGCATCCACTACTTCGGCATCATCGATAAAGTCGACCCAGCCAAACCTGGCATTTTTGTGCCGCCAGGTTTCGTTAGCTACCGGGTTGATGATGCCGGCAATACGGCCCACGATACGATCGTTTTTATAGGCCAGAAAATAAATGGCAGGACAAAAGTCCAGCGCAGGATTCTTACCGCGTTTCAGGTTGAGCAGGTCATCGAGCATTAAGGGGGGCGCAGCATACCGACAATCTTTATACATCGTAATGCCGAACCATATGAAGCTTTTCAGTTCCTTCGCAGTTGTAACTTCTTTAATTTTTATCGCCATGCATTTTTCAGATTATGGAATCCGTTAAATGTTTGCAAAGTTAATTATTTTTCAGAATAAACTGCCTACCTGATATACTAAAAACGCAACCAGCCATGCTAACCCGGTAGTATAAACCATCGTAAAAATTGCCCAGCCCCAGTTAGCTTCCTTACGTATGGCCGCAATTACCGCTACACAGGGGAAATAAATCAGGATAAACAACATAAAAGAAATGCTGGCCAATGGCGTAAATACTGCCTGGCCTTTGAGCGTACCGGTATTGTGTTTCTGTTCCAGTATTTTCTGCTTCAGGGTTTCTGATGTCTCATCGGCATTGGCATCGGCCTGGTACAAAACCCCCATTGTACTCACCACGATCTCTTTAGCGGCAAGTCCGGTAAGAATACTCACCCCCATCTTCCAGTCGTAACCCAACGGACTGATCACCGGCTCCATAGCATGGCCCATCCGTCCGATATACGATTTTTCCTGAAGCTCCGATTCCCGGTTCAATTCCAGCATCGCAATCTGCCCGGCACGTTGGGTATCGTTCAACAAGCTGTCGGCTTCGACCGAGGCAATCAGGGCATCGTAATCTTTCGACAACTCGACATGACGCGGAAAATACCCCAATGCCCATATTAATATCGACGCAACTAAAATAACAGTACCCATTTTTTTAAGGTATTGCTGCGCTTTATGCCACATATGCAACGAGGTATTCCGCAGCGTAGGAATACGATAGGGAGGCAACTCCATCACAAAAGGTACCGTTTTTTTGGCAAAAGCCACCTTTTTCATGATTAGTGCCGTACCGATTGCAAGCACAATACCGGTAAAATAAATAGCAAATAAAACAATCCCCTGATGTTTCGGAAATACGGCCGATATGAGCAAAACATATACCGGCAGGCGGGCGCTGCACGACATGAATGGAGTAATGATCATCGTCAGGATACGATCCTTACGGTTATCGAGCGTACGGGTTGCCATGATGGCCGGCACATTGCAACCAAAACCCATGATCAGGGGAATAAACGATTTGCCGTGTAATCCGATCTTGTGCATCAGTTTGTCCATCATAAACGAAGCCCGGGCCATATAACCCGAATCTTCCATCAGCGATATAAAAAAGAACAGAATCAGAATATTGGGAAGAAATATGATCACTCCGCCCACTCCGCCAATAATTCCGTCGACCAGCAGATCGCGTAAAGGTCCCTCGGGCATTAAACTGTGAACCACATTGCTGAACCATCCAACACCGGCGTCGATCCATTCCATCGGATAACTCCCCACGGTAAACGTGGCCTGAAACATGACCCACATGAATAACAAGAAGAACGGGAAACCCCAAAAACGATGTGTCAACAAATCGTCGAGCTCACGAATGACCCGTTTTTCCTTTTTCGACTCGTGGAAGGTTTCACGCAATGCACCGCTGATAAAACCATACTTGGCATCGGTAAGAATGGTATCGGAGCTTTCGCCGTATTCCTGTTCGAGGAGATCAATGTTTTTTTTAACAACTTTCTTGATGTCGTCGTAATTGCGCAGGCTTTTGAGCCGTTCGCGGATGGGATTATCCTGCTCGAGCAGTTTTATGGCCACAAACCGGGACGATATCCGGTCGGTAAGCGAGGGATTTTTCCAGATAGTATCCTGAATTTCGCGTATACTGCGTTCGATCAGTGTTCCGTAATTAATATGAACATGGCGAACCACCGGATCCCGGTCTTCGTACACTTCAATCAGTTTTGCAAACAACTTCTTTATACCTTTTCCTTTCGAAGCCACGGTAGGCACCACCGGAATACCGATCATTTTTCCAAGCGCCTCGTAATCAAACTTTGCACCCTGTTTTTTAAGTTCATCGTACATATTCAAGGCAATAACCACCTTGATATTCATATCAATCAACTGGGTAGTAAGGAATAAATTGCGCTCGAGATTCGATGCATCGATCACATTGATAACGATATCGGGCATTTTATCCAAAATCTGAGTGCGCACATACAATTCCTCGGGCGAATATTCGGTAATGGAATAGGTCCCGGGCAGGTCGACAATATTAAACGTATATCCCTGCTGTTCCAACCGGGCTGTTTTGGCATCCACCGTCACACCGCTATAATTGCCTACCCGCTCGTGCGAACCCGAGGCATAATTGAAAAGGGTGGTTTTACCGCAATTCGGATTGCCGACCAATGCGACATTAATTACTTTTCCTTTTTCAAGTGCCGAAATTTTCAATTTATCTTCGTCAATCGTTCCGTTGAAGTCGATATCGAGCAACTGCTCGTCGGATGCTGCTACGACTTCCACCAATTCGGCTTCGCTTCGGCGCAACGACACTTTGTATCCCATAATTTCGTATTCGATGGGATCGAGCAATGGAGCACTTTTGATAACCGCGACCTTTTTTCCCTTCACAAAGCCCATTTCGGTAATCCGTTTCCGAAACGCACCCCTGCCCAGCACCTTGGTGATTATGGCAGTTTCGCCGGTCTTCAGGTCCGATAAATATAATTGTTTTTCTTCCATTTAATTCCTATATAAACCTGCTCGCAATCCTGATTTACCCCGAAATTTGCAGGGCAGGCAAGTGGTTTTCTCCCGGTTTGCAAAGATACTTAAAATCCGACCATCTGCTATCCCCATAAATAGGGATTTTGCACCCTCCTTTCCTCATCATTTCAGGCCGGCACAAATGACAAATAAGGGGAAAACCGTTTCAAATGAGTGTGATTTTCACTTTCGTCCGACAGTGCACAAAAATATATATCCACACAAACACCTAGTTGAAAAAATAAAAAATCCTTTTGGTAATTTATAATAAAAATTGTATACTTGTAAAAACATGATAGTCATACGTGTAAATGCACAAAAAGACTTGCCATCTTATTTGTGTAACATAGGCAGATTAATGTGTTAATTAAAATTATTTGTGGCATAAAAGAACATACCTGGTTTTTATTATGCGAAATCCGAAAAGCAGAAAAAGAGTAGGAATAAATCAAAAACATAATTTTATGAAAAACCTATTTTATCTGATTATTATTTCATTAGTGTTTATTGCATGTAATAATAAACAAATTGAAGAAACAACGTTTATTCCAATTGACAATGAAGTCGGCAAAATTCACAATGAGGGACTTGCACGTATATTTGCGAAGTTAAATATTACTCCGAATACGGATCAACGTAAATTATATGCGATCCAAGCTGATTTATTGGAACAGGCTGTATCAATAATCAATGAAGACATTCGTGTTCAAGCAGGAGAAAGTGCTTATTTGCAAGCGCAACAAATGATTACAAAGGATATATATATGGAGTTAACACCTGCTAGTATTCAGGCACAAATGTCAAACATTGAAACGTTAGTTATAGAAGAAACTATAACGGCGGTTTCTAATCAAGCTGGAGCAAAACCGGTGCAACAAATTAAGGTGCAAATTATAGAAGATAACTCACTTTCTAATACTGAAAAACAGCGTTTGTTGGATATGATTGATATAATCGAATCGTCTTACATTTATTGGACAGAAGAAATTGACGCATCAGGTCCAGAGAAAATACGTGTAGGAAATCAGCAGAAAGTAAGCGTAAGAAATCAGCAAATTGTAGCAGCTGACTGTATCTGGTTTTGGCAAGCAGGTCTTGCATCCGGATTGAATCCTTATGTTACGATAGGTGCATCAGCAGTAGGTTCATTCGCTGCGTGGCTTAATAGCCGATAGACCCTGATGTTGAAAAAGAGCCACTCTAACCTTGAGTTAGAATGGCTCTTCTCAAAAAACACACTAATTATCAATAATTGTATGAAACAAGCACGACAAATACATTTTGACACACAACTTGATTCCGATGTGCATCGGGAAGGAAATGTTTATGTGCGAGCTCTATCTGACAAATAAAAAAATAAACAGATGAAAAAGTCAAAATACATTAGTTTAAGAATTGGGGTACTGGTTGGAGTAAGCTCATTGTTTTTGATGTGCGCAATTGCACTGATTAAGTTTGGTTACAACAATATACTTAATGACTCTGACCATAGATTTGTTTTGCAGTATTTCGTTCCTATTTGGGCAATAGGATTAGGATATGCAGGCTATGGTTTGTCAAAAAGCTATTATAAGCACAAAAATGCTGTGTTTGCTGGCGACTACAATAACGAAGAAAAAAGAAACAATTGGATTGTGCAAAGAAGACTGCTCATATCTAATTCGTTAAAAATTGCAGCAAAGATTACATTGGGAATTTTCCCAATTTTCCTAATTGCCTATATTGATAATTCTTCATTTTTGGGATCAAGTGTCTCCTTATTAATAATACTTCTTTCGACAGGTCTTTTATGTTTTGCTTTAAGTAAATATTTGAAGTCAAAATCAAATTAATTTTCAATGTCAGGTTTAGAAATTTGGAAATTTTGCGTTCTGCGAAACTCAGAACTCACTCATCGTGTCCTTATCGCCCTGATTTACAGAATATCCGTACGGAATTGCCGCTTTATCGAAACCCGTTGTCAGGTTGTGATTATACTTCCGATAGGATTGTAAAAACGAAACTGTGTGCCGCCCAAGCAAAAAATGAAACGGAATCTCGAACACAAAATACGAAGGTTGTTTCGTGCCCCAAGCTACCGACCGGTATTTTCCACCCATAACACTAAACAAATCCGATTTTTCGTCGGTTTGGAACTTTGCATCCTGATTATGATCCTGCCAATAGTAAGTGTCGGCGTTCATGTAATCGTCGGAAAGATGACGCGCATCATCGGCATTGTAAGTGATACGGTGTCGAGCCACATTCATTTCGGCATAAAACCAAGTAACGGGACATAACTGTGTAATTTTATAAATTTAAAGAAATAAATACGCTCTTTGTGGACATTTTTTTCTATATTTGCGACCGTATTACAATTTTGTTACAAACCCATGAATTATACATTACCGTGATTATTTCCGACCACTATCTTTCTTCTTTTTCCCCGATTACATTGGATGAAATGAATGCTGTAAAATTACTCGACAGGATCGATAAGAAATTCACATTCCCGGCTTGCCGGCTGGAAGAGATTTTGCAACTACTTCAATCCAATTACCGAATTCTTGAAATTGGTGGCTTACGGTTTGCACGTTACGAAACCCGTTATTTCGACACGCCCGATTATGAAATGTACACCAAGCACCATAACCGGAAACTCAATCGCTATAAAGTACGATTCAGGACCTATCTCGACTCGGGATTGCATTTTTTTGAATTAAAATTTAAAACCAACAAAGGCAGAACCATCAAAAAACGACGCTTGCTCGACTCGGTGCGGTTCGACATCAGCGGTGAATCCGAGGAACTTTTACACAAACGATCGCCTTACAGAAAAGAGCAACTTCAGGAAGCCATACGGGTTTACTATACACGTGTAACGCTGGTTAGCAACGACTTAAAGGAACGCGTAACCATCGACACCGGATTAGCCTATCGACTGGGCGACCGGCAGGCGGCATATCCCAACATGATTATCGCCGAAGTAAAACAAGATAAAAGCGGAGCTTCCAACTTCATTCACCTGATGAACGATCTCCGGATCAAGGACATTTCCATCAGTAAATATTGCCTGGGGATTGCCAGTTTAGCACAAAACGTAAAAATCAATAACTTTAAAATCAAATTACTTCATGTTAAAAAATTATGCAGCGCTTCGGCGTAACCTGCCTCTCTTTTTTATTTTATTCACACTCGCTTTTTCGACATTAACAGCCTGTTCGGCGACTACGGATGAGACGAATGAGTTTTCCATTTTTTCGACCAACGATACGGTCAACAGCACCGGAGATACCGATGAACTGACAGGACCCGTAAAAAAGAAAGGGGATGAAGTAGAAATCAGCGGACGATTTTTCATCAGCCTGGGTATGAACCTGGCACTTATTTTTCTGATTATCGCTTTGATTTACTACCCAAACTATAAGCGTCTGGACACGGTTTTCACTTTCGTGATGTTCAATATCGGCATTTTTATCCTTACCTATGTGTTCAACGTGGTCAAGATATCGATGGGAGCCGCCTTCGGGCTATTTGCCGTATTCTCGATGCTCAGGTACCGAACCATGAATATCAACATGAAGGACATGACCTATCTTTTCGTATTCATCGCACTCGGTTTGCTGAACGCGATACAGATGAAAATTTACGAGCAGGCCGTACTGGGTGGAATTGTGTTCCTCATGACCTTCATCATGGACACACAGCTCTTACGTAAACGCGAATCGGTGAAAATGATCCGTTTTGAAGACATCAATTTAATCCAGCCCGAAAAAGAAGAAGAACTGATTGCCCTGCTTCGCAAACGCACCGGATTGGAGATTCACCGCGTATCCATTGAAGAAATCGATTATCTGAAGGATATTGCCAAAATCAATATTTACTATTATGAGAAATAAGGTTATACTATTTTTAGGTTGCTGCCTGCCGCTATTTATTTCGGCTCAGGAAAGCGAGCCGGGAGGCATGTGGACGGCTATCAATATCGAAAAAAACATTACGAAACAATGGTCGACAGGACTGGAACTGGAATACCGTTCGAAAGGATTTACCCTGGAGCGCGACCGTTTTGCCGCACAGCTGGGCACCGATTATGAACTGATCAAAAACCTGAAGATCGGAGCTTCCTACAGCTGGCTCAATGTCGACGACGATTATAAATTCAGCGACGACTCTATTCGTACCGATTATTTTCAGAACCGGCACCGTTTTAATCTGCAGGCTACCTGGAAATTCAAGGTAGGCAATTTCAGTTTTCAATTCCGGGAACGGGCACAAGGAACATTTAAGGACGACAGCGACAGGTTGAAATCGAACGGAAAGGTAAATGCCAACCGCATCAATCCCGAATATGTATGGAGAAACCGCTTCAAAGTATCGTACGGCAGAAAGAAAATGCCCTGGTCGCCTTACGCATCGGTCGAAACCTATTATTTGCTCAACGAACCCGAACCGATCCGCTTCTACAACTCGGCAGCAACCGGCTATACCGAAAAAGGCAGCTATTTTACAAAACTACGCTACACGCTCGGATTGGAGTATAAAATCAACAAACAACATTCGGTGGAGCTGTATGGAATGTATTCGCACGAAAGGGGGGTGGAAAAAATCGAAGTGATGAGGCCTACGTTCGACAGCCAGGGCATGTTTACCGGTCTGGAGAACGACAAGTACTACGGTCTGGCCAACTGGACCAACGATTATGTAATCGGCGTCGGATACACCTTCAGTTTTTAAGATAAAAAAACTCCGGTAGTACTACCGGAGTTTTTTTATTTATTTTACTGTATCCATGTGAGCGATGAGGTCGAGCACTTTCGAAGAATAACCCCACTCGTTGTCGTACCAGCTAACCAGCTTCACGAAGTTTCCATTGAGGGCGATACCAGCTCCGGCATCGAATACCGAAGTACGCGATTCGTGGATAAAGTCCGACGATACCACTGCATCTTCGGTATATCCGAGAATACCCTTCATTTCGTTTTCGGAAGCAGCCTTGATAGCAGCTTTGATTTCGTCGTACGAAGCTGCTTTTTCCAACCGTACTGTAAGGTCAACTACCGATACGTCGGCTGTCGGAACGCGGAAAGCCATACCGGTAAGTTTACCGTTGAGCGAAGGAATTACTTTACCTACAGCCTTGGCAGCACCGGTCGACGAAGGGATAATGTTACCCAGGATCGAGCGACCGCCTCTCCAGTCTTTGTTCGACGGAGCATCCACAGTTTTCTGAGTATTGGTTGCAGCATGTACTGTAGTCATCAATCCTTCAACGATACCGAAGTTATCATTGATAACTTTGGCCAGCGGAGCCAGACAGTTGGTAGTACAAGAAGCATTGGATACGATATCCATATCAGGAGTATATGCGTCGAGGTTTACACCGCAAACGAACATAGGAGCATCGTTAGAAGGAGCAGAGATAACAACTTTCTTTGCACCACCGGCAAGGTGAGCTTTCGCTTTATCGATAGTAGTGAATACACCGGTCGACTCAACAACATAGTCGGCACCGGCAGCTCCCCAACCAATATTAGCGGGATCTTTTTCGGCAAAGAATGCAACTTCTTTCCCATTCACAACCAATTTACCATCCTTAACTTCGGCAGTACCTTTGAACTGACCATGCACAGTATCGTACTGTAACATGTAAACCAGATAATTCAGATCCAGGAAAGGATCGTTAACAGCAACGACCTGAACATCGTTTCTTTCTTGAGCAGCACGGAAAACAAGACGTCCGATACGGCCAAAACCATTGATACCTACTTTAATCATTTTATTTATCGTTTAAAATTGAGTTTCTAAATCGACTGCAAAATTACAAATTTTTGTCGGTTTATCAAAAAGAAATACAGATTATTTTGCAATATAAAAAAACGCAAAGTAGCGTACTTTCACTACCTTGCGTTTTCTTCGTTTTTCATTCCACCTGCTTGCAGGTGGTTCATACCGGTCAGCGCTTCAGGTCAAATTCAACGCGACGGTTCTTCTGGCGTCCTTCGGCGGTTGCGTTTGTTGCTTTGGGCACGGTTTCACCAAAGCTCTGCGTCTGAATTTTGGAAGCCGGGATACCTTTGCTGGTCAGAATATCTTTCACGGCATTGGCGCGGCGTAAACCAAGTCCCTGGTTGTATTCTTCGGTTCCGATATTGTCGGTATGACCTTTGAGCGTCAGCGAATTGAACACATTATTTTGGAGTACGTTAACCACATTGTCGAGAATTGCATTCGATTCGGCAGTAAGTTTATTGGTCTGGAACTGAAACAGCACTTCCGGCAGATCGATATCCTGAGCCACTTTAGCTTCTTTCAGCTTGGCTACTTCTGCTTTTTGCTGATCCACTGCATTTTTCACTTCTTTCACATCGCCTTCCACTTTGTTCAACCGCTGACGAATGGCATCGTTGTCGGCGCGGATAGCATCCAGCTGACGTTTCAGCGCATCGTTTTCAGCTTTCACCATATCGGCCAGGCGTTCGGTCGGAGTCACATAATAATCGTCGACACTTACGTCGCGGGTATGAGGTTTCGAGCGGCTTCCGAATTTGTAACGGAGGCTTACAGCACCTACAATACCATCGACCCCAAAACCGTTGATGGGAGGAACACCCGCTTTTTGATCAAAGTCCATATAATAACGATACTGGCCTTCGAGACCTACCGCCCAGCTTCTGCTCAGCGAATATTCGGCCAACAGGCTGCTCAGCATCAAAGGATTACTGCTGTTGATGGTTTGACCGGCAGTATTTACATAATCGTAAAAGCCAAGACCTCCCCCTAAGTTCGCATAAATATTAAGCTTACTCCAGAACCCATTGCGTACCGGGCTGAACAAGTTGGATAAATTGGTCGATCCAAACAGAACCACATCCAGGGTATTTTCCTGGGGGATCGATCTTTTGTATTTTAAATTACTGACATCCAATCCCAGGCCGAACAACGGATTGATGGTGTAATCGAGGCTGACGCCCGGGAGCAGCGTACCCAGACTTTGACCAAATGTACCTTGTGGCAGTACCATATCGTAGGTCAGTCCTGCTTTTACGGCAGCCGACCATTTCGATATTTCTCCTCGCTTGTAATTGGCAGTAGACTGCGCTGTAGCCGACACCACCAAACCACTTAGCAATAAAACACTTAAAATTTTTCTCATAACGTTTCTAATTTTAAATTACTATACACTTTTTTACTTACTATTGATTTTCAAACGAAGTGCAAAAATACAAATTACTTTCGCAACCTGCGCAAATATATAAAAAAAAACTAATTTCATCTGTGTATTTAACACCTTGAAGCGTTATTTGTTTAGTCGGATCGGCGCTTTTTACGGTTTTGAATTGTCTTTTTCTCTATCTTTGCAAAAAAATAAAATACAGTAATGGCACGTAAAACCAAGCATCATCCGATAATCGAAAAGATCGCCATCACGGCGATTGCCGCCGAAGGCAAAGCCCTGACCCGCTTCAACGAAAAAGTAGTATTTGTACCCCATGTGATTCCCGGCGATGTAGTCGATTTACAAGTAACCAAAAAGAAAAGCGCCTATCTGGAGGCCCGTGCCATTCGGTTTCACAGCTATTCGTCCCAGCGCATCGAGCCGGTTTGCGAGCATTTCGGTACCTGCGGCGGATGCAAATGGCAGATGCTTCCCTACTCCGACCAGCTGGCTTACAAGCAACAGCAGGTGGCCGATAACCTGCACCGTATCGGGAAGATCGAGTTGCCCGACTTCGAACCGATCTTGGGTTCGGCAAAAACAGAATTTTACCGCAACAAGCTGGAATTCACCTTCTCGAACAAAAAATGGCTCACTACCGAAGAATTGAACGGAGAGGAAAACCGGAATATGAACGGAGTAGGATTTCATATTCCCGGCATGTTCGACAAAGTGCTCGACATTAACAAATGCTGGTTGCAGGACGATATTTCGAACCGGTTGCGCAATGAAATCAGAACGTATGCGAACGATCGTGGACTCACCTTCTTCGACTTGCGCAAACAGGAAGGGTTTTTACGCACCATGATGGTACGGACTACCTCCACCGGAGAATTAATGCTGATCGTGGTCTTTTTTCATGAAGATGAAAACACCCGTACTGCCCTCCTCGACCATCTGGCCAACACGTTCCCCCAGATTACTGCTCTGTTGTACGTAATCAACTCCAAGGCCAACGATACCATCACCGACCAGGAAGTGATAACCTACAAAGGAGCCGATTCCATTGTTGAAGAAATGGAGGGACTGAAATTCAAGATAGGTCCGAAAAGTTTTTACCAGACCAATTCGGAACAAGCCTATACGTTGTACAAGGTTGCACGTGACTTTGCGGCATTAACAGGCAACGAACTGGTATACGACCTGTATACCGGAACCGGAACCATCGCCAATTTCGTCGCCCGGCAATCGAAACAAGTGATTGGAATCGAATACGTTCCCGAAGCGATTGAAGATGCCCGTATCAATTCGTCGCTGAACAATATCGGTAATACATTGTTTTACGCAGGCGACATGAAGGATATTCTTCACGAGGAATTCATTCTGAAACACGGCCGGCCCGATGTAATCATTACCGACCCCCCGCGGGCAGGAATGCATACCGACGTGGTAGAAGCCATCCTTTTTGCCGCACCCAGGCGAATTGTGTATGTGAGTTGCAATCCGGCGACACAAGCCCGCGATCTCAGCTTGCTCGATACTGCGTATAAGGTAACCAGGGTTCAACCCGTCGATATGTTCCCTCATACCCATCATGTTGAAAATGTAGTGCTGCTCGAATCGCGGAACTAACTGCCAACCAACCACATATCTTTTTGCTGAACATAAAAGTAGTTGATTATGTTACAGGAAATAATTGTCATTGCCATCGTTGCCGGAGCAGTGATCTATACTGTTTTTGGAGTGGTTCGTTCGCTCCGTAAAAAAAATACGGGTCCGTGCGGCGACTGTTCCGGTTGTGATGTTAAGAAGGAATTCCTGCTGAAATACAAGACGGCAAAAAATCCTTCCGAAATCACTTGTGTTGACTACCGGAAAAAATAAATTGCAAAAATATTCAATTTTATATTGATTGAGTAAGAAAATATTTTTACTTTTGAGTGCTTGTATTGATTACACAAAGTTATTTAATTAAAATATATATACACATGAAGATTCACGAATATCAGGCTAAGGAAATTTTCTCCCGTTATGCTATTCCCATTACCCGGGAAAAGGTATGTTTTACTGTTGAAGAAGTAGAACAAACTGCTTCGGAATTTGAAATGCCGGTGGTAGTAAAGGCGCAGGTGCTGGTGGGAGGCCGTGGTAAAGCGGGAGGTGTTAAGTTGGCACGTTCGGTGGAAGAGGCTAAAGCTGCCGGAGAGCAGATTCTGGGAATGAATATTAAAGGCCTGACGGTTGAGAAGGTGCTGGTGGCACAGGGAATCAAGTTCAACTCCGAATATTATGTCGGACTCACCATCGACCGGAATTCCAAGTCGGTTATTTTTATGGCCAGCAGCGAGGGAGGCGTGGAAATTGAAGAAGTGGCCAAAGTAAATCCGGATGCTATCCACAAATTTGTGATCGATCCCGATCTGGGAATGACGGCCTTTCTTGCCCGCAAAATTGCATTCAAGCTGTTCTCCGATTTTTCGCTGGTAAAACAGGCAGTGGTAATGTTCCGGCAACTGTACCAGATTTTTGTCGACACCGATGCTTCGCTGGTTGAGATCAACCCCCTGGTGGTGACCGACGACGGACAATTGCTGGCACTGGATGGAAAAATGAATTTCGACGACAACGCCTTATTCCGCCAACCGGCTATTGAAGTTCTGAACGAACCCGATGAAGATGAAAAGAAAGAACTGGAAGCAAAGGACAAAGGTCTTTCGTACATCCGTCTGGACGGATCGATCGGATGCATGGTAAACGGAGCCGGACTGGCCATGGCCACTATGGACCTGGTGAAACATTTTGGCGGGCAGCCGGCCAATTTCCTTGATATCGGAGGAAGTTCGAGTCCGCAGAAGGTAATTGACGCTATGAATCTTTTACTCTCCGACAAGAATGTAAAAGTAGTGATGATTAACATTTTCGGCGGGATTACCCGTTGCGACGACGTGGCCCGCGGACTGGTTACCGCGCTCAACCAGATGAAGGTGGATATTCCGATCGTAGTACGCTTATCGGGCACCAATGCCCGGCAGGGATTAGAAATCATCAAGGAAGCGAATCTTCCGGTTGTAAATACGATGAGCGAAGCAGCACAGGAAGCCATCCGCTTGTGTGCAGCATGCCAGTAAGTAATTGTTAATCCATAAAAATTCAAGAAAATGAGTATTTTAGTCAATAATAAAACCCGTTTGGTCGTGCAAGGTATTACCGGTCGCGACGGAAGTTTTCACACTTCCAAGATGAAAGCCTACGGAACCAATATTGTAGCAGGAGTTTCGCCCGGAAAAGGAGGTCGGCAGGTAGAAGGCATTCCTGTATTCAACACGGTAGAAGAAGCTGTGAAGGCAACAAAAGCCAATACGTCGATTATATTTGTACCGGCGCCGCTGGCAGGCGATGCCATCATGGAAGCTGCCGAAGCCGGAGTGGAGCTGGTGATTTGTATATCGGAAGGCGTACCGACGCTCGATATGGTAAAAGCAACGACCTACCTGAAGAAAAAAGGGGTCAAGCTCATTGGAGCCAACTGTCCGGGATTGATTACTCCGGGTGAAGCCTTGGTAGGCATTCTTCCTGCGACCATATTCCTGAAAGGTAATGTAGGATTAATGAGCCGTAGTGGTACTTTGACCTACGAAATGGTGAATCAGCTCACCACCCATGGCATCGGGCAAAGCACCTGTGTGGGAATCGGAGGCGATCCGGTGGCCGGATTATACTACCAGGAGTTGTTGCAGATGTTTGAAGACGATCCTGAAACCGAAGCCATCGTACTGATTGGCGAAATCGGAGGCGACGCCGAGGAACGCGCAGCCCAGTATATAAAAGAGCATATCACCAAACCGGTAGTGGCATTTATAGCCGGCCAAACGGCTCCTCCCGGAAAACGGATGGGGCATGCCGGAGCTATTATTTCGAGCGGTAGCGGTACGGCTGCCGAGAAAATCGAAGCTTTCGAAGCGATCGGAGTACCGGTAGCCCGCCGCCCGGTGGAAATCCCGGCCCTGGTAAAAGAGTTACTTGAAAAACGCGCTAAGGCGTAAACCATCCCAGGACAGTACAAAGCTGTCTGCTATCGCAGCGCTCCAACCGGAACTATTTCGACCAGCCGCTGTTCGCAGCCGACACAGGACTCAGCATCAGCATCCTGTCGGCCGTGAACAGCGGTTGGTTCAATTCTGCATGTATTGCGTGTTAATGCGTGTGCACCATCGCCGCACAGGCCATGATGCCGGCGGTTTCGGTTCGCAGACGGCTATCGCCGAGCGATACGGCAACAAAGCCATGCGCCTCGGCCATTTCCACTTCTTCCAGGCTAAAATCACCTTCGGGCCCGATTAAAATAAGAATATCGCTGGCTGCAGCCCCCGGTTTGCGAAAATCCACCTTATCCAGGGGATAACAATGGGCAATGGTTTTGCATTCAGCCTTCGAATTTTTAACCAGTTCGTCGAACGATGTTTGCGGATGGAGCAAAGGGAAAACAGCCTGTACCGATTGCTTGCAGGCCGAAAGCACGATCTTTTCGAGCCGGTCATATTTCACCTGTTTACGCTCGGAGTAGCGGCATATAACAGGCGTAATTTCATCCACCCCGATCTCCACCGCCTTTTCGACAAACCACTCCAGGCGCTCCATGTTTTTGGTGGGAGCTATGGCCACATGCAAACGGTACGACCGGCCGGTGCTTACCTGTTGTCCGGCTAAAATCTTGTATCCGCAACGTTTGGCATGAGGAAGAGTAATTTCGGCACGATACACCCCACCCTTACCGTCGAGAAGGGTTATTTCGTCGCCGGTCTGCAACCGGAGCACTTTGGCCGCATGCAACGATTCTTCTTCGGGAAGTACCAGAGCCGCAGGGATAGGTACGTAAAAATAATGCATTTCTATACTTGTTAATACGATACGCGAATGCAATTCACCCTTACAAATTATGCTTCGCTGCCAGAAGCGTATTGCGCAGCAACGAAACGATGGTCATCGGACCTACGCCGCCGGGAACCGGCGTAATAAACGAGCATTTAGGAGCAACATTCGCAAAATCGACATCCCCTTTCAAACGAAACCCCGATTTTGCAGCGGCATCTTCCACCCGGGTAGTACCCACATCGATCACCACCGCTCCGTCTTTCACCATATCTTCTTTTAAAAATCCGGGCGAACCGAGGGCCGCGATAATAATGTCGGCACTGCGGCAGATTTCCTTCAGGTTAGCAGTGCGACTATGGCAGACAGTTACCGTAGCATCGCCCGGATAGCCTTTCTGCATCATGAGCGAAGCTACCGGCTTGCCCACAATATTGGAGCGGCCTATTACCACGCAGTTTTTCCCCCGGGTGGGAATACCGTACCTACGGATCAATTCGAGGATACCCGACGGAGTTGCCGAAACAAAACAAGGCAATCCGATCGACATACGCCCCACGTTCACCGGGTGGAAACCATCCACATCCTTGCGGTAATCGATCGCTTCAATAATCTTTTGTTCGTCGATGTGGCCGGGCAGGGGCAACTGCACGATAAAACCATCAATATCGGCATCCTGGTTCATTTCCTGAATTTTTGCCAGCAACATTTCCTCGGTCACATCTTCTTCAAAGGCCACACGGGTCGATTTAAACCCCACCTGTTCGCACGATTTCACTTTATGAGCAACATAGGTTTCGCTCCCCCCATCATGTCCCACGATAATCACCGCGAGATGAGGCTGCTTCCCTCCATTGGCCACCAGTTGTTTTACTTCTTCGGCAATTTCCGTTTTAATCTGATCGGAGATTGCCTTACCATCAATAAGTTGATACATATCGGTATAAATAAAACCGCTGTGAAGCCTTACAGGCGACACAGCGGATGTTAAACGTGTAATTAGCGCCGGCGCATGGCCTTCAGTTTATTCGGATTCATGGTCGCCATCTTCATCATCTTGCTGGTTTGGTCGAACTGTTTCAGCAGGCGGTTCACTTCCACGATGGTGGTTCCGCTCCCTGCAGCAATACGTTGCTTGCGACTACCGTTGAGCACACTCGGGTTGGCTCTTTCCTTAGGGGTCATCGAATGAATGATGGCTTCAATGCCCTTAAAGGCATTATCGTCGATATCCACATCTTTAAGGGCTTTACCCATTCCCGGAATCATAGCTGCCAGGTCCTTGATATTCCCCATCTTTTTGATTTGCTGGATCTGCGACAGGAAATCGTCGAAGTCGAATTGATTTTTGGCAATTTTCTTTTGAAGCCGGCGCGCTTCTTCTTCGTCGTATTGTTCCTGCGCGCGCTCCACCAGCGAAACGATATCCCCCATCCCGAGGATCCGGTCGGCCATACGTTCGGGATAGAACACATCCAGTGCATCCATTTTTTCGCCTGTACCCACAAACTTGATGGGTTTATTCACCACCGAACGAATCGAGAGCGCAGCACCACCACGGGTATCGCCATCGAGTTTGGTAAGAATCACCCCATCGAAATCGAGCCGGTCGTTGAATTCCTTCGCTGTATTTACAGCATCCTGACCCGTCATGGAGTCGACCACAAACAAAATTTCCTGCGGTTGAATGGCTTTTTTAATCGCTGCAATTTCGTTCATCATCATCTCGTCGATCGCCAAACGACCGGCGGTATCCACAATTACCACGTCGTGGAGGTGCTGACGGGCATATTTGATTGCATTTTCGGCAATAGCAACCGGATTTTTATTTTCGGGTTCGGAATACACCGGAATCTGCAGTTGCTCGCCCAGCACTTTCAGCTGTTCGATAGCAGCCGGACGGTATACGTCGCATGCCACCAGCAACGGGCGTTTACCCCGTTTCGACTTCAGCATATTGGCCAGCTTGCCCGAAAAGGTGGTTTTACCCGAACCCTGCAAACCCGACATCAGAATTACCGACGGATTTCCTTTCAGGTTGATGTCCACACTCTGGCCACCCATAAGGCCGGCCAACTCGTCGTGCACGATCTTTACCATGAGCTGCGAAGGCTTCAGCGAAGTCAACACATTCTGCCCCATGGCCTTTTCCTTTACCGTATCGGTAAAGCTTTTGGCTATTTTGTAGTTAACGTCGGCATCCAACAGCGCTTTACGCACATCCTTAAGCGTTTCGGCCACGTTAATCTCGGTAATTTTACCTTCTCCCTTTAATATTTTAAACGACCGTTCGAGCCGTTCACTTAATGATTCAAACATAATCGGTAGCTAAATTTTGCGCAAAAATACAAAAAAAACACGACATGACATAGAAAAAGCAGCAACAAACCGCTTTTTACCGGACGAGCCGGCATACCTTGTTAAATCCTAAGAAATCTTCAGAATCGAAGGTATATTAAACAAAATGCGTAATTTTGCGTTTTTATTGATTCATAATCAAGCAAACCCTATGCATTTCATTGAAAGTCTGAATAAACGCTACGCGAGTAAGCAAATGAACGGGAAAAAAGTGAGTCCCGAAAAAGTGACAACCATTCTGGAATCGATCCGACTGGCCCCCACCTCCCTGGGCCTTCAACCTTTTAAAGTGTTGGTCGTTGAAAGTCAGGAACTAAAAGATAAAATATTTGAAAAGGCAGCTCAAGGCCAGCCGCAAATCCCTAATTCGTCGCAGGTATTGGTTTTTGCCTGTTACAAAAGTATCACCACCGAAATTCTGGACGAATACACACAGCGCATTGTGACCCAGCGTCCTACCCTACCGCTGGCAAAAGTTACGGCTTACCGGCAGATGATCGATAAATCGCTGAACCGCCCTGACAAGGAGAATTTTAACTGGGCCGCCCGTCAGGCCTACATTGCCCTCGGCTTTGCACTCACAGCGGCAGCCGTCGAGCAGGTCGATTCGGTACCCATTGAAGGATACAATCCTGCGGCACTCGACGAACTGCTCGGGTTGGAAGACAAAAACCTCGGATCGGTGTGCATGATGGCCATTGGGTACCGCGACGAAGCCACCGACTATAACGCCACCCTGCCCAAGGTTCGTAAAAACAAAACAGAACTCTTTGAGTTCCTTTAATTTAGAGATTTCCTTTTCATGACAGATAATTTCGTATTTAACAATAAAAAAGTTGCATTTCACACCCTGGGTTGCAAGCTCAACTTTGCCGAAACTTCGGCCATAGGGAAAAAGATGAAAGACGAAGGCTTTGTGAAAGCAAAAGCCGGAGAGCAAGCCGATGTTTGTGTAGTGAATACCTGCTCGGTAACCGATATCGCCGACCGGAAAAGCCGTCAGGCCATCAACCGGCTGAACCGCCAGCATCCCAATGCCATTATGGTAGTGACGGGGTGTTATGCTCAATTGAAACCCGAAGAAATTGCCAAACTCGAAGGCGTGGATCTGGTATTGGGTGCCAACGAGAAATTCTCGGTACTCGATTACCTCCGTACTATGGACGATACGACCGGAAAAATCCATCGCAATTCCGTAAAACGGGTTCGCGAATTCAAACCTTCCTGTTCGAAGGACGACCGCACCCGCTATTTCCTGAAGGTTCAGGACGGATGCGATTATTTTTGTACCTACTGCACCATCCCCCTGGCCCGGGGCCGCAGCCGGAATGCCTCGGTCGCCGAAACCGTAGCCATGGCCGAAGAGGCTATTCGCGACGGGGCGCGCGAAATCGTACTCACCGGAGTCAATATTGGCGATTTCGGACGCAGTACGGGCGAAACCTTTTTCGATTTAGTGAAAGCACTCGACCAGATCGATGCTCCGGTTCGTTTTCGGATCTCCAGCATCGAACCCAACCTCCTCAGCGACGAAATAATCGAATATGTAGCTACCAGCCGACGCATCATGCCTCATTTCCACATCCCGCTGCAATCGGGCACCAACGAAGTGCTGAAACTGATGAAACGAAAATACGACCGCGAACTATTCGCTCATAAAGTATTCAAAATAAAGGAATTGATGCCGCATGCTTTCATTGGAGTCGACGTAATTGTCGGAGTACATGGCGAAACCCCGGAATTGTTCGAAGAATCGTGTCGTTTTATTGATTCGCTCGACATCTCGCAGTTGCATGTGTTTACGTATTCGGAACGTGCCGATACCAAAATGCTGGAAATCGAGCATCAAAACACCATCGGGGAGCGGAAACGTCGCAGCGATATTCTCCACCAGCTATCCGACAAGAAGACCCGGGCCTTCTACCGTTCGCAAACCGGCCTCACTTACCCTGTGTTGTGGGAAAGCCGCAGTCATGGCGAACAAATGATGGGTTTTACATCGAACTACGTAAAAGTAGCCGCGCCGATGGATAAGGCGAAAGTTAACACATTGGAAGAAATAACCATCACCGACCAAAATTTGGTTTTTGAATAAATCCCTCCGCTTATGCTCGCAAAACGTATCATCCCCTGTCTGGATATTAAAGACGGTAAAACAGTCAAAGGAATTAACTTTGTCAACATCAAAGATGTAGGCGACCCGGTAGAATTAGGAACGCTCTATGCTCACATGGGTGCCGACGAACTGGTTTTTCTGGACATCACGGCCACGAACGAAAAACGTAAAACCCTGTCGGAACTGGTCACCCGGATATCAAAACATATCAATATCCCCTTTACGGTGGGCGGAGGTATTTCGAGCGAAGAAGATGTATCGGTATTGCTGAACTGTGGTGCCGATAAAATTTCGGTTAACACAGCCGCAGTAAAACGTCCGGAGCTGATCCGGGAGCTGGCCGGCCGGTTCGGAAGTCAATGCGTTGTACTGGCCATCGACACAAAGGAAATCGACGGCGAATGGTATGTTTTCCTCAATGGAGGACGGGTTCCTACCCGGATTAAGACCCTTGAATGGGCCCGGCAGGCTGTTGCACTGGGCGCCGGCGAAATCCTGCTTACTTCCATGGATCATGACGGAACCAAGAATGGCTTTGGAATCGACATCACCCGCAGGGTATCGGAAGCGGTGAATGTTCCGGTTATCGCCAGCGGAGGAGCCGGAACAATGGAACATTTCAAGGAGGTGTTCGAGGCCGGAAAAGCCGATGCGGCTTTAGCTGCCAGTATTTTTCACTACAAGGAAATCGGCATCCCGGAACTTAAGGATTACCTTCGGAACGAAGGCATCGCGATACGCTAACAAAAAAGCAGCTCCGGCCGGAGCTGCTTTTTTGTTATTCATATAAGCGCGACTTTATCTCTTTCATCAATCGTTTACGGATACTTTCCATCACCATAAACACGACCCATGCTACCAGAATACCCAGCACCATACCTCCCATGATATCCAGGGGATAATGTACGCCGAGATACATGCGCGAGTAGGCCACCAGCGATGCCCAGAAAAATACCGACACCGTATAATGCCGGTTTCGGATGATCAGCGAACTCAACATCGCGAATCCGAAAGAGTTGGACGAATGTCCCGAAACGAAACCAAACCGGCCACCCACATAGCCATTGACATGGTGCACCAACCCGGCCAGTGCCGGCTCGTGCGAGGGTCGCAGGCGTTGAAAAAGATCCTTCGTAAGATTGGTAAGTTGATCGGTTGCTACGACGCAGATAATCATGGCTACAATAATCCAGATCGACTCGAGTTTCCAACGCCGGACTGCATAAATTATAAAGGTTAAGTACAAGGGAGCCCAAATCCACACTTTACTGACAAAGTACATAATTTCGTCAAAAAAGGGCGAATTCCATCCGTTTATAATCAGGAACAGCGAACGATCGAGTTCTAACAGCGTCTCCAACATGTTTATATTTTTTCCAGGTGTTTCACTTCAACCCATCCTACATTCCCGTTCCCGGGTTTTACCTCAAACCAATCGCCCAGTATACTGATTACCGTCACTTTAGTACCTTCGTGAAGCTGGTACAAATCGGTTCCGCTTTTGTCGGGAGCGCTTTTAACCACAACAACTCCCGACAACACGATGGCTTCATCGTGACGGAGCATTTGTTGCTTTCGTATTCCTGAAAAAACAATCGCACTGATACTGATAATAAACCCGGTTAATCCGATATAAAAAAATAATTTTCTTACCAGAACCGACTTCCCAAATACAAACAGCAACACCGACAAAAGCGTCAGGATGAAAATAACCGCTCCGAAATAAAACCATCCGTTGGACGACCGGAGTTTAACCAGCAGGTCGAACCATTTCTTCAGAAAGAATTCATCATTCACATCGATATTGTCGACTACTTTCAGATTAGCAAACTCCAGATTATGTTTTGCATCGGCATAATCGGGAGCAAGCCTCAATGCCCGCTCGAAATTCAATATCGCCTTTCCCAATTCATTGGATTTGAAATAGGCATTTCCCAGGTTATAAAAAAGCTCGGGAGCTACTCCTTCGTTTAAGAGAATCGATTCATATGCGGCTGCAGCTGCTTCATATTGCCCCTTTGCGTACAACTCGTTGGCCTTCGATACAGCAGGCTCGTCGGCATACCCGCAGGTTGCGAGGGTTATAAAGAAAAAAACCAGTGAAAGTGAATGTTTCATTTTTCTATCAACTTAGTTTTTAATTACATTTTCAAGATCACTTATCACACGTGCCGCTTCGGCATACAACTGATCGCGTTGTTGCTGTCCGGCATTGGGTGCATACCGTGCGAATTCGCATTCGTTGAGCACCTCGATACAACTTGTTGCAAGACCGGCTTCTACATTCTTTTCCTGTAAAACGGCAATCACCTTTTCCTTGGTGAGTTCGGCCACAGGAATCGACAGTTTATCGCTCAAATAAGTCCAGATACCTTTCATCAGCTCTTCATAGAAACGATCGGTATTACCCGCTTTCAGCAAACCGAGTGCAACCTTGAGCCGTTTACGGGCAATACGGTTGGCCCGTTTATTTTTCATCAGGCTAACATTTGCATTTTCCTTCACCTGCTTACGGAAAACCACAAACAAAATGAGTGTAAACAGAGCCGGCAATACATACATCAGCCACGAAACAAAGGCATCGATCAGGTAGTGCGACTCTTTCTGCAGCTTTATTTCACCGGTTGCAATATAGCGGATATCGCTGCCCAACTGTTTCACATCTTCTTTGCGCGTATAATTACCTACTACAACCGATTCTTCCACCGAGCCATCGCTCTTCAGCACCTGAATGGTATAGGCAGGCGAGCTTAATGTTTTATATCGTCCTTCACTCAGATCAAAATAGCTCAACTTGTAAGGGGGGATCTCAAAAGTACCTGCATGCCGCGGGATAAACATGATCTCGACAGATTTGGTCCCCGACAATCCAGAACCCGATACTTTAAACGAATTGGTTACTTTGGGATCGTACACCTCAAAAGCCTGAGGAAAATCGATTTCCGGATTTTTGATAAGTTTCAGATTTCCACTCCCCGAGATGGAGAGCTTCAACGTTACCGCTTCGTTCACTTTCAGCTGTTCCGACGAAATACTGGAGGTTAAACTCAGCTGTCCGCTTACACCGCTAAAATCGGAAGGACGGCCCGCAGGAAGCGGCTTCACATTGACTTTAACTCCGGGCACCGATATGGTACGGGCAACATTGGAATAGGATTCGAAAAACTCATCAAAGATACTGCGAACCTGCTGGCGGCTCTGCACCCTTATTATGGCTTCAAACTCAGCTTTATCGATGGTAAGTTCGCCGTTCGACTGAGGATAAAGTATCATTTCATACAAAATTGCGGTCAGGTAATTTTTACCATTGTAGTTTTCGTAATCCAGTTGCGTATTCCCTGTTCTTTCGGCTTCCTGTGTCAGGAATCCTTTGAAATCGGGTACCGATTTAGCCGTGTACTGCACCACATCATAGGTAGTATACAATTTATAGGTGAGCTTTACGGCTTCCTGTTCGTAAACGGTACTCTTTGAAAGAATGGGCCGGATAAAGAGGTTGTGTGCTGAAATATCGGACGATGCTGCCGACGATGATCCGGATGAGGACCCGGAAGATCCGGTTTGTTCGTCGGCCGGAAGCACTTTAATGCTCAAGCCGTTGGATGTATAGCGATTTCCGTCGACGGTGACACTTGCCGAAGGAATGGTAAAGGTACCCGTTTTTTGAGGCTGAAGCGTATAGGTGAAGGTAATATTGACCGATGAAGTCATATTACCATTAATAATCTGGGTACTATAACTTTCCGATTTGAAAGGGCCGGCAAGTATATCAAAGTTGGTTATAGCCGGAGCTCTGAAATCGGCAACCTTTGCATTGGCAGTATACGTTATCTGGAAGGGTTTTCCCATAATAACCGTATTGGGGGCCGAAGCCGAAAGCTTCACCTCGGTATTTGCCCGTACCGTCTGTAACGACAGCAGTACAAGCAGCGGATAGATCCAGTATTTTGCCATATTCTCGTAATTCGTTCAGCGGATGTATTGCTTATTCACTCTTACCAATTTTTCTCGGTTCCCTTACGCGACGCTTTGGGTTGTTTTTTGGCCTTCTCCATCGTTTCTTTCTCATCCTGCATCAGCGCCTGAAGAATTTGCTCGGCCTGCTCTTTCGACATCGCATCATTTTGTTGTGCCTGCTGCTGTTGCTCCTGTTGTTGTTTATCCTGATCCTGTTTTTGATTCTGATTCTGCGGTTGATTCTGATTTTGCTGAGGCGGCTGATTTTTAAGCAGATACTGAGCAAAAGCCAGATTATACCTGGTATCGTTGTCGTTGGGATTCAGTTTGAGCGCCTGTTTGTAGGCCTCGATGCTTTCGGCAACCTTTTTCTCGAGCAGCAAGGCATTACCGGCATTGTGTAATGCCGATGCAAGTTTTAACTTCGAATCGTGTCCGAGCGGTACCGCAGCCTGGTATTGCTGCAAGGCTTCCTGGTACTTTTGCTGACGAAACAACGCGTTGCCAAGGTTGTAATTCGCCTCGAAAGATTGGCTGTTTTTAAGTAAACCTTTACGGTATTCGATTTCGGCTTCAGTATATTTCTGAGCTTTAAAATTCTTATTTCCCGCCTTTATCGGTGCATTCTCGTCCTGGGCCCAGCTCGGCGCAAGGGCCAGTGAAAGAACTACCGAGAGTATTATTTCCTTACGCATTCGTATCCCTCCCCATTCTTTCCTTTAAATCAAATATCTTCATCCGGCTCAATCGCTTATTGATACGTTCGTAAACGAAATATTCGATCAACAACAGCAAAAGCGCCAGTATGGCAAACGATTGGAACTGTTCGTTGAAATCCGAATATACTGTCGCCGAAATTTCCGACTTTGCCAGTTTATCTAATTCGTCGATTATGGTGCTATAGGCCGTATTGCTATTATCGGCACGCACATACACCCCTTTCCCGCCGAGTGCGATCTCCTTACACATCTCCTCGTTCAGCTTCGAAACCACGACATTTCCCTGGTTATCTTTCAGAAAACTCATCGAGCCCTCCAGAGGAATAGGTCCACCTTCGGGGCGTCCCATACCGATTACATGCACCGCGATTTTTTTATCCTGCGCCAGCTTTGCGGCTTCAACCGCATTATCTTCGTGGTTTTCGCCGTCGGTAATGAGCACAATGGCTTTTGAGGCCTGGCTATTGGCATTAAACGAATTGACTGCCAGCTCAATGGCAGAACCGATTGCCGTACCCTGACGGGCAATAAGTTTCGGGGAGATGGAATTCAGGAACATCTTTGCCGACACATAATCGGCAGTTATCGGTAATTGAGTAAACGCATCACCGGCAAAGACGACCATCCCTATTTTATCGTTTTCCATCCGGTCGATCATCCGCGACAATACCTGTTTCGACTTGTCGAGCCGGCTTGGCTGAATATCCTGAGCCATCATCGAGTTGGAAATATCGAGTACGATTATCACTTCAATTCCCTGGCGTTTGACTTCTTGTGTCTTGGTGCCAAACTGCGGGCGGGCCAACACCACTACGACAAGGAAAAAAGCGATCATTTGCAGGCTGAACTTCACTACCGGCCGCACCCGCGACACATTGGGCATTAATTGCGCCAATATATCGGGATCGCCAAACATACGTATATTCTTACGCTGCTTCATGCGACGGTATATGAAGATTACGGCCATCAGGGGGATAATAGCCAGTAAAAATAAATATTCCGGATCTGCAAATCTAAACATATCTTTGTAGTTTTACTATCAGGGAATTTTTCGCAAATATACATTACGCACCAGTAATTCGGCAATCAGCAGAATCAGCGCTGCGAGCGCAAACACGAAATACTCTTCGTATTTTTTATTGAACTCCCTTACATTAATCTTGGTTTTCTCCATCTGGTCGATTTCGGCATATATATTCCGCAACTTCTCGTTGTTGGTCGCCCTGAAGTATTGGCCTCCCGTCATTTCAGCAATCTCCTTCAAGGGTTTCTCGTCAAATGCCGATTCAATTTGCTGGTATTGCTGACCCAGTGGAGTTTGAACAGGAATATTCACCTTACCATACGATCCGACACCAATCGTATAGACCCTTATTTCAAGCGCCTTCGCAAGTTCTCCGGCCGACACCGGCGCTATATCGCCCCGGTTATTATCGCCATCGGTTAAAAGAATGACCACTTTCGATTTTGCCGTACTCTCTTTCAGCCGGTTCACTGCATTGGCAAGGCCTTGTCCGATCGCTGTTCCGTCTTCAATCATTCCGTAATTAATGCTGTTGAAGAGGTTGACCAATACGGCATGATCGGTCGTGAGCGGACATTGGGTGAAACTCTTTCCCGCAAAAAGCACTAACCCTATATTATCGTTGGGCCGGGAAAGAATAAATTCGTTGGCTACGGTTTTCGAAGCTTCCAGCCGGTTGGGGCGGAAATCCTCCGCCAGCATCGAACCGGAAATATCCATTGCAATCATTATATCGATCCCCTCCGTGTTTTCGGTACGCCACGAGTTCGACGACTGCGGACGGGCAATGGCCACAATAAGCAGGGCTACGGCCACAAACCGGAGGAAAAAGGGCAGGTTAACGAGCTTCACTCTTAAACTCCGGGGGAATTCGCCCAGGTTACGATGCGACGATATCTGCAAACTGGCATCCGAATGATGCAGTTCCTTCAGGTACCAATACACCATGGGTATCAGGACGAGCAGTCCAAGTAAATATTCTGGATTATGAAACGTCATCTTCTTTCTTCTCCTCTGTTTTAGTCAGGTTTACAAATTCAATGGCGTTACTCATACTCGATTCGTTTTCGGCAGGAGTTGCATACCACTTGGCAAACTTTACCAAATCGGCTAATTGTAAAAGTTGCTGCAAACGGGTGTACGCTTCTTTATTCTCTTTACGTAAGGCAACCAGATGGCCCAACATTTCATCGGAGGTCAACTCCGGAGCAGGGATTAAAAATGTCAATTCAATATACTCTCTTACAATATCGGTTAAGTGAGTATAATACTCTTTCTGCCTGTTTTGCTGCCACAATCGTTCTTCTTTTAATGCTGCCAGTTTCGATAATGCAATTTCGTATGCCGGCACTGTACTCTCTGCAACCACCTGTGGAACAGCGGGTTTCTTTTTCAACAATTTCGACAGCAGATAAACCGCCGCAGCTCCGAACACAACCATCAGCAGCCACGGAAGCACCGCTTTCAGCCACTGCTTCCAACTAAACGGAGGCTCCATCACATCCTTGATATCGGTTATGGCATTGGCTGCAGTATCGATCTCAAACGGTTGGATCACTTTCAACGACACTGGATTGGACCAGACCGTATCGGTAGTGCCCGATTGAACGAAAGGATAAGCCGGAATCAGATAGAGCGAATCGGTGAAGGAAGTTACTAAATACGACTGATTAATCACCTGATGGCCATCGGCCGATAAAGTGGTGTCGAGTTGAACCGGCTCAACCAGCTCGATGCCCTTTACAAGGGTTTCCGAAAAAACCGGCGCTTGCACCCACTGACCGGGCTGCTGGGTAATTTCAAACCGAATACGGGTCTGCTGACCAATCCATATCTGTGTCGAGTCGATCGTGGTCTGTACACTGACCTTTTGTGCAGCCAGTGGCAACGCGAGCAGCATACCGGCAATCAAAAAGCGCTGTACCATTCTTATCCTCATCTTCTTGTTCATTTCACATTCCCCCGGTTAGCTTACTAAGTTCCTCAGGCTCTCATCCTGAAAAGCTTCATCAATGACTTTACATAATCGTCGGAAGTACTCATCGACACCGAATCGACCCCCGAACGCGTGAACGTTTTTTGTAATTCGAGCTGGCTCTGTCCCCAGGCATTTTTATAAGACTTACGAAGGCGCACGTCCGAGGTATCCACCCACATCCGTTCGCCGGTTTCGGCGTCTTTTAATTTCACCAATCCTACGTCGGGCATCTCGGTTTCGCGGATATCGAACACCTGTAACGCCACTACGTCGTGCTTGCGATTGGCTATAGTCAGTTCCTTCTCAAAGCCGCTATCCATAAAATCGGAAATAAGAAAAGCCGTGGAGCGTTTTTTAATTGAATTCGTAAAATACCTGAGTGCTTCCGACAGATCGGTACGGGTACTTTCGGGACGAAAATCGATCATTTCACGGATAATATGGAGCACATGTTTACGGCCCTTCTTAGGCGGAATAAACTTCTCGATCTTATCGGAAAAGAAAATAACCCCGATTTTATCGTTGTTCTGTATGGTCGAAAATGCGAGCGTGGCCGCTACTTCGGTCACCACCTCCATTTTCAGACGCGAAACCGTACCGAAAACCCGGCTTCCCGATACATCGACGAGCAACATCACCGTCAGTTCACGTTCTTCTTCAAAGATCTTAACGTAGGGATGTCCAAAACGGGCGGTTACATTCCAGTCGATCGACCTTACGTCGTCGCCATACTGGTATTCACGCACCTCGGCAAAAGTCATACCCCGGCCTTTAAAGGCCGAATGGTATTGCCCTGCAAAGATATGATTGGACAAACCGCGGGTTTTGATCTCAATCTTGCGTACCTTTTGTATGATTTCGCTGGTTTCCATAGCCGGATCGATCAGGGCACTTCTACTGAATTCAGAATTTCGGTAATAATTTCGTCGGAAGTCATATTATTTGCCTCGGCTTCGTAGCTCAAACCGATACGGTGGCGGAGTACGTCGTAACATACCGCACGTACGTCTTCGGGAATGACATAACCACGGCGTTTGATAAATGCATAGGCACGTGCGGCCAACGCCAGGTTGATCGATGCACGCGGGGATGCTCCGAACGCGATCATTTCTTTCAGGTTTTTCAATCCGTAATCGCTCGGGAAACGGGTAGCAAAAACGATATCGATAATATAGCGCTCGATCTTTTCGTCGATATACACCTGGCGAACCACTTCACGGGCAGCCATTATATCGTCGGGCGATAATACCGGTGCAACCTGAGGTTTGTCTTTTTTCAGATTTTGCCGGATAATCAGCTTTTCTTCTTCTTTCTTCGGATAGTTGATCACCACCTTCAACATGAAACGGTCGACCTGTGCTTCGGGAAGCGGATAGGTACCTTCCTGTTCGATCGGGTTTTGAGTAGCCATTACCAGAAAAGGTTTCGGCAGCGGGTAAGTATGCTCGCCTATGGTCACCTGACGCTCTTGCATGGCTTCCAGCAAGGCACTTTGTACTTTGGCCGGAGCACGGTTGATTTCGTCGGCCAATACCAGGTTGGCAAATACCGGCCCCTTACGGATACTGAACTCTTCCTTCTTCTGACTGTAAATCATCGTACCGATAACATCGGCCGGCAGCAGATCGGGAGTGAACTGGATACGGCTGTAATCGCCTTTGATTAAATCGGCAAGTGTTTTGATTGCTAAGGTCTTAGCCAACCCGGGCACCCCCTCCAACAGGATATGACCATCGGCCAGTAAACCAATCAACAGGGATTCGACCAAATGCTTCTGGCCTACAATCACTTTATCCATCCCCATTATCAACGTATCCACGAACGAACTCTGACGCTCTATTTTCTCGTTAAGTTCCCGTATATCAACAGATTGCTCCATATGCTTTAAAATGTCTGTATTTTAAAAAAAGTGGAACAAATGTACTATAAATACGATAGTTAAAAGTATGGTTTAATAACAATTAACGTCATTTTTAATAAATAAGGACAGAACCTGACGATCAGTATTTAATTCTCTTATTTTTTTATGTATTCGTCGTGAAGCCGCAGTGCATACTCGATACAACGCGGATTATTCTTGTCGATCAAACGGGCGTCAACAAGCGGGATTTTCAGGACCATTCCGGTTGCAATATCGTCGGGATGTTTCAACAAATTCCGGTTCGCCTCATAGATATACACCCAAAATTCTTTTGCTCCGTAATGCCGCTCCGATATACGGGTAATCCGGCTGCCGTCGCGCACTGTTTCTGAGGCTATAAACTCGGTATACTTCCTGGGAGTATCGAATAATTGCTGTAATGTATCGACCGGCTCTGCTACGGTTACGGTAGTGTCCATCGTCGCCGAATCGGCCGGCAGCGAATCCGGAACAAGACGGCCATCGTCGGTAATCACCGCATCCTGCGGAACCTCAATCATATTGATAGTTTCCACCTTGCCGACAGGCCAGTGAAATTCGGGCAGCAGCCCCATTGTATGAAGCACATAAACACCGGCTCCACCCACGAATAAACCAAGCAACAACATGAGCCAGTTGTAATTCCGCGACTTTTTCCGCACCCTGACCGGTGGAATATCCGCCGGGGCCTGTACGACCTCGGGAATAACCCGTGCCGGTTGCGGACGGGCTCTTTCCGCAACAACCGGAGGAACAATCTCCTCCTCTTCTTCTTCCACCACCGGCTTGTTGAGGGATGTAAACGGCAAAACAAAATCATCCTCTTCATCATCGGTATCCTCTTCGTCGGCTTCAACAACCGGAGGCGGTCCTGCAGGAACCACAGGTCCCGGCCGGCGGGGCTTCGTTTCCCCTGAGGCTTGTACCGGTTTGCCGGGAGCAGGCTCCACCGGCTCTTCCACTGCCGGCACTTCGATCGCCGCCGCAGGCTGTTCAACAGCCGCCGCAGGCTTTTGCGCAGGAACTTCCTCGTCGATCAGTACAGGATGGTTGACCGGCTTCCGCACTCCGCCCATCAGGTTCATCTCGGCCAGTATATCTTTAATTTCGATCGCCTGTTCGGTAATTGTCCGCATTGCATCGGCCAGCTTGCGCGGATCTTCCATTTCCTTCATGATTTCCTCCTCTACCACTTCCACTTCCTCTTCATCCATTTCTTCCGGCTCCGAAGCCCCCAGCACTACCGGCTGCAGATGGGCGTAAGGCGCATTTACCAACTCCTTCAGCTCAGGTTCGGGAGTAAACGAAATCTTGTAATATCCGTCGATAATTATATCCTCCGAAGTGTTTACGTCCACACTCTTCCGGGGTTCGTTCCACTGAAGTTTAAAAGATCCTAATCCTTTAATCTTCAACACATCATTGGCCAACAGCTGCTCCTCCATCACCTCGATAAGCGCCTGAATAAAAGCTTCGGCGTCTTTCGCTGCCACCGATAAATGGGTTGCCAGCAGCGCTGCCAGTTCACTGGTATTGATCCGGTCTTTACTCATGGTGCGGAATCTCTTTTAATTTCGACTTAATGGCTGCACTTTGCTTAAAGCCAACCACCTGCTTGGGTGGCACAATGGTTCGCACCTTGGTCATGGGATGCACCGACAGACGCTCTTCTTTGCGTTTCACCTCGAGCAGCCCGAGTCCCTGCAAAGCCACCGACTGTCCGTCGGCCAGACGGGACTTAACGACTTCTACTGCTCCATTTAGCAGTTTTTCAACAGCCGGCTCCGAACGATCGAGCTTCACGGCAATAGCAGTAATTAATTCCTTGTGCTTCATATTTCTTTACCTTCCAAATAATTCAAAATCAGTTGCATCAGCAATGTAGGCAGTATAAAACTCTCCCACTTTCACACCCGGCGTACCCGCAGGAATCAACACTTCGGGATCTACTTCGGGAGAATCAAACTCGGTACGGCCTACAAAATACTCCCCCTCGCTCCGATCAATAATCACTTTCAGGGTGGAGCCTATTTTGGATGCATTAATTTCGGCAGCAATACCTTGTTGCACCCGCATCACCTCATCGAGCCGGGCCTGCTTCACCTCTTCGGGAATATTATCCGTATAATGCCGGTACGCATAGGTACCTTCTTCGTGCGAATAAGCAAACGCGCCCAGCCGCTCAAAACGAGCATAGCGTAAAAAGTCTTTCAGTTCCTCGATATCCTGTTCGGTCTCCCCCGGATGCCCCACCAGCATGGTAGTACGCAAATGAATGCCCGGCACCTCTTCCCTGATACGGCGAATCAACTCATAGGTTTGCTCCTTGGTGATATGGCGGTGCATGGTGGTCAGCATATTATCGCTGATGTGCTGCAAAGCAATATCGAGATAGCTACATACATTATCGCGCTCGCGCATTACCCTCAGGATATCGTAGGGAAAATGGGCCGGATAGGCATAATGCAACCGGATCCACTCCACACCCGGCAGATCGGCGATCCGTTCGATCAATTCGGGTAATTTCTGGGCTTTATAGCGATCGAGCCCGTACGACGACAGATCCTGGGCAATCACGTGAAATTCTTTCACTCCTTTGGCAACCAAGGCCTTTACTTCTCCTTCGATATCTTCAAACGACCGCGAACGATGCCGGCCGGTAATGATGGGAATAGCGCAATAGGTACAACTCCGGTTGCATCCCTCCGATATTTTCAGGTAGGCAAAATGCCCCGGCGTGGTAAGCGACCGTTCGAGGCGCAGGTCGGCACGGTATTCCTTCCCCAAATCGGTAAGGATGTTCGTATAATTAAATTTACCATAAAACTTATCCACTTCCGGAATTTCCCGTTCGAGCTCTTTCTGATAACGCTCCGACAGGCATCCCATTACAAAGAGTTTATCCATCTGGAGTTGCTTACGCCGGCCGGCAAACTGAAGAATCGTATTGATACTTTCTTCTTTTGCATCGCCTATAAAACCGCAGGTATTAATAATCACAATTTCGCCGTCGGGCTCGGGAGAGTCGTGACTCACCGTATAACCCAATGCGTCGAATTGCCGCATAAGCTGTTCCGAATCGACCAGATTTTTCGAACAACCCAGCGTTACTATATCTACTTTTCCTTTTTTCACGATTCAAATAATGTATTCACAAATTCATTTTTATCGAACACCTGTAAGTGCTCCATCCCTTCGCCCAGTCCTATGTATTTCACGGGAATCTTAAACTGATCGGAAATCCCGATCACCACCCCGCCCTTGGCCGTGCCGTCGAGCTTGGTAATCGCCAGGGCATTCACATCGGTAGCTTTGGTAAACTGCTTCGCCTGTTCGAAAGCATTTTGCCCGGTCGAACCATCCAACACCAGCAATACTTCATGCGGAGCATCGGGTATCACTTTGAGCATCACATTCTTAATCTTGGTGAGCTCGTTCATCAGGTTGATTTTATTGTGCAAACGGCCGGCAGTGTCGATAATCACCACATCGGCACCGTTGGCCTTGGCCGACGACAGGGTATCGAAAGCAACAGAAGCCGGATCGGCGCCCATTTTCTGTTTTACAACCGGCACTCCGGTGCGTTCGCCCCAAATCACCAGCTGATCGACTGCGGCGGCGCGGAAAGTATCGGCCGCACCCAGGTACACCTTTTTACCCGCCTTTTTAAACTGATAAGCCAATTTACCTATCGTGGTCGTCTTACCTACTCCGTTCACCCCTACTACCATAATCACATAGGGCGACCGGGGTAAGGGATCGGAAAAATCGACCGGCGCATCGGCATTATTCTCCGAAAGCAAACCCGCAATTTCTTCTTTCAGTAATTTATTTAATTCCGTCGTAGTAATATATTTATCCCTGGCCACCCGCTTTTCAATGCGTTCAATGATCCTCAGCGTAGTTTCAACGCCCACATCCGAAGTAATCAGCACCTCTTCCAGGTTGTCGAGTACCTCATCGTCGACTTTCGACTTGCCAGCAACCGCCCGGGTGATTTTTGAAAAAACACTTTCACGCGTTTTCGACAAGCCCTGATCGAGCGTTTCCTTTTTTTCTTTGCTGAAGAAATTGAATATTCCCATGAGAATAGCGTTTACGGATAAAAATATAGAATTACAAAAGTAAACAAATTTCTTGAATGTAAAACAAAAAAAAATCCTCTCACTGTTGAATGAGAGGATTTCTTCGGTATCGTGAGACAAAGACTTATTTCGCGAAAAACTCTTTCACTTTGTCGTTATGTACAATTTCTTCCTGGAAGATGTATGCTCCGGTTTTAGGAGATTTCACCATCTTAATTACTTTCGAGAAGGAACGTCCTTCTCCTTTTTGCATCGACGCAACCGCTTTCTTTGCCATGATTCAACTTATTTAATTTCTTTGTGAACTGTTACTCGTTTCAAAATGGGGTTGTATTTCTTCAACTCCATACGGCCCGGCGTGTTCTTACGGTTCTTCATAGTGATGTAACGCGAAGTACCCGGCATTCCGCTTTCCTTATGTTCAGTACATTCGAGAATTACCTGAACCCGTGCTTCTTTTGATTTCTTTGCCATGATAAATTTCCTCCTAAATTATGCGTATAAAAATCCTTTTTCGGCAGCTTTCTTAATAGCTGCATCCAAGCCCACCTTATTGATGGTGCGCAATCCGGCCGCTGAAATCTTGAGGCTGATCCAGGTATCTTGTTCTACCCAATAGAACTTCTTTACAAACAAATTCACATCGAATGTTCTCTTTGTACGACGCTTCGAGTGTGAAACATTGTTCCCAATCATTGCCTTCTTTCCGGTGATTTGACAAATCTTTGACATTGCTGTATATTTTATTATTTACTTTTTTCTCAAAAACAGTGTGCAAAAGTACAGTATTTTTTTTAATCCTGCAAACTATAGCTGAATATTTTTCAGGAATTTTATCAACAACTCACTATATATCACTATTTTTTTGATATCCAGTTTTTTACAACAGACTTTCGGGCCGCACGCCCCGTAAAAGATCGAGCAAAAGCAGCATCGCCGTTTGCGTGGTACGTTCAATATTCAGCTGCCGGCCCAGACTAAACCGATACTCCTTGCTGATGACTCCGCCGGGGCTTGCCACCGCCACCCACACCATGCCTACCGGCTTTTCGTCGCTGCCGCCGCCGGGACCTGCAATTCCGGTGGTAGCCACCGCGTAGTCGGTATGCAACAAACGCTTCGCACCCACGGCCATCGCCTCGGCCACTTCGGAGCTAACCGCGCCCACCCTTTCCAACAGGGTTGTATCCACTCCCAGCACTTGTGTTTTCACTTCGTTGCTGTAGGCCACCACCGAACCTTTGTAGACGGCCGAACTCCCCGGAACCGATGTAATGCGGCGGGCCAGATTACCTCCCGTACAGCTTTCGGCCGTAGCCAACGTAAGACGGCCCGCAGCAAACCGTTCAACGATCAGCTGTTCGGCCGGGATATCGTCTTCGGCCAGAATGGCATCCCGGAGTATATTTCTGAGCGCGGCAAGGTGGTGTTCCAGTTGAGCTTTCACCAGTTCGGGCGTAAAGCTTACCGCGCTTAAGCGTAACTTCACCAGGTTAAAATCGGGGAGGTAGGCCAGGTGTAAGGTGTCGGGTAAATTATTTTCCCAGCCGGCGATCGTAATCGCCAGCGCCGACTCGGGTATGCCGCGCACCAACACCGTTTTGTGAATAACCTCCGGAGTAGTGAACTTTTGCTGCAAACGCGGAATAATTTCGCTGCTCATTGCCGTTTTCATCTCGTAGGGAACCCCCGGCATCGAAACAACCACTTTACCTTCTTTTTCGAACCAGGTAATAGGTGCAGTACCCACTCGGTTGGGAATCAGTAGCGCCTTATCGGGCACCAGGGCCTGGGTGCGGGTCAATTCGTTGATCGCCCGCCGGCGGTGGCGAAGCAGGTCCTCGATATGCCTCAGCACTTCCTCGTTGAATACAAGCCATGCATCGAAATATTTACAAAGTGTTTGCTTGGTAATATCGTCCTTCGTAGGGCCGATACCGCCGGTACACAGCACCACATCGGCCCGGGTAAGCGCCAGATCGAGCGCCTGGACGATATGATCCTCCCGATCGTGAACCGAAGTAATCTGTTCCAGCTCGAAACCGGCCTTATTGAGTTCCACAGCCATCCAGGCCGAATTTGTATCTACGATCTGACCGATCAGAATCTCATCGCCGATGGTTATTATTTCTACCTTCATCCGTATCTCGTTTGAGTTCTTTTGCAGCATATTCGACCTGCGCGTACCAGTCCTGCCCGAAAGCACGAATCAGCGGTTCCTTCAAAAAACGGTACACCGGCACTTTCAACCGTTTACCATGCTCCACCGCACATTCGCAAATCTTCCACCGGTGATAGTTTACGGCTCTGAAGCCATCGTATTGTTTCACCCGAACCGGATAAAGATGGCAGGAAAGAGGTTTGATAAAATTGGTTTTACCCTCCCGATAGGCTTTTTCGACCGCACATTTCCAGATCCCGTTGGAATCGGTATATGCAAAAACACATTCGCGGCCGCCTACTATGGAAGTAACCGGCTCGTTTTCGGGATCGAAATAAAAAACGCCCCGACTGCGAATGACTTCCTGCGAAGCCTCCGGCAACTCATCGATAATCAGCGGAACCAATTCCTCCAACGCATCGATTTCCGCTTCGGTGAGCGGTGCTCCCGCGTCGCCTTCCACGCAACAAGCGCCCTTGCAGGCTGCAAGATCGCATACGAAGTGCTCGTCGAGCACGTCAAAACTCAGAATAGTATCGTCAATTTGTAACACGGCACAGTATAAAAATAAAGCGCATCAAATTACTTTGATACGCTTAATGAGTATTTTCAAATCAGCTTACTGCTGACCCTCTTCAGCAGTTTGTTCGCCGGCTTCTTCGCCGAAACCGGGATTGGCAGTTGAAGGTAAATTCTGCTGAGCTTCCTGATATACATCACGGATTTCCGATTCGTCGGCAGCAACACCGTTCGAACGGAAACCAACTGCGGCCACCGAAAAAACCACCAGTGCAATCACCAGCGTCCAGGTTGCTTTTTCAAGAAAATCGGTCGTTTTACGAACACCCATAATTTGGTTGGTAGATGTAAAACCAGCGGCCAGACCACCTCCTTTTGAATTCTGAACTAAAACCAGCAAGGTAAGCAGGATGGAAGCAATTACGACAAGAATAATAAAAAAAGTGTACATATTAATGGTGTATTATTTTAAATTTTCTACAATTTTCTCCAGAAATCGAATTTGGTCTGCAAAGTAAATACTTTTTTTCGGATTAATCAAATTTAATTGCTTCAATATTTCGATCGCTTCGGAGTATTTTGCATCGTGAATGAGCAAACGAACCTGTTCCTCCATCCGGTCGATCTCGGGTTGCTGTACTTCGGGACTTTCGGCCTTTTGCATCATGGCACGCGATTCTTTAAGCCGCTGCGCAATTTTCTTCAACGATTCGCCGGCATCGCCGCCCTCGGCCGAAGCGGCATTCAGGATATCGAAGTAGCTGCCCGAAAACCTGTCGTGCCTCCGGTGGACGGGTTGCTCTCCCGACAGTTCCATTTCGGGATAGAGGTAAAAAAACAACCACCGCAGGTCGTTGGTATGCAATCCGGCCAACTCCAGCTCATCGTCGCTCACCGGATCGGCCGAAGCAAGCTGCGATGCTTTCATCCACAATACCCGGGCCTGATTGAAGTAGGGATATTTTTCGGTCCACCTTCTTAACTCGGGTTCGTGTATGGCTTCAACCAGTTTGGGGTTTTTCGCCAGCCGTATAAATGCTTCGGTGTTCATACTGATTTACCAACGGGCAACGGTATCGTTGTAAATATTATCGGCAATATCCTCGGTCATTTCGGCCAGCAGCTGATCCTGAACATCGGTAATCATCAGGTTACTATCGAAGGTGCGAAACGCCGTATATTGTTTATCCTCAAAATTCTCTTCCGGATTCTTCGTATTCACAAAGCGGACATTGACCGTGAGGGTAAGTTTGGTTTCGGCTGCATAAGCATCCTGCCCCACCGCCATCGGAGTAAGCGTATAGGCCGTGATTTCGCCTTCCAGCTGCAAATCGCCACCCGACTTCAACACCCGCAACCGGGTTTGTTTGGCATACTTATCCCTCACCCGTTCCGAAAATTCCTGAGCAAGCGGAGGATGGATCAGCTCGGCCACATTATTAAAATCGGCCACCGAAATGGTTTTTACTTTCGTGTAATCGATGGATGCTCCGTTGAAAGTCAGGCTTACCGAACAGGCCGATACCGTAATCAGACTGACCATCAGCAAGAGCCATCGCACCGTTTTATTCAATTCCATATTCTTTAATTTTCCGATAAAGCGTCCGCTCCGATATTTTAAGCTCTTCGGCAGCAGCCTTGCGCCGCCCACGGTGCTTCTCGAGTGTTTTGCGAATCATTTGTTTTTCCATTTCCTCCAGGCTGGTAGGGTGAGGCGTGGTTTCCACCTCGTCGAACTCTTCGGCTACCTGGTAGGTCAGATCATCGTCGTCGCCCGGATACGGAGCAGCATGATGCAGGTAGGGCGATTCTTTCAAATCGGCCTCTCTTTTCAGTATAAAATCGGCCGGATCGGCAAACTGAGGAGCCACCGGATGTTGTCCGCTCATGATTTCATGCACCAGTTTTTTCAGTTCGTTCATGTCCTTTTTCATATCGAACAGCACCTGGTAAAGGATTTCACGTTCGCTGCTAAAGGTTTTCTGATCCACATGCGAAGCGAAAAGGGCCGGCAATCGTTCCACATCTTCGTTGGGCAGATAGGTTTTCAACAGTTGCGGCGTTATTTCACGCTGCTGTTCGATAACAGAAATCTGCTCGGTAATATTTTTCAATTGCCTGATATTGCCGTGCCAATAGTAATTGGTAAGCATCGCCTTGGCCTCGTCGGTAAGCCGTACCGGAGGCATCCGGTATTTATCGGCAAAGTCGGAGGCGAATTTACGGAACAGCAGCACCACATCTTCTTTGCGCTCGCGCAGCGGCGGCACGTAAATCGGCACGGTATTGAGGCGATAAAACAAATCCTCGCGGAAACGGCCATCGCGGATGGCCTGTTTCATCACCAGATTGGTGGCTGCCACCACCCTTACATTCGTTTTCTGAATTTTCGAGGAACCCACCTTTATAAATTCGCCGGTTTCGAGCACACGCAGCAAACGCACCTGCGTGGAAAGCGGAAGTTCGCCCACCTCATCCAGAAAAATGGTACCGCCATCGGCCACCTCAAAGTAACCTTTGCGATCGCCGGTGGCACCTGTAAAAGAACCCTTCTCGTGACCAAACAATTCAGAATCGATGGTACCTTCGGGTATGGCACCGCAGTTGACGGGAATATAAGGCCCGTGCTTACGATGACTGTACTGATGAATAATTTGCGGGAAAGTTTCCTTTCCTACTCCACTTTCACCGGTGATGAGTACCGACAGATCGGTAGCCGCCACCTGCACGGCAATATCGATGGCCCTATTGAGGAGTTCCGAATTGCCTATGATCGCGTAACGTTGTTTAACCGACTGTATTTCTGAATATTGCATATCACGGATTTTCAATTAAGCCTTGGGTTGCCAGAAACAAACTTTAGGCGACTCAATGGCACCTTCGGCTTTGAGTGTTTTCATCGCCTTATCCACTTCCTTCTTGTCGAGACCGGTCATTTCAACCAGTTCTCCCGCTTTTACCGGCTTACCGGCAGCTTTCATTGCATCTAATACTTTGTCTTTTGATTCCATAAACGTTTTTATTTAAGCGATATTTGAACGTACTTTTTTCAGGAAACCCTGCATGGCCAGGGAATCGCGTTTCTCGATCATTTCCAACAGGGCTTTTAGCTCCTGACGGATATTTTCGACCTGCTGAGGGGTATAGGGATTGAATAAAATTTCGGTGAGCAGGTAATCATCTTCCGACAGCAAACCCTTGGCGATATCCATGTGCCGTTTGAACGTAGTACCCGGAGCTTCCTGGTGGCGCATCACCGATGCAAACACCAGCGTGGATGCAAAGGGAATCGACAGCGAGTAAGCGATGGTCTGGTCGTGCTCCTCGAAGGTGTATTCGAATATATTCAGCCGGAGCGAGCCATACATATCTTTAAAGAAAGCCTTACCCAGGTGATCGGATTCGGAAATGACAATGGCACTCTGGTTGCTCAGGTTGTCGAGGGTAGCAAACGTTGGACCGAACATGGGGTGAGTGGATACATAGCGCATCCCGGTACCGGCATAATATTCCTTCAAGCCCGTTTTTACCGAAGCGATATCCGACAGGATACAAGTAGCTGGCAAATAGGGCAAAACCGCACGAAAAGCATCGATGGTAAATTTCAAGGTCACACAATTGATTACCAGTTCGGGCTTAAATGCTTCGATCTCCTCGTATCGAGTCATGCGAAGCGTATTAAACACAAACCGCAAGCGCTTGGGATCGGTATCGAATAGCGCAACTTCGTGCTGAAAACAAAGCACATCGGTTATAAACGTGCCCATTTTTCCGGCACCCAGAATCAAAATCCTCATATTTTACTTGTATACTGAGCTTTTATGCTGATGAATACCTCTTACTGAAACTCGCAGCAAAAATACTCAAAATATTTATTTTTTCTTACCAAAGGCAGGATCAATCTTTACAAACGACGCCACCAGCACCGTGGGAATAGTGAGTATCACAATAATAATAAAAAACCATTGATACCCCACCAGTTCCTGCAACCAGCCGGCCATCATGCCCGGCAGCATCATACCCAGGGCCATGAAACCCGATGCAAAGGCATAATGTGCTGTTTTATGCTCTCCCTCGGCCACCATGATCATGTACATCAGGAAGGCGGCAAAGCCAAATCCATAGCCAAATTGCTCGATCGCGACACATATCAGCACCGTATAATAACTTTCGGGTTGAAAAAGAGCCATATATACATAGGCCAGATTGGGTAAGGTGATGGAGAGCGCCATCGGCAACATCCAGAACCGAAGACCTTTCCATGAAATGGCGAATCCGCCCAGAATACCGCCCAATACCAGCGCTGCCACCCCTACGATACCATAAGCCAATCCTATTTGTTCGGTGCTCAGCCCCAGCCCCCCTTCGGTAACCGGATCGAGCATAAAAGGCTGCGCCAGCTTCACCAGCATCGCTTCGCCCAACCGGTACAGCAGCAGAAATAACAACGACAGTACAATTCCTTTTTTCCGGAAAAACGACAGGAAGGTAACTCCAAATTCCTTCAACAACTGATTATTATTCACAGCGCCTTGCTGCCGGTCGGCCTCGGGACGAGGCAAAGCGAAGCGGTGATACATCATCAGAAGGATAAAAATGCCGGTGAGCACAAAAAACGTGATGGTCCAGGCCAGGCGTATATTGCCGGTAACCCGCTCCAGTGCACCGGCAAACACGATGAGTACACCTTGCCCGGCAATCATCGCGAAACGGTAGAACAAACTGCGGATCCCTACAAAAAACGACTGTTTACCCTCATCGAGCGCCAGCATATAAAATCCGTCGGCCGCCACATCGTAGGTCGCCGAACTAAAGGCCATGAGCCAGAAAACAGCCAGCGTTGCCTGAAAATAAAACGGCATGGGAATGAGCAAGGCAACTCCGGCAAATCCCGCTCCAATGAGCAACTGCATACTCACAATCCACCAGCGTTTGGTTTTAAACAGATCGACAACCGGACTCCAAAACGGCTTAATCACCCAGGGCAGATACAACCAGCTCGTATACAAGGCTATATCGGTATTCGAAACACCGAAACGTTTGTACATGATTACCGAAACCGTCATCACGATTACATACGGAATGCCCTGTGCAAAATAGAGCGTAGGCACCCAGGCCCAGGGATTAATAGATTTTTCTGACTTCTGCATGGCTGAAATAATGAGTTAATATTTGCTGATAATCGAATCCTTTTTCTCCCATCACCGCGGCGCCTATCTGACACAGCCCTACGCCGTGCCCCCAGCCTGCGCCACGAAGTATAAATCCGGAAGGAATGCCGGGTTCATCGTATACTGCGTCCACTACGAAGGCTGAACTGTACAGGTGCGACTCGGAAAGCCATTTCCGGATTTCAAGTTCTTTCCCTACAACGACCGTACGAAGCGTACCGACGATTCTCAGTTCGGTGATCCGGCCCGAAGCACCTCGTTTGAGGGGCTCCAGTTGCACGACCTGTCCGAAGTCGATACCCGATTTACGGGCCAGCAGGCCGGCCAGTTCTGTTTGCGAATACTGTAATTCCCATCGATAAAAATCGGTGGTTTCCTGGTCGTAATTGTTCAACACCTGCGAAAGCACCTGTCGGTCGGTTGTATTGCAAAATGCTTCGGGCGTACCAAGTATCCATTCACGGGCATTGTCGTCCCGGGTCAGATCGGGCAAGCCGCGCTGCGGAAAGGTATCGGTCACCGGTTGCAAATAGCCGGGATTCGAATCGGCCCAACACGAATCGAATCGTTCGGTAACTCCTCCGCAAGCTTTATAATAACGGGCATCGCAAATTTCATCGTTGTACATCAGCACCTTACCTCTCGTTTGCTCGATAGCTTCGCGAACCTGAGGCGTCGAAGCCCTCGCAATGCCCTGATAACGCTGACAATGATCGTCGGCACACACATCGAAATGCTGATGGGCATCGCGCTCGTACCATTTGATGATGCGATCGCCATCGCCCAACCGGTGAGCCGGGGTAAACGATTTATGTTCGGGATGGAGGATGGGATACAGCAGCCAGCTCCGCGACACCACAGCATGGGCCTTGAGCAGTTCGACCGATGCGTTGGCCGACATCTCGCTCGAGATCACACTTAATAAATACGTTTCTACCGGTATACGGTTGATGACCCGAATCAGCCCTTCTTCGACGATCAGGCGGAGCTCGCCTGAAAAACGTTGCGTTTCGCGCCGTTCCCAATGAAAATCGACACCGATTACAACATTATGAATTTCAAAATACGACGAAGCATCGACCGGACTGAACACCCACTCGGCGGCGGATTCATTTCCGATAAACACCTGATTATCATCGACCTCGGCTATAAATACTCCGGAATAGCCGGCGCTATTGCTACGAAACACACCATCGAGCGTGAACGACAGTTCGCCGGCCACAACAATTCCTACATCGATTACGGGTTCCTTCATGGCATATCGGGGCTTATCTGATGAAACAAATCGGGAATATCATCACGGGTTATCTTGTTATAATGCTCTTCGACCGGAGTGATCAGCACTCCGGCCATTTCGATCGCTGCCGGACTGATCAGCAATTGCCCGGTAGCTTCGGCAAAATACTGCCTGGGCCTGAAAACTTCCCGTGGCAGCACAAATGTAACCCATTTTTTATTTTCGTACAATACCAGCACATTCATCATCGGTTCTTCGCCGGGTAGCGCCGGCAGGCTGTTGTACAATCGGACAAACAGTTCGTGTGAAGCACCGGCCGATTCGGCTTCTATCACCCAAACTTTTCGAAGCACGCCTTTAAACCGGAGCAACTGCGCACCCTCTATCGATTGATATAGGGTTGAAAGAGTATGCCGGTTGCGGTTGAAATCGTCGATCAAAGGCAAAAACCCTTTGTTCCCTGCCTGAAAATGAAGATGATCGGGGGCCGAAGCTCCGCAACGAGGCCCGTTGTAAAACACAACAAACTCGTGCAACTCTTTGGCGAATTGTAAAAAATCGATGTAATAGGGTAATAATTGCTGAGGCAGGTGTTGTTTATGGGGGATGGTAAAATGCTGTTGGAAAATAGGAAAGGGATTGACCAGAATCAGAAAATCGCCGGCATCGACTTCCCTTTGTTCGGCCGGGCGATTTGCGCTGCACAGGAAACACGGCCGTTTGGCAATGGAGCCGGCATCGGTTTTTGCCGTGGTCGAATGCACACGGGCAGGATTGAACTGAACGAGCACACGGGTATGATCGTACACGAACTCACGGGTAAGCACCTGCGGTAAACTACCGTAGAATTGTGCAGCCAAGGGCCAGTTCGCCACCTGCTCGTTCCACAATTCAAGCGCCTGTTGCATTAACGATTTCATAACACCTCCTTTTTACCGGTGCGAACATGGGCCAGTTTTTCCTCCCACAACATCCACATCAAAAACAGCACGATGTAGAACAGATATTTAAAAACATGCTCATGCATTAAGTCGAACGATGAAGGATTCCGTTCAAACAAAAAAGCAATCATTGTGATCCGGAATATATTAAATATCCATACGATGAGCAAACCCACCGGGATGTACCACAGTTTTTGCTTCCAGGGACCGGGATACAACAACATGATAATAAAAAACAGACACCCTTGTTTGATACCTGTACACGACCATACGACTTTCAACCGCTCTCCATGACTGAAGGCCAACACATTGCCATCGAGCCGTTCGGGAACTGCCCCCATATAAGGCAGCATTTCCATTACATGATCGGTTACCCGGTCCGATGCCCATGCAAAAGGAGGGGTGATTTCGGTTCCCAACCAGGTTACCCGGTTGTCGTCGTCGTATCCGGTTACAGTCAGCTTCCAGGCAAAGTGACTGGCAAACAGCAGGATCGCGAAAAGAGCGACTGCTTTAACAGGTCGAGGCAGATCGGTAACTTTTTTCATATTTACAACTGTTGTGACATTCGGGCATAGGGTACCACGCCCCAACCGGCAAAATCCGATTTCAAGTACCGGAAATAACCGGCCATGGCTATCATAGCAGCATTGTCGGTGGTAAACTGCACCGGCGGAATATAGACTTTCCATCCCGATTTCCGTCCCATCGACTGCAAACCGCTGCGAAGTCCCGAATTGGCCGATACCCCGCCGGCCAGGGCTATCGATTTTATATTCAGTTCGTCGGCAGCTTTCTTTACCTTCTTCAGAAGTATTTCAACGATTGTGTACTGTAAGGAAGCGCACAAATCGTTCAGATTTTCGTTCACAAAACCGGGATTACCGGCCTTTAAATCGCGCAACTGATACAAAAAGGAAGTCTTCAGACCACTGAAACTGTAGTTATAGCCGGCAATCGAAGGACGGGCAAATTTGAATGCAGCCGGATTACCGGTCTGCGCCAGCCTGTCGATATGCGGTCCGCCCGGATAGGGTAACCCCATCACCTTGGCACATTTATCAAATGCCTCACCGGCGGCATCGTCGATGGTTTGCCCGATGATCTCCATGTCGGAATCGGAACGAACGACAATCAGTTGCGAATTCCCCCCCGATACGAGCAAGCAAAGAAAAGGATAAGCGGGGATGGAATCGTTGCCCCCGGGCGTACGGATAAAATGCGCCAACACATGTGCCTGCAGATGATTAACTTCCAGCAACGGAACCTGTAAAGCCTGGGCAAAACCTTTGGCAAACGAAGTTCCTACCAGCAGCGAACCCAACAAACCGGGGCCGCGGGTAAAAGCCACCGCCGATAGTTCCGATTTACGCACTCCCGCGTCGGTAAGTGCCTTGTGAACCACCGGAATAATATTCTGCTGATGGGCCCGCGATGCCAGTTCGGGGACCACGCCACCGTAAAACTCGTGAACCTGCTGGCCCGCGATCACATTCGACAACAGCACGCCATCGCGTAATACAGCTGCCGATGTATCGTCGCACGACGACTCAATCCCTAAAATTATAGTTGATTGCATGATTTGCCATCCTGTTAGCCCTCCCGCATGTATTGTAATTTCGGGAGAAATCTCTATTTTTGTACGATTTAAAAGCCCAAAGGTATAAAAAAATCGGCAAAAATATTCATAATTCTTGGAGTCAGTATACTTATTCTGACCGCAACACCAGCTATCCTGCTACAATTCAGCACGATACAGAATTTTGTTGTCGATAAGCTGGCCACCAGCCTTTCCAATCATTATCAAACCCGGATTACGGTAGGCAATGTTAATTACCGCTTCTTTAACCGATTCCGCGTCGGCAACCTACTTATTGAAGATCAAAAAGGCGACACTTTATTAAGTGCAACAGCCATCGATGCCGATTTTAACTTCTGGAAGTTGTTTCGAAAAAAAATTGCAGTCACCTCGCTCACCCTTAACGAAGTAAATGCCAATCTGGCGAAAGAACCCGATGGCACCATGAATTTCAATTTTTTATTCAGCAGGGATTCGGTCAGGAAGGACAGCCTTTTTTTCGATTTAAGCATCACCACGCTTACCCTCCGCAATTCGAGGGTAACCTACAGCAATCTGACCCGGGAACGCAGGTATGTAGCCTTCAATCCCGACCGGATCCGGTTCGACAATATTAATTCCGAGATTTCAATCGGCATGTTCAGCCGCGATTCGCTCAACCTCACCGTAAAGTCGTTCGGGGGCACCGAACAATCGGGATTGAAACTGGAGAATTTGAGATTTGCCGCACGAGGATCTCACAAGGGAGTAACCATCAGCGACTTCAACCTCCGGCTGCCCGAAACCAATATCCTGCTCCGTAAAATCAACCTGAAAGCCGAACGGCTGCAGCAAATCCTTGCTTTCGACCCGGGCCTGCAGGTCAACATCCCGATCGATGACGCCACTATCGCGCTCAGCGACCTGAAAGCATTCGTTCCCGGCTTTGCGGGATCGACTGAAAAAATCAAACTGAGCACCACCATCTCGGGCCGGCTATCGAGCATGAAAGTGCAGGACTTGCACCTCCGTTACGGTTCGACGGTGCTCATGAACGCCAGTGTGGAAATCAGCGGGTTGCCCGATATCGAAGAACTGTTTATCTATGCGCAGGTAAACAACCTGCAAGCCAATCATACCGAGATCCAGGACCTTGTGGCCCGGTTGCAGAACCGGCCCTTCATTCTGCCCGAAGAAATGCGCCGTCTGGGATTGCTGTCGTACCAGGGAAATATTACCGGATTTTTAAGCGATTTGGTAGCGTACGGAATCATCAAAACAAATCTGGGAAATATCTCATCCGACTTATCGTTGAAATTTGAAAATCACCTGCACGATATTGCTTACAACGGCACCCTGCGAACCAACCAGTTCGACCTGGGACGGTTTCTGGCCAGCGATCAGGTGGGAACGATAAAAATGAGTATGAACACGAAAGGTACCAAGCTGGTCGACAAACCGTTGAAAGGTACCATGACGGCCCTGGTCGATCAGCTCGAATTCAACAGATATACCTACTCACAAGCTTCGTTCAAAGGCGAATACGACGGAACCGGATTCAATGGCAACATAGTCATTAAAGACGACAATGTGGATGCCGATTTCACGGGAATCCTGGACTTCAGAAACCCAAGGCTGCCCGTTTTCAATTTCGATTTGCTGGTAAAAAACACCGATTTACATGCACTCAATCTCATACGCGAATACCCGGGCGGTAAACTGTCGTTTCATGGTACCACCAACCTGACCGGGAATAACCTCGACAACCTGAATGGGAACCTCCATCTTGAAGATCTTAAATTCGTGTACCTCAACGATTCGCTCACGTCCAACGATATCAGTTTTCAGTCGAGAACGGATATCGACTTTACGCATGTGAGCATTAATTCCGATTTCCTGAACGGCTCTTTTTCGGGCGATTTCAAATACAGCACTATCGGCAACACCTTCCGTATGGTGCTTGCCCGCTACCTGCCCTCGCTGGCCGAAGGCGACAACAACAAGAAATACATCCCCAACAATATTCATATCGATCTCGAGCTCGGGAATACAGCCGACATGATACGGGTATTAAAACTTCCGTATAAGCTGGGAGGCGTCGCCACAGTGAGGGGCGATATCAACGAATCGACCAATACCATAGAACTCACCGCCCATCTCGATGCATTATCCACCGGCAATCAAACGTTCGAGAACTTCACTATCAATCTGGCCAACAACCGGCAGCAGCAATTGATTCTGACAGGCCGCACCCAAATGTATAACCGGAAAAATGAACTCCAAAGCTTCGTTTTGAATGCCAGTGCCGCCAAAGATCAACTCGATGCGCGGCTCATCTGGCAAAACAACGAAGCACTTACCAATGCCGGCGAAATCAATACACGAACACGATTCAGCCGTGCTGAAAACGAACTGGCCGTAAACAGCCGGATTTTGCCCACCGAAATCATCATTTCCGATTCGATCTGGAACCTGAGGGCCTCGGAAATCAATTACCGTAAAACCGAAGGACTGCACATCCGGAATTTTTTATTCGAAAGCCAGAGTCAGTTTATCCATATCGACGGTATTGCTTCCGATAAATCGAACGACAGCGTATTGGTGAGCATGAACGACCTGAACCTCGATTATGTGATGCGGCTTATCAACCTGAAAGGAATCTCCATCGGAGGGCTCATCACGGGCGATTTGATTTTGTACAGTTTGTTTAATGAACCCATTTACCTTGCCGATGTTTTCGTGGAAGATCTATCGCTCAACCAGTCGGTGCTGGGCAATGGCACCATCAACACCCACTGGAACCAGAATCTGCGGCAATTGGACATTAAGGGCGAGGTATTGCGGAACGACCGGAGCGAAGTGGCCCGGCTCGGAGGAAGCTTTACACCCTCGCTCGACTCCCTGGATCTGCAAATCGATGCCCGCGATTTCCCGGTCGATTTTCTGAACCGCTACTTCGAAGGCGTTGCCAGCAATTTCAACGGGCGGGCCCAGGGTGATTTCCGGATTGCAGGACCTACAAAAGCCTTGCGGTTCTCGGGCGATCTGATGGTAAACAGCGGACAGGTAACGGTGGATATATTACAAACCACCTACCGGTTCAACGACCGCGTAATACTTACACCCTACAATATAGCCCTGAATTCGCTTACCATGTATGATGAAGAACGAAACAGGGCCCGGATCAACGGAAATATACGTCACGACGGCAGTTTCGACAATATGGAGTACGATGTACGCATACTTACCGACAACCTGATGGTGATGAACACCACTTCGCAGGACGACGACTTTTTTTACGGGAAAGCTTACGCGAGCGGACAAGCCCGGATTTTCGGCGATTTCTCGGAAACCAATATTGTGGTGAACGGGGTGTCGCGCCCCAAAACGAAATGTTACTTGTCGATGGCCAGCACCTCGTCGGTTCTGGAAGGCGATTTCATCCGGTTCGAGAAAAAACAGACCAACGAGATCTACAATCCGGTCGAAAATGAAGAAAAACGACGTGCGTTTACCGACGAAACACCTTTCAACGTAAAAACCGACATCCAGCTGGAACTCACTCCGGAAGCCGAGATCGAAATCCTGGTCGATCCGCGGGCGGGCGACAAGATTACCGGAAGAGGCAGAGGAAATCTGCGCATCCGATTCGACACCTTTTCGGATGTGGAGTTATTTGGAACCGTGGAAATGGATCAGGGGAATTACCTCTTTACGCTGCAAACGGTGATTCGAAAGGAATTCCGTATCAACCAGGGAAGTACAATCTCCTGGACTGGCGATCCGTTTGAAGCACAAGTAAACATCAATGGTTACTACCCGCTTACGGCCTCGCTCACCGACCTTATCGAGCCCGGCGAACTGCAGCAGATTACCTCGCGCTCCACCGTACCGGTCCATTGCTTGTTGTACCTTACCGACGACCTCATGTCGCCCACCATCCGTTTTGGCATCGACCTGCCTTCGAGCGACGAGAGCGTGAAAAGCAGGGTTACCAACATCGTAAATACCGAAGAAATGATGAACCGGCAGATTTTGTACCTGCTGTTGTTTCATAAGTTTTTCACGCCCGACTATATGCGTACTACAGCTGCAGTCGGTGTAAACGAAGGCTTATCGTTTGCCACGGCAACCTTTAGCGCCCAGGTCAACAACTGGATACAAAGCACCCTGAATACGAATGTGTTTTCGATCGGTGTCGACTGGCAAAAAACCAATGCCGAATCGGACGAAGTAAAAGCACAGATTCTGATTCAGCCCAACAACCGGCTGGTAATCAACGGCAATATCGGTTACCGCAACGATAATATCAGCGAAAATAAGTTTATCGGCGATTTCGACCTGGAATATAAACTGATCGAGTCGGGGAAACTCCGTTTTACAGCCTACAATCACACGATCGACAGGGCTCAGTTGCGCGAGGCGAAAACTACACAGGGAGTGGGTTTGATTTACCGGGAAGATTTTAACAACGTGCGTGAAATGTTTGAATACTACTGGGATAAAGTGAAGAAGGTATTTAAAAAACAGGACGAACAGGCGAAAAGCGAAGAGGAAAGCGGCGCCGGCGGAAACATCAGCCAACTAAAACCCTAACTACTTCTTAAGTCAAAAAAAGTGGCTGTCTCAACATAGAAATTAAGTCTCTGAGAATTGAATATTCGGATTTGTTCCCGGATAGGTATCCGAATAAAAAAAGGGTGAAATCACCTTGAAGTGAACCCCGAAAGTTAGACAAAAAACTTTCGGGGTTTATTATGCAAAAGAGAAAGAAGCATGGTAATGCAGAATGTCTGAATTACATGCAAATGATCGAAGAAGGAACATCCATTCATGCT